>Ga0247610_10006444_pt1 | contig 12196 bp, 13 predicted proteins | sample 174DNAGHGhighgp2_FD_193483 | JGI IMG/M metagenome (GOLD analysis project Ga0247610, IMG submission 193483) | Sheep rumen microbial communities from Palmerston North, Manawatu-Wanganui, New Zealand - 1742 DNA GHGhigh gp2 | ecosystem: Host-associated > Mammals > Digestive system > Stomach > Rumen...
TATCATATCCACCTGTGTCAATGATATCGCTTTGTTTTGCTGATGAACATGATGTCAATAGAGTTGTTACTGCTGTACTTGCAATAATCGCAGTAGCAACTGAAAGAAAAGTTTTAGTTTTTTTAGACAATTTAATTTTCATGTAATAAATTATAACATATAGAATAGAATATGTTTCAAAAAATTCGCCTAACTTATACTTAGCCAAAAAGATTTAAAAGATCAATATATAACGCAAAAGACGATATTAATGTATATTTTTGCCACCCATATGTATCATGAGAAAAAGGTGGAGTTGAAAACTTTAATGGATTAATAGAAAGATTTATCCAAAAGGTTTTGATTTTTCCACAATATCGCAAGATGAAATTGATAATGAAATTAAAAAAATTAATGAGATTTATCGGGAAACTTTAGGATTTTATTCAGCAAAGGAAAGATATAATGAATTAAGTTTAATTAATTGGGCGCTTTAAACTATACTTCGCTCTTCTCGCCTTAGGTCACGATTTTTAATGTCTTGACGTTTATCAGCGACATTTTTTGATTTACATAAAGCAATCTCAAATTTTATGTTGTTATTTTTAAAATAGACAACATTTGGAATGCAAGCTAATCGTTCTTTTTTAATTCTGAATTGTAGATTAGCAATTTCTTTTTTGTGTAGAAGTAATTTACGCGTCCTTCCAGGTGGAAGTTGTAAACCACCTGCTTCTTTATATGGAGCAATGTACATATTTAATAAGTAACCTTCATTGTGTTTGAAAACAATGAATGCTTGATCAATATTTGCATTTGCTTTTACAATTGATTTTACCTCATATCCTTTTAATGAAATACCAGCTTCAATGGTTTCAATAATATGGTAATTTACATGTAATTTTTTATTTCTAAAAAGAATGTGCATAATTTACCTATTACCTAAATGTTCTACTAATTCAAAGTCAATTCTTTTTGACAATTTATCAGCAGCAATTACTTTAACTTTTACTTTTGTTCCCATCGTAAATCTTTGGCCTTTTGTTCTACCAATCAATTCATTTGTAGATTCTACATATGTGTAGAAGTCATCTTTGAAATTTTGCAATCTTATTAAACCTTCAATCGTATTATCAAGTTCAACAAAAGCACCAAATGAATTGATTGTTGAAACAAAACCAATAAATTCTTCGCCAAGATGACGAGTCATGTATTCAGCAAATTTCATCGCATTAACTTCACGTTCACATTCGATGGCTATAACTTCATTTTTAGAAGATAACTTTGTTATCTCTTTTAGATTATTTTCAAGAGTTAGACGTTGTTTGTCTGTATAACTTTCTCTGTCGAATAAGTACATTCAAAATATCCTACCAACAATTAAATCTGGATATCTTCTAATTGGGGAAGTAAAATGTGTATAGTTTGCTAAAGCTAATCCAAAGTGGCCGATGTTTTTGGTATCATATTCAGCTTTAGCCAAACAACGAAGCATCAAAATGTTAATTAAATCCATGTTTGGATTGTCTTTATTGGCTTCAAATCAAATACTGATGTCTTTAGGTTTTATATTACTCAAATCAGTTGTAATTTTGAAATTAAGTTTTTTAGTTTCAAGCAACATTCTTTTAATTTTGTCTTCATTAGGTTTATCATGGACACGATAAACGAAAGGAAGATTATGCTTATGGGCAAATAAAGTTACACATTCATTAGCTTGAAGCATAAGATTTTCAATCATATTTTGTGCCATTCCAGTTGCATGCAATTTAATTTCAATTGGAAAACCCGTCTCATCAAGAGTGATTTCAACATCTGGAATGGTGAAATTAATATAACCTCTATCAAATTTGGTCTTATCTAATATTTTGTGAAGTTCTTTAGCATGATCAAGCATTTGCCTAATTTCTTGCGTATCATTTTCTAAAGAATTAGTTCCTGCAAAATATTCATTAACTTCATCATAACAGAATCGACGACAACTTTTAATATATGATGGGTAAACATCATAGTTTATTATTTTTCCTTCTAAATCAATGTCGATTTCGCAAGTCATTGTTAGTCTAACAACATTGTAGTTAAGGGAACAAATATCATCAGATAAAATATGCGGTAACATTGGGATAACTCTATCGGTTAGATAGATTGAACACCCTCTCTTTAGAGCTTCTTGATCAAGGACTGAATCAGGCCTTACGTAGTGCGCTACATCAGCAATTGAAACATATAACTTATATGTTTTATCGCTATTTTTAATCACACAAATAGCATCGTCAAAGTCTTTTGAGGTTTTAGGATCAATAGTTACAATTGGTAATGAAGTTAAATTACGACGAATTTTCTTTTGCTTTTCATCGAGATTTACTTGCAAAGTTTTAGAATAGTTTAATAATTCATCACTAAAATCTGGTTCAACACCTTTATTAACAACAACAGATAGAATATCAACACCAACATCTGATTTGTGTCCAAGAATTCTTGAAACATAACCGTAAGCATTTTTATTTTCGTATTTTTTAATTTTTACTAGAATCTTTTGGTTATCTACTAAACCTTTAATATCATCCAAAATGATATTGTAATACATTTTTTCATCATCAGGATTAACAGTGTAACCATTCTTTGTTTTGTTAAACAAGCAAACAAAAAAGTCTTTTTCATGCTTAATTACTTTAGTAACTACAGCATCAATAAGTTCATTCTCTTTACGGTTAGATTCCATTGTTTGAAAGGCAACACGATCATTATCAAGAGCACCATTTAAATTTATTCGGTGAACAAAATATTTAGATTCTGTTTCATTATCTAGTGTAATAAAGCCCAACTTATTAGAATTGATTCTAATTGTTCCTTCATAAGTATGAGAAGTATCAATAGTTCCATTTATGTATCCAATAACTAAATGTTTAGAACGATTAAGCTCTTTTAATGAATCAAGCTCAATCATTTCATTTATTGTTTCATTGAACATGCTAACTGGAATAAAACAATTAGAAGTATTGTTTCTAATTGTTTTTTTCAAAAGAATATTACGTGGGATAGGATAGTGTTCTAAGCTTACTATCTCAATAATTAATTTTTCTAATTGTGACTTTGTAATAAATTTCTTCATTTATTACTTAATGACACGGTAAACAATACAAACAACCATTAGAACTAAAACTAATGAAAACATTACCATTTGCATTACTTTTATAAATCCACGGTCTTTGGTTTTTTTGAATAATTCAAGGTCTTGTCCAGCCATTGCACTTAGACCAGAAGTCGAACCACTTGGAGATAACAACAATCCAATGATTGTTGCAAGTGACCCGATGACAATTAATAGTATTGACCCTCAATCCATAGTGATGAATATTATATATATTATTTTATTCTCATAACAATTTATTTTAAGGAAAGATATCCCCAAACACTAAAACATGCTTTGAATGCTATTATTATGATGTTAAATAAAAAATCAGGACGAGTCTGATTTTAAAATATTTAAGCAATTACTTTAAGAACTGGTGGAATGTCTTTTTCTTTTTTAGGAGAAATTGACATGTTTTTATTGAAATTATTGATTGCTTCAACTTTAATAGGTTTTGAAGAATACAAAATTGCTACAGTTTCATTTTTTTCAACTTTAGCATTTGTTGGTTTCGATAATAAAATACCAGCTTGGTAATCGATTTTACCAGCTTTTTTAAGTCTTCCAGCACCTAAAGCTAAAGAAATGAGACCAATTTCTTTAGTTGAATTGTATTTTAGATATCCAGAACTTGTAGCTTTTATTTCGTATTGGTATTTTGGTTTAAAGAAATTATTATTTTGAAGAGGTTTTCTACTAGCACCTTGAGCAACCGCTCAATCGATAAAAGCTTTAATTGCTGATTTATTTCTAATAACTTCATTTACTTTCTTTTCTGCTTGAGATCTTGTTTTTGCTTTACCTGTTGCTGTTAAGATGTCAATCATAAAATCAAAGATTAATTGTTTTAGATGTTGATTTTCAAAATTGCTATTTAAAAAATTAATTGCTTCTTTGACTTCAATAGCATTACCAACACTTGTACCAAGTGGTTGATTCATATCAGTGATATGAATAATAGCTTTTCGATTGAATCTCTTGAATAATTTCATCATTAATTCGGATAATTCAATTGCTTCACTTAAAGTTTTTGTAAATGATCCACTTCCAACTTTAACATCTAGAAAAACAAAATCTGTGGCTAATGCAAGTTTTTTAGAAACAATACTTGCCGCAATTAATGGGATGGAATTAACCGTACAAGTCGCATTTCTCAATGCATAAATTTTCTTATCAGCAGGTGTAATGTTTTTAGTTTGTGAAGTGATAAACATTCCTACAGAATTTAGTAATTTTTTGCATTCAGGAATTTGTAAATCAGTATTAACACCGATTGATGCTAACTTGTCAATAGTTCCACCTGTGTGTCCTAAACCTTTACCTGATATTTTTGCAACTTTAATTCCACATGCTGCACAAATTGGACCAAGAATTAAAGATACTTTGTCACCTACTCCACCAGTAGAATGCTTATCGATAATTACACCTTTAGTTTCCTTAAAATTAATTGTTTCACCAGATTCTAAATAAGCTTTAGTTAAATAGTATGTTTCGTCCTCATTTAAACCAATGAGGTTTATTGCCATCAATAAACTAGCTGCTTGGTAGTTCGTAATTGTGTTACGTTTTACATATCCATTTACAAAATACTCAATCTCTTCCTTAGTTAATGCTAACTTGTTCTTTTTATTTTGGATTATCGAGATGATATTCATAATTATTTGATTAAACTAGTTCCTTTGCTTGTTCCAATACGATTAGCACCAGCTTTAATCATCTTTATCATTTCATCTTTAGTTTTAATTCCACCAGAAGCTTTAATTAGTAAAGAATCTTTAACAGTTTTCTTTAGAAGTTTAATATCTTCTAAACATGCTCCACCAATTGAAAAACCAGTTGATGTTTTTACAAAATCAGCTTTTGCATTTTTAATGCATTTGCAAATTTCAACTTTTTCTTTGTCAGATAATAAGCAAGTTTCAATGATAACTTTTAAGATTTTCTTGCCACATGCTTTTTTAACAGCAGCAATTTCATTTGTTAAGTATTTGTAATCTTTTTCTTTTAGTTTACCAACATTGATTACCATGTCGATTTCTTGTGCACCATTTTTAATTGCATCCTTAGTTTCAAAAACTTTAGTTTCTGTAGTATTTGCACCTAGAGGAAATCCAATAACGGTACAAACTTTTACTTTAGTACCTTTAAGTTCTTTTGCAGCAAATTCTACAAAGCAAGGGTTTACACAAACACTTGCGAATTTAAATTTTTTAGCCTCATTACACAAAATTTTAATTTCTTTTTTTGTTGTTTGTGGTTTTAAAGATGTGTGATCAATAAATTGATTATAAGTTGTAATTTTTTTCATATTTTTTCTCCTTCTATTTAAGTGTCGTTGCAGCTTCTAAAGCAATAGTAACCATATTTTTGAAAGTTGTTTGTCTTTCAATTGGGCTTAATGCTTTATGATTTATTAAACTATCACTACATGTCAAGATTGTGATAGCTTCTTTTTTTGAACGAATAGCATTTGCATATAATCCAAATGCTTCCATTTCTAACATTTGTGCATTACCAGTGATTTTCTTTAATTGAGCAACATTGTATTTTGAATAAAATGCGTCTTCACTGTTAACTCTACCCATATGATAAGGTATTTTATTCTTTTTAGCAGCTTTTACTAAAGCGTCTAAAAGAATTTTACTTGGTTTTATTACTTTATTCTTAACTTTTACCCCAATTTCTTCTGCATAGTGTGATTCACTGAATGCTTCAGCAGCGATAAAAGTATCGCCTATATCAATGCTTTTATCAATAGATCCGGCTGATCCAACACGAATAATGTACTTTACATCAAAAAAAGTAAATAACTCGTGTGAGTAAATTCCAATACTTGGAATTCCCATTCCATGTCCCATTACAGTTACTCTTTTATCTTTATAATATCCTGTGAAAGCATACATGCCTCTAACTTGGTTAACAAGTTTTACTTTTTTTAGAAAGTTTTCAGCAATCCATTTTGCTCTTAATGGGTCACCAGGCATTAAAACTATTTTTGCAACATCACTTTTTTTAGCATCTATATGTGTACTCATCTTATCCTCCTTTACTAAGTGATTACTTTGTTATTATATAATTATGCATTAATAAAATATGGAGAGCAAAATGAAAAATACAGTAAATGTAGTGATTGAAATTCCAAAGAATTCAAACATTAAATATGAATACAACCGTAACAATGGCCAAATTAGTGTTGACCGTATTCTATATGGTCCTAGTGTTTATCCAGAAAATTATGGATTTATTCCTGAAGCTTTAGATTGAGATGGTGATGAATTAGATATCTTAGTTATTGCTGATCAATCATTTATGCCAGGAATTGTTGTTCCAACAAGAATTATTGGCGCTATGTCAATGATTGACGATGGTGAAACAGATACAAAATTAATTGGTGTTATTGATTGTGATCCACGTTTCAAAGATTATCAAAAATTAGAAGATTTACCACAACATAAGTTAGCTGTAATTCATGACTTTTTTGATACTTACAAACGTCTACAAAAGAAAGAAGTTAAAGTTGGTGAATTTAGAGACGAAAAATGAGCTATTAATGAGCTTAATGAATGTATTGAATTAATGAAGAAATTTGGCAAAATGCCAAAAGATGAATTCATTAACAAAATGCGTACTGAACATCCAGAAAAATATTGCTAGTTTTAATTTGAATTAAAAATGGTGAGCTCGCAAAGATTTACGATTTCACCATTTTTATTTTTTTAGTTAGTTTATTTGCTTTTCTTTTGATTTTTTGCTGATAAGTGTAATTTTTTTAGCAGATTCTATTACTTTTTTCAATATCTCATATCAATATGTTCTTTCAAAAGGTGAGAATTCATATCGCTTCTCGCATATTTTTTCCGTGTAGTTCATTAGATCAGCAAAGATTTTTTTATTACTTTTGATTTGATTAATGTCGAATCCAACTTCATTAATGATGGTTTCTAAAACATTTTTCTTATCATTGCTATTAGCATGGTGTCTTAAACCATTTTTTAGCATTCGAATGGTATATTCCATAAAACTTGATAATGCAGATTCAATGGATACATCATTTACCATACTATAGTATGTAATCAATGCATAATTATCTTCACTAAGTAAGACATTTACCTTACGTTTATATGTTGAATTTTCATAGATTTGTTCAGCTTTTTGTTTCATTTTTTTTATCCTTTCGAAGTTTATTCTATTGATTGAATCAATCAGGATGTCCGAAAATATTGTGGAAATTTTACGGGAAAATAACGGTTTTTTCTTGTTCAACGAACAAGACATTATGGTAATTTTCAAAAAAATTACAAAAAAAAGCAAATTTTTTTCATTTTTTACAAAAATGTGTATAATAAGTGTATTAAAGTGGAGGAAAGTGGAGAATGTTACTAGGCACTTATAATCATTCGTTAGATAGCAAAAAACGTCTAATTCTTCCATCAAAAATTGTTGCTAAACTTGATAAAGAAATCGTAGTAAGCAAAGGATTTGATGGATGTTTGGAACTTAGAACAGAAGCTGAATTTGAGAAATATTCTCAAAAATTATTACAACTTTCCCAAAACAAAAAAGAAGCTCGTATTCTTATTCGTCAATTATTAGCAAATGCTGCTAATCTTGTTATTGATAGCGCAAATCGTATTCTTATACCTTCTACATTACTTAGTGAAACTAATATTAAATCACAAGTAACTATTATTGGTTTGGGTAATAAACTTGAAATATGAGAAGCTAGTGCATACAATGAATTCAAAAAATTAACAGATAAAACATACGAAGATATAGCAGAAACAATTGATGATCAGTATGATGGCAAGTAAAAAACACATTTCCGTGTTACTTAACAAGAGCATTGAAATGTTAAATATCAAACCAGATGGTGTTTATGTAGACGCAACAGCAGGAATGGGTGGACACTCTTCGCTTATTCTTGCTTCTTTACATAAAGGTAAGCTTATTTGCATGGACCAAGATAATTATGCAATCAGTGTTTTAAAAGAAAAATTTGGTAATAACAAAAATGTAACAGTTGTTAAAACAAATTTTGCTGATATTGTTGATACGCTTAATGAACTTGGCATTAATAAGGTAGACGGTATCATTGCAGATTTAGGTGTGTCTTCACCAATGTTTGATAATCCTGACAGAGGATTTAGTTACAAGTTTGATGCTAAGCTTGATATGCGCATGAATCAAGAGCAAAAACTTGATGCTTGATTTATTGTAAATAAATACTCTTATGAAAGATTAACAAACCTATTTACTAAATATGGTGAGGCAAACGAGGCAAAAAAAGTAGCTAGAGCCATTTGTAAATATCGTGATGTTAAACCAATTGACACTACTTTAGAATTAGTTGATATTATTAAGGATTCTGTTTCAATTAGAAACATACATAAAAAGAAACACCCTGCCAGAGTTTACTTCCAAGCTTTAAGAATTGAAGTAAATGATGAACTTAATGCTTTGGCAAAATTCATCGAATCTGGTTGTAAATTATTAAATTATCAAGGAAGAATAGCTATTATTACATACCATTCATTAGAAGATAAGATTGTGAAACAATCATTCAATCATTTGTCAACTTCTTCAATACCAATTGAGGTTCCTATAATTGATGAATCAATTGAATATGAATTAGTGAATAAGCACCCAATTGTTCCAAGTGATGAAGAAGTCAAAAACAATAATCGTGCACGCTCAGCTAAGTTACGCGTGATCGCGTGTGTTAATAAGGAAAGGAGATAAGCAATGTTTAACTTAAAAAAAGTTTTTGGTATCATTTCATTTGAAGCAAACCATATTAAAATTTTAGTTGTTGAAAATGCTAGTGGCATTCAACATTGTTTATACTTCAAAAAAGTAGCATATCCTGGTCATAATGAAAATTTTAAACTTAATGATCATGATGTTACAAAACGAATATTAAATATCGAACTTCTTAAAGTTGACAAGTTTATTGGTGCAAAAGTAAAAAGGTATTTACTTGATATTCCAAACTTACCAATTAACATGATTTATCAATCATTTGATAATCAGAATTTTAAATCAGAGGCAGACATTTGTAATTACATTAACAATAATCCATACTACAATGGCGCACTTTGCATTAAAAAACAAATTATAAATTATAAAGTCAATGATCGAATTGTTGAACAGTTGCCACAATCTGACCAATTTACAGTTAACTGTTTAAATTGTTTTATTAATAAGAATGTTATTAGTGAATATGAAAAATTATTTGCTGAATTATTAATTGGTGAAATTGGTTTTTATAACAATGCTTTTGTTTTGAAAAATGCTTTTAGAAAATCATCTAAATCTAAATTGCTAATTGACATTTATGAACAATGTGCAAATTTAATTGAATATGGTGAAGACAATGAAATTGTTCGTTTACAAACTGTAGATTTTGGAACTGATTTTATTAAGAAATTAATGATGAGTAAAATTTTAGTTGATGATGAAAAATCAATTAATAAAATTATCCAAAGTTTTAAAAATATTTACGCATATCAAGAAAACCCAACTGTAATAAATTACTATCAAAATCAATATTTAAAAACAAAGCAACTAAGACTAGATGATTTAAAGAAAATTTGTATCAGTTTGGTAATTAAACAAATTAATCAAATCGCATCATTCTTAGTTGATAAAAAATTTGATGAAATCAAATTAAATTGCACTGGTGATTTCTTAACTTTCTATAAATTTGCTTATGATTTAGAATATTTAAAAATGAATGAGCAAGAAATCAGCATTTGCGATGCAGAAATCATTGGTTTAGAAAACGAAAATATTTCGCATTTAATTTATGCAATTAGTAGTGCAACTGATGAATCTAATAAATTGGACAATGTGGAATTAACAAGCATTGATCCATTCTACTCAGAAGATATGAGTACAAACCAATTGAAACAAAATATCATTATCAAGATAGGAATATTAAGTACAAATATATCGGCAAAATTAGGACAAGGAGATTAAAATATGTCAATAATCGATGAAATAATCAATAACCAAGATGGTGAAAGAAAAAATGATAACATTAGTGAAAAGATTGCAAAAAGTCAATTCACCAATAACTTTGGTGAGCTTAATAAATACGGAAATTTCAAAATTACTGTATTAGGTTTAGGTGGTGCTGGATGTAATGTTATTGCTCATATGAAAACAACACGTAAATGAGATGATAACATTAAATTTTGAGCTTTAAATACTGATATTGGCTCATTAAGAAGAATTAGTGAATGTACAGATGTTTGATTGCTAGGAAAAGAATTATATCGTGGTGGAGGTAGTGGTGGAAATCCAGTAATTGGTGAAAACGCTACAAACAACGATAAAGAATCAATCGCTAAAATTATTGAAGGCACTGATCTACTATTTTTAATTGCAGGCCTTGGAAAAGGAACTGGTAGTGGTGCTATGCCTGTTATTGCTAAACTAGCAAAAGAGAAAAATATTTGTACTGTTTGCTTAATACATTTACCAAGTGTTCAAGCTGAAGGATCTAAAGTTTATGAAAATGCACTTGAAAGTTTCAAAAAAGTTATCGAAAATTGTAATTCATATTGCACAATTAGTAACGATAAAATTATCAGCAACAACGATGATTCAATTTCGTTATTAGGTTCATTTATGCGTGCTAATGAGGAAATTTCTAGCATCGTTGCTATAGTTACAGATATTGTTAATGTTCCTACAACAATTAATGTAGATTTTGCTGATGTTCACAATTTCTTTATGAACAATCATTCATTTATGATTTCATCAATTATAATTGATAACCAAAAATACACAAAACGTGAGTTATTCGATAAAATATTAAGATCTATTAATTCAAGTTATTGCAACTTGTCTATCGATAAAACATCTAATATCTTAGCAAACATTGATATTTGTGAGGATACATCAAGAAACATAATTTTTGATATCAAAGATGTGTTTGTTGAAATTTCAAAAAACAATGATTTATGACTAGTTAATGGAATCAACTATCATAAAGATGATTCGAAATTGAAATTAAATTTCTTAATTTCATCAAACGGAACTTATAATAACGATTTAAATTCAAACATAAATCAAAAACTTGTTAATGAACAAAAAACTTTCAGCAATTATGAAAATGATTTTGTAACTAATAAAAATTTAGATGAAATTCAAACAAGTTTAACAGATGAAGAAAATAAGGTCGGCATATCAACTGAAGACTTTATTGACAATAGTGATGAAGACACTAAAAATATTCACCGTACCCGTAAACTTGATTCACGTGAATGCAATCGTATCTTAACTGAAGCATTACATGATGTTAAAGATATTGACAATTCAAGTATTGATTTTACAAACTAATTTAATAGTCCTCTTTTAGCAACAATAACACCTACATGCTGGATAATTCTATCATGTAATTTATAACCTTTAGAAACGATTTTTTCAACATGGTCATCTTTTTGTGTTGGTTTCTGTTCTACATCTATTGCGTCCATAATATTCGGGTCAAATTGATCACCAACTTTAACCTCTATTTCTTCAACACCAATACTTTTTAGTCATGTTTTGAACATTGCACTAAACATTTTTAATCCTACTAAAAAGTTCTTAACTTTTGGGTTATCAACATCCTGACTAACCGCAAAATCGAATTTAGAAAAAATATTTAGAAGTTCAGGAATACTATCAGCCACTGCATATTTTTTAATTTCAGCAATTTCTTTTTCGTATTTAGCTTGGAAATTTTTAATTTCATTATCAACTTGTTTTTGTGCTTCAGAAGCTTTTTGATTAATAATGTTAACAAAATCTTTATTTAGTTGATCGTATTTGTTATTAAGTTCATGAATTTTGTTTTGTTTAACTTCAATTTGTGTTTTAAGTTCCAAAATCTGTTTTACAGATTCTTCAACTTCTCTACTTAACTCATTGTTCTTTGCTTTTAATTTTTCTAATTCATTAATTTCAGGTTTCTTATTTTCATTGTTTTTGTTATTGTTCTTATTCATAATTAGATTCCTTTACTATCTGTTATTAAGTTCTTTTTCTACTGCTTGATTATATTCTTTAACCTCACTATTTTCAATGTCGGCTAAT
>Ga0247610_10006448_pt1 | contig 12193 bp, 11 predicted proteins | sample 174DNAGHGhighgp2_FD_193483 | JGI IMG/M metagenome (GOLD analysis project Ga0247610, IMG submission 193483) | Sheep rumen microbial communities from Palmerston North, Manawatu-Wanganui, New Zealand - 1742 DNA GHGhigh gp2 | ecosystem: Host-associated > Mammals > Digestive system > Stomach > Rumen...
TCACATCGTCGTTCAGCAGCTCCATGATCTTCTGCTGTCCTACCTGATAGTATTCATTACAGCAATCGGTTGTGATAGTAAAACCTGGAGGAACGGGAACACCAAGCAGGTTCATTTCGGCAAGGTTGGCACCCTTACCACCAAGTTCCTCACGCATTTTTGCATTACCTTCGGCCTTTCCATTACCGAAGAGGTAAACTCTTTTTTGGCTCATAAGTCAGTTTTTTATTGAATGAATGATAACTAATTGTTTCAAATTACGTCCGACAAAGTTACATAAACTTTTTCATCTATGCAAATATTTTGCTTTTTTTTGCAATATAGGCCTTACAATTCAAAAATTATTTGTAACTTTGAAGCCGAATAAGAACAATATATGGCTCGAAAAAAGAAACCATTACCCATATTAGAGCAGATCGAAATCACTGATTTTGCTGCTGAAGGCAAGTCGTTAGCCCGGGTTAACGACATGGTAGTCTTTGTGCCTTGGGCTGTACCTGGCGATGTCGTCGATTTACAGGTTCGTCGTAAAAAACACTCCTTCATGGAAGCAGAAGTGATTCGTTACCATAAATATAGTAATGTACGCACGCAACCCTTCTGCCAGCACTTTGGTGTGTGTGGCGGTTGCAAGTGGCAACAGTTGCCTTACGCTGAGCAGCTCAAGATGAAACAACAGCAGGTTTATGACCAGTTGACACGCATCGGCAAGGTAGAACTGCCCGAATTCCACCCAATTCTAGGCAGTGTGAAGACGCAAGAGTATCGCAACAAGTTGGACTTCGGATGTGCCAATAAGCGATGGCTGACCGCTGATGAGTTGAGAGATGAAAGTTTAGAGAAAAATGTACCTGCCATCGGGTTCCATATTACGGGAGCATTCGACAAGATACTGCCTATCAAGAAATGCTGGCTGATGAACGACTTACAGAACCAGATACGCAATGCAACATTTGAATACGCAATACTCAACAATCTGAGTTTCTTTGATTTACGACAGCAAGTGGGATTACTACGTGATGTCATTATCCGTAATTCGGCCAGTGGTGAATGGATGGTGATCTACCAGTTCCACTACGACGAAACGGGTGGCGAACAGGAGGCAATAGGATTGTTGAAACACATTGCCTACAAGTTTCCGCAGATTACTTCCCTACTCTATTTGGACAACCAGAAATGCAACGATACCATTGGCGACCAGGAGATTCTGGTGTTCAAGGGCAAGGACCACATCTACGAACTGATGGAAGACCTGAAGTTCAAGGTGGGTCCCAAATCGTTCTATCAGACCAATACCGAACAGGCTTACCACCTCTATAGTGTAGCTCGCGAGTTTGCAGGACTGACAGGTAATGAATTGGTCTACGATCTTTATACGGGAACGGGTACTATCGCCAACTTCGTAGCCAAAAGGGCTAAGAAGGTGATTGGTATTGAGTACGTTCCTGAGGCTATTGAGGACGCTAAGGTGAACTCGCAGCTTAACGGCATAGATAACACGCTCTTCTTTGCTGGCGACATGAAAGACATTCTGAACGACGAGTTCATTCAGCAATACGGACGTCCTGACGTCATCATTACCGATCCGCCACGTGCGGGCATGCACCCTGATGTGGTGAAGACCATTCTACGTGCTGCTCCTCAGCGTATCGTCTATGTAAGCTGCAACCCAGCTACACAGGCTCGCGACTTGCAGGAACTGGATGCCGCTTACCGAGTGGCAGAAGTACAACCTGTCGATATGTTCCCACATACCCCTCACGTAGAGAATGTGGTGCTGCTAACAAAACGATAATTGAGACTCATTTTTTGAATAACTAACCCTAAAACAAAAAAAGCAATGAAGAAATTGATGATGATTGCCCTGTTCTTAATGGGCACCGCATTGACCATCAATGCACAAGAACAAAACAAAGAGAAGAAGACGATTGAGATTCCTCAATGGATCAAGAACATTAAGTTCAGCGGCTATGGCATGCTACAGTATCAAGCCATGGATCCTTACAAGAAAGGAGTAGACGAGAATGGAAATGCTATTCTTGAAAAGAACTCTTCGAACTCGTTCAAACTGCGTCTGGCTCGTTTCATTCTAGATGGTAAGATAGGTGACTTCGACTGGCGCGCCCAGATTCAAGGCACTAACGCTACAGGTCCTGGACAGCCTACCGTACAGCTGGTTGACCTGTATGCTGAATGGCGCAAATATCCTGAGTTCAAGATTCGCGCCGGACAGTTCAAGCGTTGCTTCACCTACGAGAACCCCACTCACCCCATCACGCAAGGCTGGCGTGGCTATGCTGACGTCATCAACAAACTCTCTGCCTTCGGAGATCGTACCGGTGAAAAATCTTCTGGTGGACGTGACATCGGTATTCAGTTCTCGGGCGACCTATTCCCCAATGCCAACGGACGTCGTCTGTTCCACTATCAGGTAGGTATCTACAATGGTGAGGGTGTGAACGAGTCAGACAAAGACAACCGTAAGGATATCATCGGCGGTTTCTGGGTAATGCCTATCAAGGGACTCCGCATCGGTGCCTTCGGATGGACCGGTAGCCGTGGTAACATGTTAGACCCATTGACAGGCCAGACCCGTAGTGTAGAGAAAAACCGCTACGCCATCTCTGCTGAGTACAGCGTTGACGAGTACATGTTCCGTGCAGAGTATATCCACAGCCAGGGTTGGGGCGCTGCCTCTCCAGGCAACAACGTGCGCGAGATTAGCTATGCAAATGGTGACAAGGCTGACGGTTGGTATGTCTTCGGCATTGTGCCCATCATCAAGGGCAAGTTGCACGCCAAGGCCCGTTACCAGACCTATCGTAACCGTAAGGAGTGGGCCACTTCGGTGAATCAGCTTGAGTGCGGTTTGAACTATTTCTTCACAAAGAACTTGGAATTGCATTTAGAGTATTCTCGCGTGAACGATCGCAGCATTGAGATCGCTAACGACAAGAAGCACAACTACAACCTGGTTGACATGGAGCTGGACTTCCGCTTCTAACGATTCTTACCCAGGAATCCGCGCAAGGTGAAATAACACCACTCTTGCAGACGGAACATCCACCAAAGCTTACAGGGACGATAACCAAACTTGGTTGTCGTCTCTTTATTTAATAATGTACGGTCTATGGTTGACCATATACGTTTCAATTCCGACAAGGCATAATGACGCTCATCGATAGTCAACTCAGAAGCGTGAACGTGATAGAACATATAGCAGTCTATCAATACCAGCCAGCGCACCTGTTCATAACGAGCGACGACAGGAAGCACGACACCCAGTTCCTGTAACTGGCGTTTCATACTTTCATTGGCCTTCAGGTAGTCAAACCGACGAACGGATACCCGATGAGTAGCTGATGTGGGGTTCGAGAAATAATAGTAGATACCCTGACAGCTACGCACCTCATGGGAATGATAATAATGCAGACGCGTGGTATTATCGTCGCTATACGAGCGGCAGGTCTCATCGTATGGGAAACGTTGGTGCAATGAGGCCCTGACCATATAGACGCCATGGATCTGCCATTCTAGGCTTCTGTCGAAGGCTTCTTCACCCGTCAAGACAGAAAACGAAGGCATCGGGTAGTCACGCTCCAAACCTTGTTCAACATGCACCACATGGAACAACACACAATCCGTCTTGTCATACGTCTCAAACACGCTGACAGCCTGCTGTAAGGCATCGGCCGACAACCAGTCGTCAGCATCAAGAAAACAGATGTAATCGCCTTGGGCCTGTTTTAGTCCACAGTTTCTGGCATGCGCCTGTCCGTGATTCTCTGATAATGAAATCAGTTCTATGCGTTGGTCTTCTTGTTGGAATCTGCGTAGCAAATTCAGCGAGCCATCGGTAGATGCGTCGTCGATACATATCAATTGCCAGTCTGTCAAAGTTTGACTGAGCAGAGAGCCTATGCTTCGTTCCAACCACCGCTCAGCATTATAGACGGCCATCAGAACTGTTACTTTAGCCATGCCGACGGAATCGATTTTTAAAATTACTAACCAGTTTGTTCCACAAAGAAACCTTGCGGTGCAGTGTATACAGGGTGGCTGTCAGGCAAACACACATCACCAGCACTCCCCCAATCCACCATTGCCAGCCTTCGGTATTGGCAGCGATGACATAAGCAATGACACCTATCAAGATATGTATAACCATATACCCCATAACTGCCTTCGTCATCCGATAGTGGTACTTGAAATGCGCATAGGCCAATATCAAACAATAGTCAAATAACGCTGACAAGGCAACAGCCACACCAGTACCGATGAGTCCCCATAGCTCATAGCCCCAGAGGACAGACAATACAATGACGACATCGTAGACAGCTTCAAGAAGGAGGTATGACATCGAGTCGCCTTTGGCTAATGGCAGATAGGCTATTGGGAGTTTGACAGCACGAAGATATAGCGCCAGAAGCAAGATACGCATCATGTCAACAACAGGTAGGAATTGACTGGAGAAGAGTATCGGTATGACATAAGGCACTGCAAACTGGGCAAACACCAGCATGGGTGATATGAGCAAGAGACATACTTCTATCTGCTTATTCACTATTTCATTACAGCTGAGCCAATTGGCATTAACCGCCGACAGACGGGGGAAAAAGTCAGTCTCCATAGCAGAGAAAATCATACCCGCATAAGTCATGGTCATCACATAACCCGTATTGTATAGGCCCACGACTTCCAAATCTGCCACATTATTCAGATAGCTGCGAATCACGAACTCAGCACCACTGCCCAGCACACCAGCCAGCGTAAAAGCAATGCCCAGGCGAACCATACCCATTCCTTCGCCCAGAATGCCCTTGGCTCCAGTGAAATGCAGCGGATAAAGCCGGTAGGAACGGTGAATGGTCAGCAACAGGGTGGTCAGTCCCATCAGTACCATCACAGGTACAATACCCGTCTGGCCAAACAGATAGTATAGGGGTAGCGTGATTATCAATGCCGCTATGACACTATAGACCTGGATGACGGCTAACGACTTCAATTGCCGAGCGCCCTTCAGAATAGCTGTTTCGCCACCTGTAACTGCCAACAGGAACACCAAAGGCGACAGCAATACGAAGTGTAACGTATGGTTACCCCAGGAGAAAGTCAGATTACTCAGCATCGGACCAATGGCAATGCAAAGCAACATACCCACCAGACCGGTCAGCATCGACCAAACACGGACTACCTTAATAAAATGGTAGACAGACACCTCATCACCATGATCGAACAATTCCGAAACATTTCTGACAGCACTGAACGAAATGCCTAGATTGGTGGTTTGTGATATGAAGTTGACCGTAGTCTGAAAAAGCGAGGCCAAACCCATACCTGACGGACCCAACAACAAAGCCACCGCCTTGTTACGAACAAGACTAATCAGGATATTCAGCCCTTGTACGCCTCCGAATATGCCTGTATATTTCAGTATGTGGCTATAACTGTCTTCGCCTATGTCCTTCGACATCATCAATTTTTTTGCAAAAGTACGAATAATCTCGGACAACACCAAGTCTTTCAAGCATGTTTTGTCGCAAATCATATCTCTTGTCGCTAATATTGGGGCAATATTTCGTCGATATTGTTGTTGTTTTCAAATAACCAGCATACCTTTGCCCTCGGTTTTAGAAAAATAATAGATTAGAATAACAATTTAAAGAATGAGAACGATGAAGAAAATGCAGTCATGGATGCTTGCCGCCATCTTAACCATTTGCGGTAATAATATCACAGCACAGGCTCAGAATAAGATATGTATGAGCTTTGATGATTTTAAGGCTAACAATTGGAAGTCGATTGAGTCAATCACCAAAGACTCTTGCCGTCTGAAATACGATGGTATGGAGTTCACCATCAAGACGGATGACAAGGAGGCTAACAGGGTCATTAAGAAAGAAGCATTCATGATGTCGCTCGACAGACAGTTATTCATCAACACACGCACTCTGCGCGATGGCGATGGCAATGTGCTGCCCGTCAGCAACTATGCTCGAGCTATTCCTTTTAAAGGTGGCAAGCTATGTGTCGTTTGCTATCACGTCACCCTAACCGACCTGCTCGATATAGTGAACATCGGCCTGGACATTGGTCTGCTGGCTACCGGTCACACCACTTGGGGTACAATCTTCCTGGCCACCGACCTGCTGCTGGCGAATGACAATCTGATGCAGAACCACGTACTATACCTGATTGATAATGGTCCTAACGAGAAAGGCAAGATTAACATGACGCGTATGAACGACCAATTCATGGAGAAGCTGCTACGCGACGACCCTGTCACCTACCAGCAGTACTACGGAAGAAGCAAGAAGGGCGAACGTCAGTCAGCGGCCAATATTTTGCCCATATTAGTGAAGAAAGGTTACATCAGCGATTACCATCATCAATAATTATTCAATGCAAAGTTACGGATAAAACAAAAATTATTCGTAACTTTGCAGCATAAATGGGAGAATAATTAAAGTGATATTATCCGTCATCATACCAGTCTATTGTGTCGAGGATACGCTCAACCGCTGTGTGGAGAGTGTGCTTCGACAAAACGTTACTGACATGGAAGTCATCCTGGTTGATGACGGGTCAACGGACAAATGCCCTAAGATGTGTGATGACTGGGGCGAGCGCGATGCTCACATTCGAGTCATTCATAAGCAGAACGGAGGACTAAGTGATGCACGAAATGCAGGTATAGATGTAGCAAAAGGAGATTTGATCACCTTCGTAGACTCTGACGACTATCTGGCAGATAACACCTATCAGCCTCTGCTTGCCTTGATGAGCGATTGTGATATCTTGGAATTTTCGATAGCCAACAAGCTTGCATTGCAAGACCAGATATACCATGATATAGGTGAATACTGGCTCAAGGAGCGCGTCTATAGGCATACCTACGCATGGAATAAGATTTACAGACGTCAGCTTTTTGAAAATATACGTTTTCCGAAAGGCAAGGTTTTTGAGGATGCCTACACGCTCCCCCTGCTGTTGAAACTATCGAAAACTGTTAGGACAACATCTAAAGGATTTTACTATTATTCGGAAAATCCCAATGGAATTTCTGCCAAGGCTAACGGACAACAACTAGCCCAACTTTTGGAAGCTCACCTCAGCAATGATCTACCTATTGACGACGAATATTACATGCATCTAGTAAACATCCAAATGGATGTCTGGGAGCAAACGAAATGTCCTATCACATTGCCTCTGAGACAAGTAAAAACATCCGCGTTATGCGGTCGAGTAAAAATTAAAGCAACAATACTTAATTTACTGGGAATTAAATCATTATGCAGAATAAACAAGATAATTCATCTCTTCAAGGAACCCAGCCGCTTGTAAGCTTCATTATCTCGTATTACAATCTGCCCGTCCAGATGTTGTGCGAGTGCATAGATAGTATTTTGGCTTTGTCCTTGCGTCCTTACGAACGCGAGGTTATAGTTATAGACGACGGCTCAAACGTCAGTCCGATGAATGCCTTGATGCCATATGCTGACGACATCACCTATGTCCGTCAGCGTAATGGCGGACTTAGCATGGCTCGCAATAAAGGCATCAGCATGGCCACAGGTAAGTATATACAGTTTGTCGATGCAGATGACCATCTGATTCAAGCAACCTACGAGCACTGCCTTGACATCATCCGATATCACGATGATGCAGACATGGTGTTATTCGACTTTAGCACATCCGATCAGGTTCCGGTACTGTTTACCGACCAGGAGCCCGTAAGCGGAACACAATATATGCGCCACAACAACATTCACGGCACAGCATGTGGCTATCTGTTCAGCCCCAAAACACTTAGCGAGCTCCGCTTCACTCCTGGCATTTGGCATGAGGATGAGGAATTCACTCCACAGCTGCTACTTAGGGCAGAAAGAGTGTATGCTACTGACGCCAAAGCCTACTGCTACCAGCAACGCCCCAATTCAATAACGAGTGACGACAAGGAAAGCAGCCAAAGCAAAAGACAAAGCGACCGACTAGGTGTAATCGTGCGTCTGCAAAGACTTTGCGACAAACTGTCACAGGACGACAGACTGGCCCTACAACGACGCATTGCCCAACTGACTATGGACAGCATCTATCAGGTTATTATAGAGAATCATTCTCGGAAAGCACTCGATGAACATCTGGAAAGCCTGAGGAGCGAAGGACTGTTCCCACTACCAGACCGAAACTATTCTACGAAGTATGTTTGGTTCAGACGAATGACCAATACTGCTGTCGGACGCGCACTACTGTTACACTCCCTACCCTTACTGAAGAAAGAACGATGAAGATACTACTCATAGGCGAATACAGTAACGTGCACAACACATTGGCACAGGGACTTCGGGCCTTGGGACATAAAGTGTGCGTGATATCCAATGGCGATTTTTGGAAGAATTATCCCAGGGATATCGATGTGGCTCGCAGACCTGGCAAACTGGGGGGCATACTACTACTCATGCGTCTATGGACACTATTGCCTAAAATGCGTGGATATGACGTTGTACAACTCATCAACCCCATATTTTTCGAGCTCAGAGCCGAACGACTATTCTTCTTCTACAAATACCTACGCAAACATAATAAATCCGTATTCTTAGGAGCGTTTGGTATGGACTGGTACTGGGTACACACCTGTACGAATGAGAAGCCACTGCGTTATAGCGACTTCAATTTTGGCGACAAGGTGAGAGAAGATGCCATTGCCAAGAAAGACCAGCGTGACTGGCTGGGGACTGCCAAGGAAAAGTTAAACAAACTGATAGCTGTTGACTGCGATGGCATCATCACGGGACTCTATGAATACCAAGTGTGCTACCATCCTAAGTTTCCAGACAAGACACAGTTTATCCCATTTCCCATCTCCACATGGAAGTCTGACATCACGACTCACGATAAGTTACACATCTTTGTAGGAATCAGCAAAGAGCGGAGCGCTTACAAAGGGACAGACATCATGCTTCACGCTGCTGAAGAATTAGCCAAGAAATATCCTACAAAAGTTGACATCCTCAAGGCTGAAGGCATACCTTTTGCTGAATATCAACACATGATGGACAATAGCGATGTGCTTCTTGACCAACTCTATGCCTACACCCCTGCCATGAACGCCCTGCTGGCCATGTCGAAAGGAATTATCGTTGTAGGAGGAGGCGAGCCTGAAAACTACGAAATCATTAACGAAACAGAGCTATGTCCTATCGTCAATGTTCTGCCAGACTTCGAGAGCGTCTACCATGAATTAGAGCAACTCATACTTCATCCTGAACGTATTCCTGAACTGAAAAGGCAAAGTATAGAATATATTTGTCGCCACCACGACTACATCAAGGTTGCCCGCCAGTACGAAACTTTCTATAAAGAAAAAAGCCAGAACACATAAAACATTCACTACTATTTTCATTCGGAAGTAATATACATTTCGTTCGAAGTAATTTTCATTACTTTCGGAGTATTTTTCATTACTTTCGGAGTATTGCAGACAAAAAAAGCCGGAACGCTTAGCATTCCGACTTCGTTTCCCTTAACGGACGTGTGTTGTGAGATTTACTCAGCAGCGGGAGCCTCAGCCTCTGCAGGAGCAGCAGCCTCCTCTGCGGGAGCCTCTGCAGCAGCAGCTTCAGCAGCCTTAGCAGCCTCTTCCTCAGCCTTAGCGGCCTCAGCAGCAGCCTTCTTCTCAGCTACCTTCTTAGCAATCTCCTCGTTTACTTTCTTCTCCTGAGCCAACTCCTTCGCAGCAGCGTCCTTCTTAGCCTTTGCCTCATCAGCGGCAATCTTCTCAAGACCCTTCTGCTTGTCAGCCTTCCATGCGTCGAACTTCTTCTGGGCAGCAGCCTCGTCGAAAGCGCCCTTCTTAACGCCACCACGGAGGTGCTTCATCAAGTAAACGCCCTCAGCGCTGAGGATGTTGCGTACGGTGTCAGTGGGCTGAGCACCGGTCTCTACCCAGTAGAGTGCGCGCTCGAAATTCAGGTTCACTGTGGCAGGATTGGTGTTAGGATTGTAAGTACCAATCTTCTCAGTAAATTTACCATCACGTGGTGCTCTAGCGTCAGCGATTACGATGCTGTAGAAAGCATAGCTCTTACGACCGCCGCGCTGTAATCTGATTTTTGTTGCCATTTGTAATTGTTTGTTTTTTAATTGTTTAAATTGAATTTCATGCTACTATCTCGTAATAGCGGCTGCAAAAGTACACATTTTAAATGAGAAATGAGAAATGAGAAATGAGAAATGGCCATGTGTTAACATTAATTAACCAACCTCTCACTTCTAACCTCTTATTGCCTATGCAAAGTGATTCCTGCCTGCATGCCATTGACGCTCTTCATCAACGATGCAGCAGTTTTAATGCTTGAATTGCTAGACTTGGCACCCAGCGTCTTGAACAGGTTCAACAGTTTCGTGGCATCAGTAACGAACTGCAGGTCCTTACCATCAATCTGAGTGGTGATAGACAAGGCTTTTACACCAACAATGGATAGCACCAGTTTTGAGTCTTGAATAGTCCAAGTGCCTTGAGTGGTCTTGCCTTTCAATGTCTCTGTGAAAGTACCATCCTCATTAAAGGTCATTGAGAACGTGCCAGGTGCGATACCATACTTCGAAAGCTGTTCCTGAATCTTGCTCTCAACCTTATTCGCTGCAATTTTTGAAGCGGCCTTAGCTAACAGATTATTAGAAGTGAACACGATGGCAGGCTCACTATAAGACCAAGTACCGATCAGCTTTTCAGCAGTTGCCTGCTTATTGCTCGAGAAGACACTCGTCAGGCTCGATGCCACATTATCATTGCTCAACGCACCTAATACATCGCCCAAAGTCTGAGCACCAGCCTGTGCTGAGAACATCATCATCACGCTCAGAACAGCAACTTTCAATACATTCTTTTTCATATCCTTTTAGTTTGTAATTTCAAAATTCGGCACAAATTTACTACTTTTCCACAAAAACGTGCAAATAAAATCGATAAATAAGGCGAATATAACTTTTTTTGATTAATTTTGCATGAGTTATGAAAGATATATCGGTATTGATTCCTACTTACAACGATGTCTGCATCACGTTGGTCAAAGCGCTTCAACAGCAAGCAGAGGCTCTTGACATCAGCTATGAGATCATCGTTGCAGATGACGGATCAACGAATGCTGAGGCTATAGAAAAAAACCGATTAATCAACCATATTGAGCATTGCCGGCTGATAGAACGAAGTGAGAATTGCGGCCGTGCAGCTATCCGCAATTTCCTGGCTTCTCAGGCGCATTACTCCTGGTTGCTTTTCATCGATAGCGATATGGTGGTCTGCCGTGATGATTTTCTTCAGCAGTATATCCATTCAGAAGGCTACGACGTCGTAGATGGAGGCGTCAGCATTGGCAAAATACAAAAGGGGAACCTACGCTCCATTTACGAAAAGGCCTCAGAGAGACACTTTACTGCCGAAAAACGGAGTCTATCAAGCTATCGTGATTTCCATACTGCGAACTTTATGATTCGACGTGACTTGATGCTTCATTACCCCTTCGACGAACGATTCCGCAACTATGGATATGAGGATGTGTTGTTTGGTAAAACGCTTGAGCAGCAAGGCATCCCTATCCTGCATCTTGACAATCCCTTAAGTTTCGAGGTATTCGAATCGAATGCTGACTTTGTCAACAAAACAGAAGAAGGGTTGCGAACGCTATATCATTTTCGTGATGAGCTGAAAGGCTATTCACGAATGCTCGCACTCGCCCAGCACTTAACACCTGTAATCCCCTTAATTCGGTTATGGCATCGGATATTCGGAGGAATTGAGCGTCATCATCTGACAAGGAGACGCCCTACCCTTTTTATTTTCAACATCTATCGCATAGGCTATTTTATCAGTATCAAAATATGAAAAAAATTATAGGAATTTGTATGGCTGCCATGATGGTTGCTGCCTGCCAAGAGTCACTGGAAGATCGTTGTCAGCGTGAAGCTAAGACATATACGGAAAAACATTGTCCGATGCCTGTTGGCAAAGACATTGTGATGGACAGCATGACTTTCGATAAGGCGACACATACCATCAGCTATGTCTATACGCTGAGTGGACAACTGGATGATTCTGCTGTGGTACAGGGTGCTAACTCACGTGAGCTATTGTTGCAAGAAGTCAAGAACAGCACCCATCTAAAACTTTACAAAGAAGCAGGCTATAATTTCA
>Ga0247610_10006449_pt1 | contig 12192 bp, 10 predicted proteins | sample 174DNAGHGhighgp2_FD_193483 | JGI IMG/M metagenome (GOLD analysis project Ga0247610, IMG submission 193483) | Sheep rumen microbial communities from Palmerston North, Manawatu-Wanganui, New Zealand - 1742 DNA GHGhigh gp2 | ecosystem: Host-associated > Mammals > Digestive system > Stomach > Rumen...
CCCAATCCTTCAGGCTTGGTAGCACATGGCTGTGCAGATGGAAGATTTAAATTTGTAGTCCCTAGGAGAGTCGAACTCCTCTTTAGAGAATGAAAATCTCTCGTCCTAACCGATAGACGAAGGGACCATCGCGAAAATGCGGGTGCAAAAGTACGACTATTTTTCCATTCTACCAAACTTTTTTAGTAAAAAATAACATTTTACGGATATTTTTTGTACCTTTGCACCGTATGTTGACAAAAACTCAGGCTATTGTGCTACATTCGCTCAAGTATGGAGAGACTAGATTGATTGTAGATATGTTTACCAGAGCATTTGGTAGACAGTCGTTTATCGTGAGCATATCCAAGACGCCGAAAGGAAAGATAAAGAAACAGTTTTTTCAGCCTCTCACCTTATTAGAAATAGAAACCGATATCAGGCCAAAGATGCAATTGCAGAAGTTACACGACGTGAGGCTTATGAGTCCGTTTGCAACTATACCCTTTGAACCTGATAAGTTGGCTATCTCACTGTTTGTGGCCGAGTTTCTGTATTATGCCCTGCGCTCAGAGCAGCGTAATGAGTTGCTATATGACTATCTGGAGAATAGTATCATGTGGCTGGATGGTCAGCAGTCTCGATTTGCTAATTTCCATCTGGTTTTTCTGTTAAGGCTTACCAGGTTTTTGGGGTTCTATCCCAATCTTGACGATTATAAGGATGGGGATTACTTCGACCTGCGCGAGAGCGTGTTTATGAGAATTCCCCCTGTACATCGTGATTTTTTGCATCCGGAAGAGGCACAGAAAGTGCAGTTGATGATGCGAATGGACTTCCCCACCATGCACCTGTTTCGTATGTCGCATCAGGAGCGCAATCGTCTGCTCGAAGTGTCGCTAAAATATTATCGACTTCATCTTCCAGATTTCCCAGAGATGAAGTCGATAGATGTATTGCAAGCCTTATATCAATAAGGTATGCCGATTTTACATAAACTTGATGGTGCCCTGAATAGGCTCGTGCGAATCCTGTGCGGGCTCGTCGATGGTTACAACTTCGTCGACATTGCTTGCCTGCGAGTTGATGCTATCCAGAATCTCACGGGTGCGCTTGTAGGTAGGAGTTTGCTCTACGGCTGAGATAACATCGTCGTTGTCGAGGTCCTCAGGACGGAACAAGTAAATGTTTGGACGACGCTTGTAGCGCTTGGTTGCTCCCTCACCACCATAGTAGCGGTTACGACGATCCTGGCGCTCGGCAGCTTTCTCCTGCTCTTCGGCTATGCGGTTAATCTCCTGCTGGTCGTGCTTCTTCAGGTGGCCGTTCATGCCGTCAACATTTTCGATACCAAAACCTGTGGCCAGGATGGTTACCTTTACCTTCTTACCCAACTCTAGGTCGGTAGCAAGTCCCCACTTGATTTCGAAGTCGTTGCCAAACTTGGCCATGAAGTCGTTAACATCGTTCATCTCCTCCATCATCAGTGATGACTGACCATCCTTAGAGCCTGCAAACGAAATAGAGAGCAGAATCTTCTTAGAGTTGAAGATGTCGTTATCGTTGAGCAGAGGTGAGTTGAGTGCATCTTCGATAGCCTTCTTTACTCGGCCTTCGCCTTCGCCGTAACCTGTTGACATGATAGCTACGCCACCATCCTTAAGTACGGTCTTAACATCGTTGAAGTCGAGGTTGATAAGTCCGTGGACGGTGATGATTTCTGCTATTGACTTGGCAGCTACGCTCAGTGTGTCGTCTGCTTTGCCAAATGCATCAAGCACTGATAGTTCTGGATATATCTCGCGTAGACGCTCGTTGTTGATAACCAACAGGGCATCGACATGTTTCGACATCTCTTCGACACCATCGAGTGCTTGGTCAATCTTGCGATCTCCCTCGAAACGGAATGGGATAGTAACGATTCCAACGGTAAGAATCCCAAGTTCCTTCGAAACACGAGCGATGACTGGAGCTGCTCCGGTACCAGTACCTCCCCCCATGCCGGCAGTGATGAATGCCATACGGGTGCCGTCGCTAAGCATTGTGCGGATATCCTCGATGCTCTCTTCGGCAGCCTGACGGGCTTTCTCTGGCTTGTTTCCAGCACCAAGTCCCTCCTTACCCAATTGGAGATGAACGGGTACGGGTGAATCGTTAAGTGCCTGGTTGTCGGTGTTGCAAAGCACGAATGTTACATCGTGAATGCCCTCGCGGTACATGTGGTTAACAGCGTTGCCGCCACCACCGCCGACACCAATAACCTTGATGATGCTATGCTCCTTCTCCGGTGCTCCGAAGTCCAGGATGTCTATATTCATATTGTTCTCCATAATCTTCTTTCGTTTTTATTCTTCTTCAACAATCGACTTACCAAACTTCAAGAGTCCTTTCTTGAACTTGTTCCAAGTGCTGTTCTCCTTGCGGATACGTGCTTCTTCCTCCTGCTGGCGGCGCTCCTCTTCCTGACGTGCACGCTCCTCCTCTTCCTGCTGGCGGCGCTTCTCCTCCTCAGCTTTCTGCTTCTCTGCTTCAGTACGGATTACACCTGCAGGAATATCTGTAGCCTGACGGGCTGGGCGCTGATCGTTTGTAGGATGAGCTGTCTGAGGTTTCAAACTAGCAAACAGGTCGCCGTTGGGATCGTATGCGTCGCCAGCGCAGTTGATGTCGCCCTTGGCTAGCAGTCCTAATACGGTGTTCATCATACCGTTGCGCGACTTGATTTCATCATTGTTAGTAAGGATGGTCTGCGAAACGAACTTAGCTATGCGGATCTTATCAACATGAGTGTGGTTGATAAATGCCTTTTCGATATTCTTCATGTTTGAGCCACCACCAGTAAGGATGATGCCACCCAACAACTTGTCGTAGTATTCAGATGGAATCTGATACCAAACGTTCTCGATGATTTCCTCAAGACGGCCCTCAACAATCTCGATAAACTTGCGGCTCTCAACCTGACGCTCTGTGTCGATAGAGTATTTCAGGTTATTGTCGATATCATTGTTGTCGGTATAAGCCGAACCATACTTCAGTTTCATCTTCTCGGCATCGCTCTCTTCCATCTGCAGGCTAGCGATGTCCTTAGTGATATTATTGCTTCCAAGAGGGATGACGGCAAGGTGGCGGAGTATGTTCTTAGAGTAGACTGATACCGTAGTAGTATCAGAACCTATATCGACGAGTGCACAACCCGAACGCTTTTCAACTTCGGTAAGTACACTGTCGGCAAGTGCAAGTGGAGCCAGATACATCTCTGCTACATTGATGCCGGCCGTCTCGAAGCACTTGTTGAGGTTGCGATAGAAGGCCTTGCGCTCAAGTATATTCAGGAAGTTTCCCTCGAGATGGGTGGCCTGAATACCAACGGGATCCAACTGGAACTGGGTTCCTACCTTGTATTCCTGTACGGCAGCATCGAGTATTTCCTGGTCTTGATAGGTCATGTTGCGGTTTGCGTCCATCAGTTCAATCACCATGTCCTGAGTAATGATGGTTTCGCCTGGAAGATCCTTGGTTACTACGTTCTTTACGCTGCGGATAGACTGTCCGCCAACACCAACGTAGACCTGAGTAATCTGTGTCTTGAGCTGAGTCTCCAGTTTCTTAATGATACTGGTGAGGCATTGTGCGGTTTTGTCGATGTTGTAAACCACACCTTTGCGGATAAACGACGAAGACTGCTCTTTGACTACAGCAAGCACGTTGATGCTGCCGTCGAGATTCTTCTGTCCCGCGATTCCGGTTACTTTGGACGAACCGAGTTCGATTGCTACAATAAAATCCTTTGCTGCCATCTCTTATTATTTGTTTGTCAATTATTCTTTTTACATATAATCTGGTTGTTGAACTCCACATTGATATAGCTGTACTTGTTCCAACCAGCCTTGTTCAGTCCGTAGATATAGAACTTACGAAGTCGCTCCAGTTTGTTTTCAATATTTGTGGGCGAACCAAGAAACACAATATGGTCGCCAACACGGGGAACCATTTCTAGCGTCCCGTTTGTAAGTACATTAAGTTGTACTGTCTGATTCTTCCAGAAAGTGTTGCTTACTATGTGGTTGGCAATCTTCGACAAAACATTTTGTGCGTATTTCTTGCTTATGTGTCCTGTCGCTATCAGAATATCTGTGGCATAACCTGCCTCGGGCATGATATTGCCATGATTGTCGAGATAGTAATTGTCGCCATTATCAGACATAATGCGGACTACTGGTATGCGCTGTTTGATGTTAATACATACGTGTCCACTCAGTGTCTTATAGCACTCGGCCTTCTCTACAAATGGACTCTTCTGCAGAGTCTCTTCCATCTTGCGTGGCGAGATGGAACTCATAGGTTGGGATAGTGGGTATAGCTTATGCTGTGTGAGCAACTTCTTAACCTCGCCTGGATTAAGGAAACCCTCCATCGACTCTTTTTCGATGTCGATTTCTACCTCAGTGCATTCCTTGGCCATGGCCTCGTCAGGATCGTTGAATGCGGTGACGGCCATAACCAGGTAGATGCCAACAACTATGTTGCAGGCTACCATGAGGGTTTGTTTCCAGTTGATGGTCATTGCGTTATTTGACTATTTAACTATTTCCCAATTTACTATTTAACAATTTGGTGATCTGTGGAACCTGATTATCGAGGTCGCCGGCACCAAGCACGATGAGCACTTCGAAGTCGTGCTCCTTGATATAGTTGAGCACATCGGCCTTCTGTATCATCTCCTTCTTTACGCCAGGTTTAAGATTGTCGTAAATCAGTTTTGAGGTAACGCCTTCGATAGGAAGTTCTCGGGCTGGGTAGATCTCAGTGAGAATTACCTCATCGAGCTGACTAAGTGCGTCAGCGAAATCTTTGTAGAAGTCACGAGTGCGAGTGTATAGATGAGGCTGGAAGATAGCTGTGATGTGCTTATCCTTATATAACTCACGTATACTCTTGGCGCTTTGGTAAATCTCCTTTGGATGATGAGCATAATCGCTCAGGAATACCATTTTGCTGGTTTTGATCTTGAAGTCGAAACGACGGTCAACGCCTCCATAGGTCTGCATGCCATACTTCAGTTCTTCGGCTGTGCATCCATTAAGCTGTGCCATAGCCATTGCTGCAATACCATTTTCGATATTAATAGGTACAGGCTGACCTAACTGAATTCCTTTGATACTCTCAATAGGAGAAATGAAGTCGAAGGTTATCTCGCCATTCTCTATGCAGATGTTCTCTGCGTGGAAATCGCCTTCGTTGAGACTATAGTCATAACGACGAACATCTGGTTGAATGTTCTCTTTCATTTCCAAATCGCGATGGATGATAAGCGCGCCACCTGGCTGAATAAGTTCTGTGTAGTGACGGAAGCTTTCCAGATAAGCCTCTTTAGTACCATAGATATCCAAGTGGTCGGGGTCGGTAGATGTGATGACGCTCATCCAAGGGCGTAGCCAGTGGAAGGAACGGTCAAACTCATCGGCCTCGATTACTACGAAGTCTGAGTCGGACAGGATATAGTTGGTGCCGTAGTTCTTTGAGATACCTCCAAGGAATGCATTACAGTCAAGATGACTCTGGTGCATGATGTGCGCACACATGGTAGAAGTGGTTGTCTTGCCGTGTGTGCCTGCTACACAGAGACCTTTGTGGCTCTTGGTAAGTGTGCCAAGTACCTGGGCACGCTTCTGTATCTCGAAACCATTCTCGCGGAAGAATGTGAGTTCCTTGTGCTCTGCAGGGATGGCTGGAGTAAAGATTACCAGACACGACTCCTTCTTCTTGCACTCGTGGGGTATCTCATCCACATTCTCTTCGTAATGGATGAGCATACCTTCGGTCTCGAGTCTCTTTGTGAGGTCGGATGGTGTCTTGTCGTAGCCGGCTACCACAAGACCTTTCTTAATAAAGTAGCGGGCGATGGCGCTCATGCCAATGCCACCTGCTCCTACAAAATATACTGCTTTGATATCTTTTAATTCCATAATTCCTTTATTTTTTTTCTGCCAGTTTGATGACCTCTTTCGCAATAATGTCAGCTGAATCGGGTAGGGCAAGTTTCAATACATTCTCACTGAGCGACTGGAGCTTTTGCTCGTCGGCGACAGTCTTGATTGCCAACTCGAGTAGGGTGGCAGGAGCTTCTGCATCCTTTACATAGATAGCGGCGTTGCGATTAGCCAGAGCCAAAGCATTCTTGGTCTGGTGGTCCTCGGCCACATTAGGACTTGGTACAAGGATTACTGGCTTGCCTATGAGACAGAACTCTGAAATGCTGCTGGCTCCAGCGCGGCTGATAACAAGGTCGGCAGCCTTGTAAGCGGCGCCCATATCGGTGATGAAATCGGTAACCACCAGATTAGGGATATTCTCTCCCTTCAGCCTCTCTGCAATCTCTGCGCTATAGTATTTTCCTGTCTGCCAGATAAACTGGGCATCAGCAGCCTTGATAAGATCGAGATGCTGAAGAACACTCTCGTTGATGGTTCTTGCTCCGAGACTTCCGCCTACAAGCAGAATTGTCTTCTTTGAAGGGTCGAGACCGAAAGTCTTAATTGCTTCTTCACGAGAGATCTTGGTGTCAAGAAGTGCCTGACGAACGGGATTACCAGTAAGTATTATCTTGTCGGCAGGGAAGAAACGTTCCATACCCTCGTAGGCTACGCAAATCTTCTCGGCTTTCTTGGCCAATAGTTTGTTGGTTACTCCTGCGTACGAGTTCTGTTCCTGAATCAGACAGGGAATACCCATGGCTGCTGCCTTATTTAAGGTAGGTCCACTGGCATAACCGCCAACTCCTACGGCAACCTGTGGCTTGAAGTCCTTGATGATAGACTTGGCCATGCGCTGACTTTTCCATATCTTGTATAGAACCTTGAAGTTCTTGAGCAGATTCTTGCGGTCGAAGCCACAGATGGGCAGACCTTTGATCTCATAACCTGCGGCGGGTACTCGTTGCATCTCCATACGACCAAGTGCTCCTACAAACAGGATCTTGGCATCTGGACGAAGAGCCTTTACGGCATTCGCTATCGAGACGGCTGGGAAAATATGTCCCCCAGTGCCTCCTCCGCTAATGATGACTCTTAGTTCTTCCATATATTATTTTATTAAACGCGTGCAAAAATACAAAATTTATTTCTTATTCTGCTATTTTTACCATCCTTTTTTTCGCAGAACGGCTAACACTTAATATAACTCCGATATAAGCGCAGTTAATGATGGTAGAAGTACCACCTTTACTGATAAGTGGGAGTGGCTGACCTGTTACTGGTGCAATACCTACTGCAACCAACATATTGAAGGCTGCCTGGATTACCAACAGTAATGCCAATCCCATAGCCAGAAATGCAGGGAAGTTGTTCTCACATCTGCTGGCAATGCGGGCTGTTCGATATACAAGTACAATGTATAGGAATACCACAAATGTGGCACCAATAATACCTAATTCTTCGATGATGATAGCAAAGATGAAGTCGGAGAATGCCTGCGACAGGAAGTCGCGCTCTACTGACTGGCCAGGACCTTTACCGATGATGTTGCTCGAAACGATAGCGATATTTGCGTGAGCTACCTGAGCATCTTTATCTAGGTCGTACTGGTCGGGAGTGATAATCTCTTTGTTAGAGAACTTCTTGATGCGCGATTTCCAGGTGTCAGCGCGATGTAGAATTTTCTCCAACTTACTCTTCTCCTTGGGCTTAGATACCTGTTCGGTTTTTGCTTTGTCTACAGCGATGTTGTTGTCGTTACCCACAGCCATAATAAACAGGAAACCTGCAAAGGCTAGGGCTGCTACAACTCCTACCAGCTTGCCTAGCTGAACCATCGGGACACGTCCGATAAACATCATCAGGAATACCACAGAACACAGCAATGCTGCGGTAGAGAGGTTCTCAACCATAATAAGCATGGCTATTGGAACCACAATCCAGAGTATGTATTTAAATGCCTTTTTGTCAGCACCATTCTCTCTCTGCATTGCACTCAGAATCTGAGCCGTGGCCAAAACTACGGTCCCCTTTGCTATCTCTGATGGTTGAAATGTCAGACCGAAGATATTTATCCATCGGCTGGCATCGCCGGTACGTTCACCAGTAGCCAAAACCCATAGCAGTAATACTACGGTGATAATGAGCAAGAAAGGTGTCATCAGTTTAAAGTATCGACAAGGGATGTTGAGCGTGACTACCGCTACCACCGCACCCAGAATGATGGTGACGGTGTGGAAGACGATAGGGCCCATATAGTTCTGGCTCTTATACGTCAGGTTGCTCGAAGCAGAGAATACTTCGACAATACTGATCATACAGAGGAAGAAGAATACCATCCAGATGACCTTGTCTCCTTTAAAGATGTTTCCTATTTTCTTGTTCATATTCTTTTTATCTAATCTTTTTAGAGATTTCTAGCCAGAGTTTTGAACTGCTCACCGCGATCCTCCATATTTTTGAATAGGTCGAACGATGCACAGCATGGGCTCAACAGTACGATCTCGCCAGGTTTGGCCATTTCGTAACAAGCCTCCATACACTCCTTCATAGAGTGAGTGTCGCGAACGGGGATCCCGAGACTGTCAAAGTTGTCGTGAAGCTTTTGATTGTCGGCACCAAGATATACAATGCCAGAGCATTTTTCCTTAACCAGAGGTTTGATAGGGTCGTAATCATTACCCTTATCCTTACCACCAATAATCAGAATTACCTTGGTTTTCATTGCTTCAAGAGCATACCAGCAGGCATCTACGTTGGTGGCTTTCGAGTCGTTGATATATTGTACACCACGAACGGTGCATACTTTTTCCAAACGGTGCTCAACGCCGGGGAAGTCGCTCAGACTCTTTCGAATCTCTTCCTTCTTGATCCCAGCAATGTCGGCAGCGATACCTGCAGCCAGTGAGTTGTAGATGTTGTGCTTGCCAGTAAGGCTGAGACTCTCTTGCTCCATATTGAATGGCTCGGGCTTCTCAATCTTATACTGGCCCTCCTCTATGTAACCAATCACGCCCTTCTCCTTAAGTTCAGAGAATGGGTACTGGATAGAGTGGATATCGTATTTCTCTAACTCACGCTTAATAATTGGATCGTCGGCCCAATAGATGAAAGCATCCTTTGGTGTCTGGTTCTGAATGATGCGCATCTTTGCATCCACGTAGTTCTGCATCTCGAAGTTATAGCGATCCAGATGGTCGGGAGTGATATTGAGCAGGATAGCTATGTTTGCACGGAAGTCATACATATTGTCGAGCTGAAACGAACTGAGCTCGATGATGTAATACTCGTGTGGATCCTCTGCTACCTGTAGTGCCAGAGAATTACCGATGTTTCCTGCCAAACCAGCGTCATAACCAGCCTCCTTGAAAATGTGGTAGATAAGCGAGGTGGTTGTGGTCTTACCATTTGAGCCTGTGATACAGATCATCTTAGAGTTGGTATAGCGTCCAGCAAACTCAATCTCGCTGATGATGTGGATACCCTTAGCGATAATCTTCTGAATCATCGGAGCAGTGTCTGGGATGCCAGGACTCTTGATAATCTCATCAGCATTCAGAATCTTCTCTTCTGTGTGCTGTCCTTCCTCCCACTCAATCTGGTGGTTGTCCAACTGTTTCTTGTACTTGTCGGCAATCTTCGACATGTCTGAAACAAACACATCGAAACCTTCTTTCTTTGCGAGAACGGCGGCTCCTGCGCCACTTTCGCCTGCTCCTAATATAACTATTCTTTTCATATCCTTTTATCTCATCTTTAATGTTATGATTGTGAGTGCGGCCAGTATAATCGTTGTTATCCAGAATCTGATAGTAATCTTTGACTCGTGGAATGGACGATGAGGCCAACCTTTAAGAATATATCTACTTGTAGCATCGAGTTGTGAATCGAGCTTGCGGAAATTGTCGTGGATAGGTGTTGCGCGGAACACGCGGACGCGCTGGCCTTTACGTTTCATAATCTTGAACCATTGGGTCTGGATGATAACACTTAGACTCTCAACGAAGAATATTCCGCAGAGGATAGGTAGCAACAGCTCCTTGTGGATAATAACGGCTGCAACACCGATGATACCACCGATTGTGAGCGAACCTGTGTCGCCCATAAATACCTGTGCGGGGTAGGCGTTATACCAAAGGAAACCTATCATAGCGCCGATGAATGCGCAAAGGAATACTACTAGCTCTTCAGAATGCGGGATGTACATAATGTCGAAGTAGGACGCATAGCCTATGTGGGATGACACATAAGCAAGTATACCAAGTGCCACTCCGACGATAGCAGAGTTTCCTGCACACATTCCGTCCATTCCATCGTTTAAGTTGGCACCATTTGATACTGCTGTAACAACAAAGATTGTCATAAACACAAACAATACCCAACCAGCAGCAACCTTGTATTTGCCGCAGAACGACATAATGTTTGAGTAGTTCAAGTTGTGATTCTTTATAAACGGAATGGTTGTATGCAGAGATTTCACTGCTTCTTTCTTATGTTTCACTACAATCTCCTTGTTCTGTTGCTGTACATTCACGTTCTCGCGAACTACTACATCAGGACTAAGCCATAGTGTCAGGCCGACGATAAAGCCGATACTTACCTGTCCTACAATCTTGTATTTTCCTTTCAGACCATCCTTGTTACGCTTGAAAATTTTGATATAATCATCAAGGAATCCCAGAAATCCCAACCAGATGGTAGTTATAACCATCAAGATAAGATAGATATTGCGGATACGACCAAATAGTAATACTGGCACAAGTATGCTTACAATGATAATGATACCACCCATTGTGGGTACGCCTTTCTTTTCGACTCCGAATGGGTCAATGCTTGGGTCACGCTCTGTCTCGAAAATGCTTCTGCGCTTCATCCATTTGATGAACTTCTCGCCAAACCATGCAGAGATGAGCAATGAGAGAATCAGTGTTAAAAGTGAGCGGAACGATATGTAGGCCCACATGTGTGATCCTGGTATGTCGTATTGGTCGAGGAATCTGAACAGATAGTATAACATAAGCTAGATAATTATGAATTAAATATTTCCTTTACTACTTCCTTGTCGTCGAAGTGGTGCTTTACACCCTTAATCTCCTGATAGTCTTCGTGGCCCTTACCTGCAATAAGGATAACATCGCCCTTTTCGGCCAGCATGCATGCTGTACGGATGGCCTCGCGACGGTCTACGATGCTCAGTACCTTCTTCATCTGCTTCTGGTCTAGACCTGCTAGCATATCGTTGATGATATCTTGTGGCTCTTCGAATCGTGGATTATCTGATGTAATGATAACCTTATCGCTCTGCTTAACGGCTTCTTGTGCCATGATGGGACGCTTGCCCTTGTCGCGATTGCCGCCAGCACCACAAACGGTGATAACTTTTCCATTGCCGTTAAGCACTTCATGAATGGCATTGAGCACATTCTCAAGTGCATCGGGAGTGTGGGCGTAGTCAACGATGGCTGTATAGCCCTCGGGCGAATGGATGGGCTCGAGTCGGCCGTTAACGCTCTTCAGCGTGCTGAGAATCAGAAGGATGTCCTCTGGTTTCTTTCCCAACATTACTGCTGCTCCGTATACAGCCAACAGGTTGCTGACGTTGAACTTGCCGATGAACTGCACACCAACCTCCTTGCCATTGATGTCGAGATACATTCCTTCGAAGTGACACTCTATAATTTTAGCTTTAAAGTCGGCCATTGTGCGGGTAGAGTATGTCTTGACTTGAGCCTTGCAGTTCTGTACCATTATCATGCCGTTCTTGTCGTCGGCATTGGTTATTGCGAAGGCATCCTTATCGAGGCCATCAAAGAAAGCCTTCTTGGCATCACGATAGTTCTCGAATGTCTTATGATAATCCAGATGGTCACGGGTAAGGTTAGTGAACAATCCGCCTGCAAACTTCAATCCGCCGATACGTTTCTGCGCGATGGCGTGGCTAGAACACTCCATAAATGCATATTCGCAGCCTGCGTCAACCATCTGTGCTAGCAAACGGTTCAGTTCTATTGGGTCGGGGGTGGTATGATCGGCGGGTATTGCTTCACCCTCGATATAGTTGCATACAGTTGACAGCAAACCGCACTTGTGTCCGAACTTGCGAAACATATTATATAATAAGGTGGCGATGGTGGTCTTGCCGTTGGTTCCTGTTACACCTACGAGTTTAAGTTTTCTTGAAGGATCGCCGTAAAACAGCGTTGCAACCTTACCTACAGCATCCTCTGTAGATGCTACTTAA
>Ga0247610_10006452_pt1 | contig 12191 bp, 14 predicted proteins | sample 174DNAGHGhighgp2_FD_193483 | JGI IMG/M metagenome (GOLD analysis project Ga0247610, IMG submission 193483) | Sheep rumen microbial communities from Palmerston North, Manawatu-Wanganui, New Zealand - 1742 DNA GHGhigh gp2 | ecosystem: Host-associated > Mammals > Digestive system > Stomach > Rumen...
AGAGAAGAACTTAGGGAGCGGATTGGTGAAAGGAATCGGGCCAAAGTACGCCAAGCTCATTGTCGCTAAGTTCGGCTTAGAGACCTTTGATGTGATAGAAAACGATGCCGACAAACTGCTTGAAGTGTATGGTATCGGTAAGGGACGTGTAGAGAAGATCCGTGCTTCATGGGAAAAACAGAAGGATGTAAAGGACATCATGGTATTCCTTCAGGGACATGGTGTAAGTTCTACCTATGCTGCCAAGAAATACAAGGCATACGGCAAAGACAGCATCGAGAAGGTACAGTCCAATCCCTATTGCCTCGCTGATGATATTTGGGGTATCGGTTTCAAGACAGCAGACGGTATAGCGGAGAAGCTGGGTTATGAGAAAAACGATCTGCGCCGTTGTCGAAGCGGTATTTTCTATACTCTCAATAAACTCTCTGAGGACGGTCATTGCTATTCGGAGCGTGAACAGTTATTGAGGTCAGCCAAAGAATTACTCCAGGCAGACGAGGAACCAATTACCCAAGCCCTTGATCAGATGATTGAGGCAGAGGACTTGATACTCGATGAAGATGCCATCTTCCTGCCACCGTTCTATTATTCAGAGGTTGGTGTCGCCAACAAGCTAAAGAGGCTCTTGGATAACTCAGAGGGGAACCTCTTCGATGGTACACTTGACATTGAGGAAATCGTAAAGCAGACCAGCATACAGTACGATGACGTTCAGGTTGCAGCCATCAAACAGGCCGTGGAGTCGAAAGTGATGGTGCTGACCGGTGGCCCCGGCACAGGTAAGACCACGACTACCTTGGGTATCATAGCGGCCTTGGAGTCCTTGGGGCAAAGCATTCTCCTGGCAGCACCCACAGGTAGAGCCGCCAAAAGAATGAGCGAGGCGACAGGAAAAGAGGCTAAGACCATCCACCGTCTGCTGGAATTTAACCCAGCCGAAGGTTATGGTCGTAACGACGAAAACCCCTTGGAGGGCGGTGTCCTGATTGTCGATGAAGCTTCGATGATAGACGTTATCCTGATGAACTCTCTCTTAAAGGCAGTCCCTTCCCACATGAGGGTTATCATCGTCGGGGATATAGACCAGCTTCCAAGTGTAGGGGCAGGAAACGTGCTGAGAGACATTATAGATTCTGGTGTTGTTCCAGTTGTCAGGCTCACAAGGATATTCAGACAGGCACAGTCGAGCAGGATCATCACTAACGCCCACAAGATAAACCAAGGCATATTTCCAGACGTAAGCAATGGTAGGGATGCAGATTTCTTCTTCGTTAAACAGGAGGATCCGGAGAAAGCCGCGCAGGAGATTGTCAATATTGTCAAGAACCGCATTCCCAAAGCCTACCATTACAGTACCAATGACATTCAGGTGCTGGCTCCGATGCAGCGTAGCGTAGTGGGCGCGACGAACTTGAACATCATACTACAGGAGGCTATCAACCCAGAGGGCGAAAGTCTTGCTCGTGGTGGTTTCAGGTATCGCAAGGGCGATCGGGTCATGCAGATACGTAATAACTACGATAAAGAGGTATTCAATGGTGACATCGGCTTTGTCAAGGAGGTAAACATGGATGATAGATCTCTGACTGTCATCTATGAAGGGAGAGCCGTTGAGTATGAGGACAACGAACTTGATGAAGTGACACTGGCTTATGCTACCACTATCCATAAGTCTCAGGGTAGCGAATATCCGGTGGTGGTGATACCACTGCTTATGACTCACTTCGTTATGCTACAGCGAAATCTGATCTACACAGGCATAACCAGGGCGAAGAAGATATGTATCATTGTCGGTACTACCAAGGCACTGGCCTACTCCGTGCATAACATGGTAGTCCTGAAACGAAATACGAAACTGAAAGAAAGGCTGACAGAATGAGCGTATTTAAGACTCATTGCATCAACGATTCATTATTCATAATTGTCGACTCACGACGTCGACAATATATGATTTTCCGTACGTGATTCCTCTAAAATTTTTTTTGTTCCCTATAATATAAGCCTTTAAAAATACAAAAGCCAATGATGGCAATCATTGCCGCAATTAGCAAATAATCAATCATTTTCTTCATACACATTCTTTATTAATGTTGTCATTCATTCCAGATTGCTGGTGAACCGTTTACATTTGTGAACGCACTTATTAAGGCGTTCTTGCCGTCTTGGTCGTGGTTAGCGTGAGCCCGCCTGAAGGCTGCTAGGATGACTCCACGGACTCCATATGGATGTTGGAATCCTTGGTAGCTGGTGTTGATCCATTTTGTAAGTTTTTCAGTGGACATGGTTCTGTTACTATCAACTAATGTAACGGCGAGAGACACCACTCCCTCAAATACTTTTAATTCTATTTTTTGCATTGTCGTTTTGTTTTTTGAAATTGATTTTGTCCGTTTTCGCAATAGACCACCGCTAGTCTTACTGTTTATTGGTTAGCTAACATAAGGAGACCGTCAAACGCCAGTAGCGTTCCGGCGACGGTTTGCATGACTGTGATAAAGATTGAAGTGTGCATTGGCATCCTTAAGAAAAACGGGCGACATAGATTGTAATAGACTTCACGCGGGGTGTTACCACCGCAGATCCGCGAGAGCATCTCAGACAGGAGAATGACTCCTGCAACGAGTTTATAAATTGCCATTGTCATGGTTCCATTGTTTAATTTTTTTATTATTTATATTTCACCATCAAGAAATGTAAAGAAATGAGAGCCATGGGTATTCCTCATGGCTCTCACATTTTTAGTCGTCCTCATCCCCTTCTGGAAACATTAATTCACGATAATAGTCGTTTGTATTGCCCCCAATTTCGGCCAGGCGGTCCGGATCGTTCTCATCGAGGTATTCAACCTCTTCATCAGAGAGGTCATCCATGATAAGCCCATCTTCGTACAGGCGGTCGAGATCAATTTCTTCTTCTTTCATATTATCTCCTGTTTTTGTTGTTAAATACTTGCCGACAAGATAAGTTGCCAGCGATGATTGCAAGTTCTCTTACGGTCAGTTCTATGACTGGACCGGTGGAAAATAGTGGTAGTAAAGCCATAATGATAAAATGTTAATTTGACTTTCTGTTTGCTCTATCTGAAATGAATTGGACCATAGCTGCATCTTTCAGTTGATGCGTGCTGGCCCCAAGCCGAACCCATAGTTGGGTGCCTTTTAGCAGCGTAATCTCGTGACGAGTATTTTCTGGCACATGAATGTGGAGAATTGTCTTGCCTTCCTTTACTTTAAAAATCATGGTCGGAATGACAAAAAATCCGCCATAACACACTTGCTTTAAATAGTTTCGAAATCGCGCGATGTATTCTTCTTTATTTATTTTTTTCAGCTCCAACTCTTCGTCGAGCCCTGTTATTGCTTTCGTTTTGTCATTAATTCCAATGTAAATGTCTAAAAAATCTCCGCTGTTCCAACCTCCTACAATGGACTTCGTCAATTCGAACATTTGTGAACGCGCTTCTTCTTTAGGAGCACAAACGAACGACGTTTTTGTCAGGCTACTCTTAAATTCAACATGCTGATTCTCTGTAATTCCTTTTCGCCCTTCCATAATTCTGGCGAAATCAGGACACCACCAAAGCTGGCCTTCTATATATAAATTAGGTTGGCCGATCACTGGCAGTTCTTGGCCTGCTTCAACTTTGCCACATATATACTCAACATTCTTTCTCATTAATTTAATTGGTGTGCTATCATCATTATTTAAAGTGGCATAATAAAATTTGCTATCCATATTCTGGATAGTTGCAGTTGATTTGATTCTTTTCATAAGCTAATCGTTTTAAGAATTAAAATAATATGTGATAATTTGGTTTGCCTTCAAACCCTTCGCCGTACATCATCATGTCAAAGAACGCTTTGCACCGCCCCAACTAGATTTCTCGATTAGGACGGTGCAAAGGAACGAAAAAGAAATGAATTGCCCTGTAGACAGTCTACCGTATTTACTCTTTTTTTAAATAGTCTAGTAGACTGTCTATCATTATTTATTTTTGTTTAATTTTTCAAGCACATCCGCTTTGGAGGGAAACAGATCGATGCCGTTAGCCCATCTCTTAAATCTATTCTCAATTTCCATTTCTTTTTTAGATGTGAGCCTAGATTTAGATGTCACCTTTCTCAAATTATCACTATTATACTCTTGGAACCAAGCCCCATCAGGTTTATATAGTAACCGATAAACACATCTCCATGGTACTCCATCTTTATTCGTCACATCAAGCAATTCCTTAAAAACTTTTTTGTACCAGTATGCAATATCTTGGTCTTGAATGCCATTGTGGATCACTACATAAATATCTTTTTCTTCATCATATTTAGTAATATTCGCCTTTTCAAGGCGGCGGAGGTATTCATCCAGACATTTTTGGTTATCCTCATTGAAGCCAATTCTTTCTTTGTCGAGTCTCTCGTAGATTTCGCTTTTTGGATGTATAGTTTTCCACTCGTTTACAGCTGTTTCTGCTACATTCAACATATAGCGAAAATATCTCTCCGGGAAATAGTATCGTCTATAACCGTCGTGCGGCATTACTATTTTTTCGTCGGCATCGTAAAGCATAAAAAGCAACTGGACGCAATGGTTCAAATTGAAACGTTTTAAGTCAACGGGAGCAGGATAGTCTGCTGATATACGGGGATGATAGCATAGAGCGATGGCATTACGGTTTTTATCAACAAGAAGAATATCGAATTGACGTTTTTCCATTAATGAATGATTACATTCCTCATCAGCCAACACCCCTGTCGTTTTTTTTCTCGACTCTTCTCCTTGATTACATTCCTCATCATGCAACGCCTCAAAAAAAGCTGACGTATCGAAAACGAACTCTTCTTCAGGAATACCAAACTTGCAACCTTCAATGATTATTTTAACAAAAGACTTGAACTTCAGACCTTTTCTCAGCATGTTCACCAATCTTTGGATTTCAATGTACCTCGAAATCTTAAGATGAAACTCTTCGTTACGTAAAAAACTATTAGGTATAATTTGTTCTGTTGTCTTCACTTGGTACTTAGCTTTAAAAACTTTTTTCTTGTTGTACATTGGTTTATAAAATGAGATTAGCCGCTCCTCAATGGTTAGCCTTAGTGGGTCGTCCTGTAGTTTTACTGCTAAAATACAATAAGGACTCAACCAGTCATGATTACATTTCACTTCATTGTTGCTATCGCCCGAAAAATGCTGAGATAGTCGCCGTCCAAAGTCTGTCGTTTCTCCAATATAGATAATTTCCTCCGAATTGTTCAATACTATATAGATGCCACCATAGCCACAAAATGGCCAGTCCTCAGGCCACTGCGAAAGATAATACTCCTTTATTTCACACTCTGCATTATATCTCCGACATTGTTGGATGATATTTTCTTTTATTGACTCAAACATAATGGTGTATATTATAAATCGGTACGTCGGTGTTCTCAAATTTGTCCTGGCCGCAAGCCGTTGTAAGCCCAAGCGCGGCCAGTAGGCATGTTAATATCTTCTTCATATATTCTTACGTTAATTCAATTATATCCGACCACCTTGTAGTCGGGTTCTTTGACCTAAAATCATGCTTGATGGCATTGGCGAATACATCAGCTTTACCTTTGCCGTTCTTCTGGGTGTACTGTTGTGATCCAAGTACAATCGTTTCGCTTCCGTGCATTCGGTTAATCCTATCTACCACTTCATCGAGCCGCTTCATCTTCTGGAACTGCTCTGCGTTGATGTCAAAGAGATCCTGTTGGATAGGTGAATCAGCACCAATCCCCAAGACAATGACACCAGCTTTCTTGTATTGGTAGCCCTGACGATAGATGTTCTGCAGGACTTGGTTAGCGGTCTGCACAATGGTTACAGTGGAACTGGTAGGGGTGATTAGCCGCTGCTCCTGGAAGTTCCAATATTGAGGCAGATCCTCCCTAAAGTAATTGGTATTCAGGAATACGCCAACAATCGAAGCAACCGTATTCTGCATCCTCAGTTTCTCCGCACACCGGGCAGCATAGTTCGAGACATGGGTACGGATAGTTTCTATATCTGTAATCATGCCATTGAAGGAGCGACTGGTGCAAATGGATTTCTTCTTTGCCAGTTCTTCGTTTGGCACAACATCCTCGCCATTCAGTTCCTGCCAGGTTCTTTGGATATTGATATTATTGAATGTCAGTCGTACCCAATCACCGTGATGTTGGGCAAAATCATAAGCCGTCTTTACTCCAAGGGCTTCTAGTTTGGCAGCGTATCTTCTACCAATACCCCAGACATCTTCGATGGGGTAGAGTTTAAGAGCCTTGATGCGTTTCTCGTCGGAGTCTATCATGCAACAATGTCGGTAGCCCTGATACTTCTTAGCAAAGTGAGAGGCCATCTTTGCCAGCGTCTTGTTTGGTGCTATACCTATACTGATAGGCATACCCACATATTGCTTGACCTTTTTATGTAAGTTCTCGCCCCACTGCTTCAAGTCCACGTTCTCCATGTCATCGAGGTACACAAAACACTCGTCGATGGAATAGCGGAAGTATGCCGGGGCTTCTTTTTTAATCAGGCTCACCACACGGCCTGTCAGTTCGCCGTAAAGCTCATAGTTAGACGAAAAAACAGCAATCTTGTTATCTGGGAACTGCTGGGCTAATTGGAAATACGGTGTACCTGCCTTGATGCCTAGTGCCTTTGCCTCATTGCTTCGGGCTACTACGCAACCGTCATTATTGCTCAGAACCACAACCGGTTTTCCGTTTAGATCGGGACGGAAAACACGCTCGCAGCTTACGTAGCAGTTGTCACAATCGCAGATACCGTAATACTTCATTCCTCTACAGTTTCTTCTTTTTCTTCGTCATTATCATCACTACTGCCCCACTGGTTAGAGTTGTATTCCTCTACCATCTTCAAGAAGAGTTCTGCGTCATCAGGATTATCCTCAAACCGCTTTGCCAATATACGCTTGACCGTTATATTCTTGACTTTCTTGTTAAGCACCCTATGCCAAGTTATGAAATCCTTTATCTCATTCTCATCCGTAAAGTCATAAGCCAGGAATACTTTGCTATTAGGATTATTCACCTTCTTACGGAATTTATCAATGATCTTTTTGTATTCCTTCGTCTTGACATTAAAATCATGCAGTTCTGCCTGATGCTTCTTATTTAGGTTGGCAATATCTTCTCTGCGCTTCCTGTGCCGTTCTTCAAGTTCGATCTGGTGTCTCCTATTCAGTTCCTTAATTTGGTTCTCATGCTTCTTGATTCTGGCTTCGTCTACTGGCCAAGCACCATCTTCTATTTTCGGCTGCATGTAGCTGTTGTAGAAATGGCAGTATGATTCGAGAAAGTCCGCTGCCTCCTCATCAACAGTAATAGACAGAATGGCATTCTTCATGGCATACCTGATGGGCTTTCGATATGAAGCGAAGCTCCAGAATACCTGCATCATGGCCTGAATACTGGAAATTCTTTTGAAGCCCATCTTTTTTAGTTCCTTGACATCCTCCTCAGTTACATCAAGGCCCTCTGACAGTTCGCCTGGTTCAAGCACTTCTTTTTGCTCCCCTTCGAAGAATGGCACTATTTCTTCGCCAGCATAATAAGAGAAAGTACAGTCAAGCCATTCTTTTTTCCGTTCAATCCATGAATTAATTGAATTGATGTATCCTTCTGCTTCTGGTTTCCCTTGGCAGAACTCTTCAATGTAAGCGGTCTCTAACTCGAAAACAGCCCGATGGAACAATATGCTCAGTTCGTCATCGTCTAATTCGTTGTTTTTGACTTTCGGACTTCTCTTGTTAATCTCATTCCAAGGAAATTCAATCTCGGCTGCTGTCAGTTGTCGCCTGACGAATGTTCTAGCCATCACTTCCACCTCTTCACCGTCCTGCTTAATCTTGACGATAATAGGACGATGGCCATAGATCCGAAGAAGCTCTATGAGGTACAACTTGGCATTCTCAAATCTTTCGTTCATACCTTTTCTATAGTCCTAATCACATGAATTACCACACCCCAGACCTCAAAATACTCAGGGGTGTCAATCTTGAATACCGGATAATCGTCATTTGCCGGACGAAGTTCGATGTAGCCATCGTCTTTATGGGTCAGATCTAGGTACTTCATCGTGAAGCCCTCGCCACCCCACCAAGCCACTTTCTGATGTGTGGGTCGTTTACATTGTCATTATAAACCCAAGCTTCATTACCTGTATTATAAGGGGGATCTATATATTCACAGTCGATCTTTCCTTCAAATTCTAGTAGTAAAGCTTTCAGAGCCTCCAAATTCTCACCATGAATAATTTTGTTCCCACTCTTTGTAGGATCTTTCCTTTCTGGATAATTGCTGTTAAATCCATATTGATGATCCAATACACGGAACGGGACTTGTGTATGGTGATTAACCACCTTATCTTTTCCTATCCAATTAAGAGTAGGCATATATTCAATTTTTAGTGCTATTTATCAAATCTCTTGTATCACACCCTAGCAACTCAGCAATCTTATCAAGTGTCGGTAGTTTTGGCTGAGTGATATTACTACACCACTTCGATACGGTTACAGGAGATACACCAAGCTGTTCAGAGAGCCACACACCAGTCTTTTTCTTCTCGACCAAGACCAGTTTCAATCTGTTTAAGTCTTTAGTTACCATATTTAATATCTTAAATTTGTGGTTAAAGTTCGGAATAAAATCTGATATAACAATGCGTGCGAACATTATTATATATATTTTTAACTAAAAAACGGTTCTTTGAGGGAAAATCCCGCCTGAGAAATAGGGGAAACTACTATTACTTATAGGAATAATCCCTGACCTTTCGCCCCTTCTATTACGTCATATAAGTGAAAACAAGAAACAAATTGTCTAACTCTAAAGAATAGGAGAATTGATTATGAAGAAGATGATGTTTATGGCAATCCTGATGGTAATGACTATCACTGCCAACGCTATGAATTATAATGAGGCCAAGAAAGAAGCTCTGTATCTGTCCGACAAAATGGCCTGGGAGCTGGACTTGACAGATGCCCAGTATGAAGCTGTCTACGAGATCAATCTGGACTACATGATGAGTGTTAACGGACGCAACGACGTGTACGGTGCTTGGTGGAGCCGTCGCAATACTGACCTTCAGTACGTTCTGACTGCCTACCAGTACAATAAGTATATCGGTCTGTCCTACTTCTATCGTCCGCTGACCTGGAATAGCGGTTCTTGGACTTTCAATGTTTACACCCACTACAGCAACAAAAGCCACTTCTACAAGAGACATCCGAAGGGATATGTGAGCTACAAGGGTGGTAACAACATGAAGTCGGTCACTCACTATGCTGACAGGAAGCCCATGGGCAACAACAGTCATGGTAATGGCTCGACCTGGAGGAACACCAACAAGAATACCGCCAGCAAGTCTAGTGGGCACAACAACAAACAGGTTGCTCAGAACAACAGTCGTGGTAACGGATCGGGCCACTTCGGACGCAGGTAATTCCATTTTGCTCTATATATGCCTGGCAACAGGACACGGGGAATCTCAGGGATGGGGTTCCCCTTTTTGATTGTTTTTCTAAAACCTTATATAAAATAGGCACAATTTATCTACATAGGTATTAAGAAACCTTTCAAAAACAAAAAATAAACGTAAAAAAGTACGATTTATGGTAGGTTTAGTGAAATCGTGGTTTAAAAAATATTAAAAGTTTCAGGGGGAGCAGTAGGGGGGAGCGGTTCTTAAAAAGAAAAAGAAACCTACTGAAAATCAATAGGTTTCAAATTAGCCTTGCGGAGAGAACAGGATTCGAACCTGCGAGCCAGTTTTGCCGGCTACACGCTTTCCAGGCGTGCCTCTTCAACCACTCGAGCACCTCTCCTTTGATAAAAGCGGGTGCAAAGGTACGAATAAGTGAGCAAAATACCAAATAAAAACGCAATTATTTTTTATTATTCGAACGATAGAACTTTCGAAACGCATTTTCAATGGTACGGATAAGTGCTCAAAAAACCAAATATTATATTTTTTTACTAAAAAGTAGCGCAGGAACGAATATTTTTTGTAACTTTGCACACGAAAATCTGTGCCCTGTACCATAGGACCTCTTTTCAATAAATGATAACACAGAATCATTTGTGACGTATTAACATGTCTGAATTAACTGAAATAGTGTGCGATAATCAGGTAGAGATGGGCGTTGGCAACGTCTTAGGTATATCTGATTCCCAGGATATTCCTCTTATTGTACGCATTCCGGTCTACAGCGTAAACTGCATAGGCATATTAATCGCTACCCATAACCTTTGAAAATTTCAATATTATTATGTCAGATATACAAAACAACCCACAAATCATTGAAGACCAAGGGTCTTCCATCGACTTTGGCAAGATTTTCAAGGACTTGCTGAGGCATAAACGCCTCTACTTCATAGTCCTGCCAGTTGCCTTTGTTTTGGCTGCCATCTATGCACTTAGCCTGCCAAATTTCTACAGTTGCACGGTTAAACTGTCCCCTGAGATGTCAGGCAGCAAGGGCTCCAGTGGACTTGCCAGCCTGGCAAGCAGCTTCGGTGTCAGTCTGGGTTCTGGTGGAGCAGGTACAGAAGCACTTTTCCCAACGCTTTATCCCGATCTCATGAATTCCGTCGACTTCAAGACCTCTCTCTTTCCAGTCAAGGTCACGCGTGAGGAAGACAATAAGACCTTCACTTACTATGACTATCTCATGAACGAGCAGAAAACTCCTTGGTGGTCTAGGACTATGAAAGGCTTCTTTTCACTCTTCGGCTCTAACAAAGAGAAACATGACATCAAGAAAGTCGATCCGTTTCGACTTACTATGGAACAATCGAACATAGTCAAGGCCATCAACCAGAACGTTGTGTGCGATGTTGATAAGAAGACTATGGTCATTACGATCAATGTCACTGATCAGGATCCTGTCATCTGTGCTACAATGGCAGACACAGTAAAGACAAGGCTTCAGAACTTCATTACCGACTATAGGACCTCTAAAGCACGTGTTGATCTTGAATACAACAAGAAGATCTGTGCAGAGACTAAAGCTCGTTATGAAAAAGCCCGCAGACGCTATGCTGAGTTTGCTGATGCCAACCAAGACATTATCCTTGAGAGTGTACGACAGAAACAGGTTGACCTGGAAAATGAGATGCAACTGCAATATAATGCATATACACAGGTAGCATCACAACTCTTGGCCGCAGAGGCCAAGGTTCAGGAAGAGACACCTGCCTTTACCACTCTCCAGTCAGCTACCGTACCGGTCCTTAAGGCTGGCCCCAAACGTGCACAGATGTGTCTCATCTTTGTGTTTTTGGCTTTCCTGGGAACTACCGCATGGATTCTCTATAAAGAAGACGACCTTAAACCTCTCCTCGGTCTCTCTTAACCATCAGCTGCTTAATGGTTCTCTTGCTTTTTTGTGTGAGACTTGATAATAATCTTGAATTCTCCAGTTTAGACATAAAAAGATATTATGAGATATACCGCCATTCTTTTCATCCTTTGTGTGCTCCTTTCTTGCGAGCACCCCGACCTTTCTGACGAGACCGCCGAGCAGCCGGCTCCTAGTCTTACAGTCAGTATTTTTCAGATTGAACATACGCCCTTTGCTGCCTTCACTCGCACTTCTGCTGCAGAGGCCTGCAATCGACTTTGTTTCGCTGTTTATGACAAAGAAGGTGCGCGCGTAAAAGAAGTCAATCAGAAACTAGGCGATGACGATTTTGGCACAGCCTCTTTCCAAATCCCCGAGGGAACCTATCTGGTGGTTGCCGTGGCTCACAATAGTGCGGGCAACCCCACTATGACCAATCCCGCCAAGATCCATTTCACCAATGCTGATGGTTATTCCGATACATTCTACGATGCGAAAGAGATTACCGTTACCAGCGACCCTCAGACTCTGTCGCTAAGCCTTCGTCGCAATGTGGCACTCTGTCGCTTCGTCATCACTGACGATTATCCTGATGCTGTCGCAAAGATGCGTTTTCGTTATACAGGAGGCTCAGGTGCCTTTGATTCTTCAACAGGACTGGGCTGCGTAAAGAGTACTCAGACCATCTTTTTTAATGTCACTGGTGGACAGAAGCAGTTCGACCTCTACACCTTTCTCCATAATAGCGAGGGTACCATTCACTTGCTGGTTACGGCCTATGATGCATATGACAATGTTATCCATGAACGTGAGTTCGACA
>Ga0247610_10006456_pt1 | contig 12188 bp, 13 predicted proteins | sample 174DNAGHGhighgp2_FD_193483 | JGI IMG/M metagenome (GOLD analysis project Ga0247610, IMG submission 193483) | Sheep rumen microbial communities from Palmerston North, Manawatu-Wanganui, New Zealand - 1742 DNA GHGhigh gp2 | ecosystem: Host-associated > Mammals > Digestive system > Stomach > Rumen...
CACAAATAAACAAAAGTGAGTAATTTTGCATCGAATTAAAACAAAATACATTGTTAAAATTACAATTGGTAAGTAAAGACATTGTTTCGATAACAATTATATAGTTCTTATACATTATTTAATTTTAAGGTAAAAGTTATGAATGCTGCACAAGTAGTTGAGAACCTCAAGCAGAGATTCCCCAATGAGCCGGAGTACATCCAGGCCGTGAGTCAAGTTCTTCCCACTATTGAAGAAGAATACAACAAACACCCCGAGTTTGAAAAGAGCAATCTCATTGAGCGTCTTTGCATTCCCGATCGCGTTTTAGAGTTCCGTGTAACATGGGTTGACGACAAAGGCAACATACAGACCAACATGGGTTATCGTATCCAGCACAACAATGCCATTGGCCCGTACAAAGGCGGTCTCCGTTATCACAAGTCTGTGAACCTGGGTATCCTGAAGTTCCTCGCTTTTGAGCAGACATTCAAGAACTCTCTGACAACTCTGCCTATGGGTGGTGCCAAGGGTGGTTCTGACTTCTCACCCCGTGGTAAGAGCGACGCTGAGGTGATGCGTTTCTGCCAGGCATTCATGAACGAACTTTATCGCGTGATTGGTCCTGATGAGGACGTTCCCGCTGGTGACATCGGTGTTGGTGGTCGTGAAGTTGGCTATCTGTTCGGACAGTACAAGAAGCTCACTCACCAGTTCCAGGGTGTGCTCACCGGTAAGGGTATCCCCTTCGGAGGTTCGCTGATCCGTCCTGAGGCTACTGGTTACGGTACCGTTTACTTCCTGACCTCTATGCTTGCTACTCGTGGCATCGAACTGAAGGGTAAGAAAGTGCTGATCTCTGGTGCTGGTAACGTGGCTCAGTATGCTGCCGAGAAGTGTCTGCAGCTGGGTGCTATCCCCATGACCATGTCAGATTCTGATGGTTACATCTTCGATCCCGATGGCATCACACGCGAGAAGCTTGATTATATCATGGAGCTGAAGAACGTAGAGCGCGGACGTATTAAGGAGTATGTTGAGGAGTATCCTACAGCTAAGTACTACGAGGGCAAGCGTCCTTGGTATGAGAAGGCTGACATCGCCCTCCCCTGTGCTACGCAGAACGAGATCAACGGTGACGAGGCTGCCGCTCTGGTGAAGAATGGTGTGATTGCCGTTGCTGAGGGTGCTAACATGCCTTCACTCCCCGAGGCCATCAAGATCTTCCAGGATGCTAAGATCCTCTATGCTCCTGGTAAAGCTTCTAACGCTGGTGGTGTATCGGTTTCTGGTCTTGAGATGTCACAGAACTCTGAGCGTCTGAGCTGGACCGCTAAGGAAGTTGATGACTACCTGAAGCGCATCATGAACGACATTCACGAGAACTGCGTGAAGTACGGTACTCAGCCCGACGGTTATATCAACTACGTGAAGGGTGCTAACGTTGCCGGCTTCATGAAGGTTGCCAAGGCCATGATGGCTCAGGGCATCGTGCAAGCTCGGCGAAGCCAAGGTTTACACAATGATGTCCGCTCAAGGCATCGTGTAAGCTCGGCGAAGCCAAGGTTTACACAATGATGTCCGCTCAGGGCATCGTGTAAGCTCGGCGAAGCCAAGGTTTACACAATGATGTCCGCTCAGGGCATCGTGTAAGCATTATTTAGATCAACACAGAAAATCGAATATAGGTAAAAGATTGTTTAAAAGAAATCAGGTGGTGAAGCAAAAACTTCATCACCTGATTCTTTATGATTAATAAGAAAACTATCGGATAATCTTAACTTATGATTAATAAGAAAACTATCGGATAATCTTAACAGTACCGTCGGACGATAGCTTGATGATACGACTTGGATCGTGTGGCTTGTGCTCCTGACGACGCGTCCAGCACACATAATCTACCTGTTCGATGATTTTAGGATCAATATTACGATAGTTCTGAGCAGCAGGCTCTCCACTGATGTTTGCCGATGTCGATACAATAGCTTTCTGGAAACGGAAACAAAGTTCTTTAGAGAAAGCTTCCTGTGTAATGCGAATACCGATAGAACCGTCTTCAGCAATCAGATTTGGTGCCAGGTTGACGGCATTGTCAAGTATCAGCGTTGTTGGTTTGTCAATGCAGTCAATGAGTTGCCAAGCTACATCGGGAACATTCCTGACGTATCTTTGCAGTCTGGCATCACTATCTACCAAACAAATGAGTGCTTTAGAGTCATCGCGTTGCTTAATCTGATAGACCCTTCTGACAGCCTCTTCATTGGTGGCATCACAACCAATACCCCAGATGGTATCTGTAGGATAGAGGATCACCCCACCCTTTCGCATCACCTCAATGGCCTGTCTGATATCTTCCTGTTGTGTCATAATGAAATACGTTTAATAAAGAATGAGCCCGACGTTTGCCAGGCCCATTCTTTTGTTTAGTTGTTAACCGATCCTCCGACAATATCAAGCAGTTCGCTCGTGATGGCCTGTTGTCTGCTCTTGTTATACTGAAGATTCAGTTGTCGCAACAGCTCGTCGGCATTATCAGTAGCCGTCTGCATAGCCACCATACGGGCAGCATGCTCAGAGGCTATACTGTCGAGCAAAGCCGTATAAACCATCAGGTGGGCCAACTTAGGAAGAAGCTGCGTCAGAACGGTAGTCATATCAGGTTCCACGATGAAGTTGTCATTCAATGGTTTCACCTCTTCATTCTCAATTTTACGTTGACGACGATTCTTCTTCAGGTAGTCCTGAGCTTTCTTTGTCACCACATTCGATGTCAGGTCACGTTCATGGTCGCGTTCCAACTCACTCTCCACATCAATAGGCAGGAAAGTCTTATTAGTCAGAATCTGTGAACCGGCACTCTTGAAGTGATGATAGATGAGCTCTACCCTATCGATTTCACCGTTGGCAAAACGTTTGCCCAGTTCCATAGCAAGTTCAATGCATTGTTTGGCATTGGGATGGTCAATCATCTCACTACGATCACCATTCACAATATAGCCTAACTTGCGGGCTTTCTCAGTCACTTTGCGACCAATGGGATAAATCTCCACATTCTCTGCGCCAAGATGCTCAGATAACTCCTTAACCGCATTTGTCATCATCTTGATGACGTTGCTATTGAAACCGCCACACAAAGAAGAGTTGCTGCTGAAGACCACCAACGCAACACGCTTCACAGGACGTTCCTGATCGTAAATAGTCTGAGCTCCAACCTCGGCTGCCAAGAACGACTTCAAGATATGTTCCAGCATAGTCTCGTAGGGCAGCATATTCTGGATAGCTACCTGAGCATGATGCAGCTTCGATGAAGCCACCATCTTCATGGCACTGGTAATCTTTCGTGTGCTGTTGACTGAGGCAATACGGCCTTTGATTTCTTTCAAACTTGGCATAGCGGTAGCAAATTATTCACTTGTTACTTTTAGCTTATTTGTACGTGCCTGCGATATCAGCCATCGTAGCTTCAATCTTGGCAGTCGTCTCATCGTCAATCTTGCCGCTACCCAGCGTAGCGATAACCTCAGGAGCAACGGTACGCAGTTTCTCAAGGAACTGATCCTGACACTGGCGGACCTTATCAATGGGCACATCGCGCATCAGACCATGAACACCACAATAGAGGATAGCCACCTGCTCGCCTACGGGCATGGGACTGTATTGAGGCTGAATGAGCAACTGGTTGTTCTTACGACCACGGTCCAGCGTCATTGCTGTCACAGCATCCATGTCACTTGAGAACTTAGAGAAGGCCTCGAGCTCACGATACTGTGCCTGGTCAATCTTCAACGTACCAGCCACCTTCTTCATGGACTTGATTTGTGCCGAACCACCCACACGAGATACAGAGATACCTACGTTGATGGCAGGACGGAAGCCCTGGTTGAAGAGGTCACTCTCCAAGAATATCTGACCATCGGTAATTGAAATCACGTTGGTGGGGATATAAGCCGACACGTCACCAGCCTGTGTCTCGATGATAGGTAGAGCGGTGAGTGATCCCCCACCCTTCACATGACCTTTCATGCACTCGGGCAGGTCGTTCATCTGCTCAGCCACCTCCTGCTGTTCGTTCATCTTGGCAGCACGCTCCAGCAAACGAGAGTGCAGATAGAACACGTCACCAGGATAAGCCTCACGACCAGAGGGACGACGCAGAATCAGAGACACCTCACGGTAGGCCACAGCCTGCTTTGACAGGTCGTCATAAACTACCAATGCGGGCAGACCACGATCGCGGAAGTACTCACCGATGGCAGCACCAGCGAATGGAGCATAGTACTGCATAGCAGCGGGATCGGCAGCAGTAGCAGCCACGATGATGGTGTAAGGCATAGCGCCATGCTCCTTCAGGGTCTGCACAAGGGCTGCAACGGTAGAGGCTTTCTGACCGATAGCCACATAGATACAATATACAGGTTTGCCTGCCTCGTAGAAACTCTTCTGGTTGATAATGGTATCAACGGCAATAGCAGTCTTACCTGTCTGGCGGTCACCGATAATCAGCTCACGCTGGCCACGACCGATGGGAATCATCGAGTCAACAGCCTTCAAACCAGTCTGCAGTGGCTCCTTCACGGGCTGACGATAGATAACGCCTGGAGCCTTACGGTCCAGAGGCATCTCGAATGAGTCTTTCAGGTCGATATCACCCTTACCGTCGATGGCCTGACCCAGTGGGTTGATAACACGGCCCAGTATGTTGTCGTTCACGCGGATAGAGGCAATGCGCTTGGTGCGCTTCACCACCATACCTTCCTTGATGCCCGACGTGGTACCCAGCAGCACACAACCCACGTTGTCTTCCTCGAGGTTCATCACGATAGCCATTGTGCCGTTCTCAAACTCCAGCAACTCGTTGGCCTCTGCATTACGCAGACCGTAGATACGAGCCACACCGTCGCTGACGGTAAGCACAGTACCCACTTCGTCAAACTGTTGAGCATCAGAGATACCCTTTAGCTGGTCGAGCAGCACTTGACTGACTTCGCTTGGTTTAATTTTATCTGACATTTTCTTTCTTTTTTCGTTATCACGTTATAACAATGTATCGTTATGACGCTATTTCTTTAGTGATTGTAGAATGTTATTGAGCTTTGACTTGACACTAGCGTCCATACGAAAAGTGTCATACTCCAGAATAAAACCGCCAATGATGTCGGGGTTTACTTCTGTCTCAAACTCCACAGTACCTTTAGTCTTGCTTTCCACCATCTGGCGCATCTTCTGTTCAGTGGCAGGAGAGACAGCCACAGCGGTGGTCAGTTTTCCACGGATGATGTTCTTTTGCTGACGATAGAGAGTGACGTAGGAATTAGCAATGAACTGAATCATATCCTCGCGGTTCTCTTTGAGCACAAGCACGACAAATGCCTGAGAAAGCGACGAGGCTTTCTTGCCACCGATAGCGGTCTGCAGCAGTTGTCCTTTTGTGTCTTTCGACAGCATGGGATTGTCTATTGTACGGCGCAACTCAGGTACCTCAACAAAACACTTGGCCAGCAGTTGCATCTCCTGATACACCTGTTCATCAAGTTTTTGTTCGAGGGCACTCTTCAGCAACGCCCTAGCGTAACGGACCGAAATGATTCCTATATCCATAAAGTTTAAAGTATTGCGTTTTGCGTTTTACGTTTAAAGATTAAAGACTAAAATCAGACTGTTACTGCTTTTCAACATCATCCAGCATGCGATTGATGAAATCCATCTGAGCCTTATCGCCTTGAAGGTTCTGCTTTAAGACTTTCTCGGCAATCTCGACGCTCAGCGCAGCTACTTGCTTGCGGATGTCAGCGATGGCGGCCTGCTTTTCCTGCTCAATCTCGGCCTTGGCCTCACCAAGCAGACGAGCACCCTCCTCGCGGGCTTTCTCCTGGGCTTTCTCTACGATGGCATCGCGCGTCTCGGTGGCTTCCTTCAGCATCTGAGCCTGTTTCTCACGGGCCTCCTGCAGGATGGCCTCGCCTTCCTGCTTGATGTTCTCTAAGCGCTCCGAGGCTTCATGTGCCTTGCGCAGACTGTCGTCTATAAACTGCTTTCGCTCCTCGACCATCTTAGTGATGACGGGGAAGCCAAACTTAGCAAGAACACCAAAGACCACCAAGAACGCCAAAAGCATCCAGAACAGCAGTCCTAGATCGGGCGTGAGTATTGATGGGAGTGATTCCATTTGCTACGTTGTTTAAGATTAAATAAGGAATGCGCAAGCAGCAATAGCGAAGAGGGCACAACCCTCAACGAATGCCGACGTCAGAATCATGTTGGTCTGAATCTTGCTCGTAGCCTCTGGCTGACGGGCGATAGCATCCATAGCGCTGCCACCAATCTTACCAATACCCAAACCTGCACCAATCGTTGCAATACCAGCTCCAAGACCGCAGCCCAGCTTTGCCAGACCATCAGCGGCCAAAAGTGTTGAAATAATCATAATGTTTTAATGTTTTATTTGTTAATACTTAAATATAATCTGAAATTCTTAATCTTAATTTTTCATTCTGCATGGTGTTCCTTGTGCGCCAGACCGATGAAGACAGCACTCAGCATCGTGAACACATAGGCCTGTACGAAGGCCACCAGCAACTCAAGACAATTCATAAAGAGCAGCATGATGATGCTGAACGCATTCAATCCCAGTCCGAAACCGACACCCATAGACCAACCAAGGAAAATGACGCATGTGAAAGAAAGAATCACAGCGTGACCTGCCATCATGTTGGCAAAGAGACGAATCATCAGAGCAAAGGGCTTGGTAAACACACCAAACAGCTCAATGACCGGCATCACAGGTGCGGGATAGGCCTTCAGGAACATAGGTACCTCTGGCCAGAATATCTCCTTCCAGTACTCCTTGTTACCAAAGAGGTTAATGGCCAGCATGGTGCATACAGCCAGGAACAGCGTGATGTTGATATTACCCGTCACGTTGGCACCACCTGGGAAGACAGGTATCAGTCCGATAAGGTTACACGTGAGGATAAAGAAAAATACGGTCAGAAGATAGGGAGCAAAGTGCTTGTAATGGCGCTCGCCCACAGAAGGTCTGATGAGGTCGTCATGAATCATCATAACGGTCATCTCGATAGCTCCGACAAATCCGCCTGGCGCATCCTTTCTTACGTTATGACGTTTGTACCAACGGGCACACGACAGGAAAATAACAATAAGTACGATGACCACGATCCATATCTGAGCCACCGTCTTGGTGATACTCAGGTCTATGGGCCGTACGGTAGTGCCGTCGGGCATGCGCTCATAGATCTTACCGTGATGCTCAGCATCAAAGAAGAAACCTTCAGGCAGACTATGAGCCGTACAAAAGTGCCACTCACCGGTATTCTTGCTACGGATGATGATAGGCAGAGGAACGCTGATGTGCTTACCCTCATAGGTGGCGATGTGCCACTCGTAGGCATCAGCCAAATGCTCCAGCACAATCTCCGGTATGTCCAGCTCCTTCTGTTGCTTCTGCTCTTCAGCATGCAACTGCATCGGCGCAAGGGCCACGACCATCAGTAGTAAAAGTGACTTTATCAGTTTCATTATCTATATAAAATAGGTATAATCAGTTAAGAGAATCATCCGCCAAACGGGATACGTGTGAGAAGAAGTAGCTGTGGTGAATCAGTTGAGCGATATAGAATACGGCAAATACCAAGAAGAACGGCAGCATAGCATCGCGACCTACCACCAGATAGTAAACGAACATGACTGCCAGAGCCAACATGAGACGTACTCCCGACACTCCCATGAAGAAGGTGGGCAGACTGTCAGGTGAGGTTGAAGCCACACGACGCCACACAAAAGCCTCGGCTAATGTAACAAACATGTAGAAGCAGAACCCGATAAGGACATTGGCAACAGCATGCTGCAGAGTCCCTGCCAGTGTTAAGCCAGCATAGGCAACTGCCATCAGTAAAACACTAATGGTAAGTCCTACCCATATATATCTGCTACTCAGTTTGTTAAAGTTAATCATATTCAGTTATTCTTTAATCTCCACGCACAGGCTCACAACATTCTTCTGTACTTCTACGAAGCCACCAAGAATCTGGAGCGAGCAGTTTTCACCTTGTGCTGTCTTGTATTCAACAAGTCCCTTTTCGAGTGACGAAATAATCGGTGCGTGGTCGGTCAGTATTTCAAAGATACCCAGCGTACCGGGCACTTTTACCTGCTCGACATCACCCTCATACTCTACCCTTTCGGGCGAAACGATCTTCAGCTTCAGCATAATCCTCTATTATCAATTGTCAATTATCAATTGAATTACCCCTTTGCAGCCTCCAACAGTTTCTTGGCCTTGGCCTTTGCATCTTCAATGGTACCCACGTTGAGGAATGCCTGCTCAGGCAGGTCATCCACCTCACCGTCAAGAATAGCATTGAAGCCCTTGATGGTATCTTCGATAGGAACCATCACACCAGGCAGACCTGTGAACTGCTCTGCCACAGAGAATGGCTGACTCAGGAAACGCTGCACACGACGTGCACGGTTCACGGTCAGTTTATCCTCATCCGAAAGCTCGTCCATACCCAGAATAGCAATGATATCCTGCAACTCCTTGTAGCGCTGCAGTATCTCCTTCACACGCTGTGCACAATCATAGTGCTCCTTACCAACAATCAGTGGATCAAGGATACGCGAGGTCGATCCCAGAGGGTCAACAGCAGGATAAATACCAAGCTCTGCAATTTTTCGGTCAAGCACCGTCGTAGCATCCAGGTGGGTAAATGTCGTAGCTGGTGCGGGGTCCGTCAAGTCATCAGCAGGCACATATACAGCCTGTACTGAGGTAATTGATCCTTTCTTCGTTGAGGTGATACGCTCCTGCATCGTTCCCATTTCAGAGGCCAGCGTAGGCTGGTAACCCACAGCCGAAGGCATGCGTCCCAAAAGGGCTGATACCTCAGAGCCTGCCTGAGTGAAACGGAAGATGTTGTCAATGAAGAACAGGATATCGGCAGCCTGGCCATCCTTGCCACCGCCATCGCGGAAACCTTCGGCAACAGTAAGTCCCGACAGGGCAACTGATGCACGTGCACCAGGTGGCTCATTCATCTGACCGTAAACAAGTGTTGCCTGACTCTTCTTCAATTCCTCGGGGTCAACAAGACTCAGGTCCCATTTGCCTTCGTCCATTGCCTTGCGGAACTTCTCGCCATAGCGGATAACACCGCTCTCAATCATTTCGCGAATCAGATCGTTACCTTCACGGGTGCGCTCTCCTACTCCGGCAAACACCGAGAAACCGTTGTGACCTTTGGCGATGTTGTTGATCAGCTCCATAATCAGCACCGTCTTACCCACACCGGCACCTCCAAACAGACCAATCTTACCACCTTTCAGATAAGGCTCCAGCAGGTCAATCACTTTGATACCTGTTGCCAGAATCTCCTTCTTCGTGGAAAGTTCCTCAAACGTAGGAGCCTCACGGTGAATAGGATAGGCTCCAGCCATATCAAGCTGATTCATACCATCAATTGGCTGTCCTATCACGTTGAGCATGCGACCCTTGATCTGGTCGCCTGAGGGCATCAGTATGGGCGAACCCACGGGAATGGCTTCCAACCCGCGATGAAGACCGTCGGTATTGTCCATAGCTACACAACGAACAGTATCCTCGCCAATGTGCTGCTGCACCTCAGCAATCAGTTCACGTCCGTCGCCACGATCAATACGAAGGGCCTCATGGATTTTGGGTAGCACCTTCTCCGCATCCAGGTCCTTCACGTCGAAATAAACGTCAATGACAGGACCGATAATCTGAGAAATGCGTCCAGTAATTTGTGACATAATCTAAAATGTATTATTTAATTGTTTTGTATGATTCATAGAAATTCCGTGCAAAGATAACAAAAAAAATAGAACGAGCCAAATGTTTTCCAAATATATTTTATATAAAAATAAAATGTGGCGTCATTTTTCCAATAAATCAGGACGTAAGCGACGCGTGCGCTCAAGGGCCTGTTCCAGTTCCCAGTTACGAATCTTAGCCTCGTTACCGCTAAGCAGAATATCAGGTACCTTCCATCCTTTATAGTCGGCAGGACGGGTATAGATGGGCGCTGCCAGAAGATCATCCTGGAAACAGTCGCTCAAGGCGCTCTGCTCGTCACCAATAACACCCGGAACCACCCTGACAACAGCATCAGCTATCATTGCTGCAACAAGTTCGCCTCCTGTCAGTACGAAGTCACCGATGGACAACTCACGTGTAATAAGATGATCGCGCACTCGCTGGTCGATACCTTTATAATGTCCCGCAAGAATGATGAGATTACCCTTCAATGACAGTTCGTTAGCAATGTGCTGGTCGAAGCGTTCGCCATCAGGTGATGTAAAGATAACTTCATCATAATTACGCTTCTGTTTCAGAGCCGTGATACAACGGTCTATAGGTTCACATTGCATCACCATACCGGCACTACCTCCATAGGGATAGTCATCGACGCGACGCCACTTGTCAAGTGTGTAATCACGAAGGTTATGAAGGCGTATCTCTGCCAGTCCTTTCTTCTCAGCACGTGCCAAAATCGACTCGTGAACAAAGCCCTCTAACATCTCGGGCAAAACGGTGATAATATCTATTCTCATTGTAAAAAATTATCTTAATAAACAATAACGTTCACAGAAGCGTTCGCCCTCTGCAAAACCTTCTTCGTAGAGACGTTCCAATTTGTCTGTGTCGCGACAGATACGGTCCACTTCCATCGGCTTTTGTGGACGGATAACAATAACCTCGCCCCACTTCTCCATACGTTCCACCAGCTCCAACTGACGGTTATATGCCTCGACACGCCGACTCAACGCTACGCGCAAACGGGGATAATGATTGTAGATGAATCGCGGCTGTTTGACGTCTCGCTCAGTAGAGCGGTAACCCGCATTTCGCGTCATCACCACTACGTTGAGCGGGTGTCCAGTAGCCACAGCATGTTCCACAGGGATAGAGTCAACAATACCGCCATCCAGCATCGGAATGTCATCGACCATCGTAATCTTGCTGACATAAGGGAGAGAACTGCTGGCCCTGACGATAGCCATCATCCTTCGACGATCATGTTTCTCGCTAAGATATTCGGCACGTCCGGTCAGACAGTTGGTGGTAACCATCTCGAAGGTTGCGGGATTCTGACCATAGGCTTCATAGTCGAAAGGCGCAATCTCGTTGGGCAGTCGCTCGTAAAGAATGTTGGGATCAAAGATACTGCCGTGAATCAGCAAATGCTTCAGCGAGATATAGCCATATTTGCGTAGAGCATCAATATTGGAATAACGGGCTCTACGGGGCTGTTGGCTCATGTAACTCATGCCGTTGCAGGCGCCTGCCGACACAGCAACAACATAGGGAAACCACACATTGTGCTTCATAAAAGCATCAAGCACACCACTGGTGAAGACGCCTCGCATACCACCGCCTTCCAGCACCAATCCCGTGTCTCTTCCTAGCCGTTCCATTGTTAACGGGTGCAAAGGTAACACTTTTTTTGTTATTTCGTCTTTGTTTTTAATATATTTTTCGTATCTTTGCAGTCGCTAATAATTAACAATCGCAATCATGTTTGATAAAGACACATATATTCGCAGAAGAGCGAAACTGAAAAAGCTTGTAGGTAAGGGAGTTATCATACTGTTCGGTAACAACGAGTCGCCAGCCAACTACCCTGCCAACGCCTATTCACCCATGCGTCAGGACTCATCATTCCTGTATTTCTTCGGTCAGCACCGTGACGGTCTGGTGGGTGTTATCGATATTGACAACGACGAAGAGTGGCTTCTGGGTGACGATATTGACGTAGAGGATATCGTCTGGATGGGCTACACGCCATCGGTTGCCGACTTGGCTGCCGAGGTGGGTGTCACCAAGACCGCTCCGATGGCAAAGCTAAAGGAAATAGTCAATTGTCAATTGTCAAATTGTCAATTAATTCATTTCCTCCCTCCCTATCGTTTTGATACGAAGATTCAGATCATGGATCTGCTGGGCATCCATCCTTCGCAGCAGAAGGAGAAGGCCTCGCTGGACCTTATCAAGGCTGTTGTCAAGATGCGCTCTACCAAGGAGCAACAGGAGATTGAGGCCATTGAGCGGGCCTGCAACGTTGGCTATATGATGCACACCACAGCACAGAAGCTGATTGCCCCAGGCGTCACCGAACGCTACATTGGCGGACAAGTGGACGGCATTGCCCGTTCGCTGGCCCAGGGTGTAT
>Ga0247610_10006457_pt1 | contig 12188 bp, 12 predicted proteins | sample 174DNAGHGhighgp2_FD_193483 | JGI IMG/M metagenome (GOLD analysis project Ga0247610, IMG submission 193483) | Sheep rumen microbial communities from Palmerston North, Manawatu-Wanganui, New Zealand - 1742 DNA GHGhigh gp2 | ecosystem: Host-associated > Mammals > Digestive system > Stomach > Rumen...
TATGTGAAGGTGCCTACGATAGTGGGTCTGACGCTTCGCGACGCACGCAGTCTGCTGCTGAACAACCGCTTGACTATAGGTGCGGTGCATTATGCGGAACCGGAAGAGGAAGGCGTGGCGCAGTATGTCTATCGCCAGGTACCCGATGCCGGTGAACGACTGCTGGAAGGCGAGACGGTGACGCTTTATCTATCGGCTGATATCGAGAAAGCCGTCAAGAGCAGTACGAACGAACAAGAGGAAGAGAGTTGGTTTTGAAAAACGACGAGTTGGACATAGAGCAGGATGAACTGTGGGAGCGTTGGCGATGCGAAGTAGATAAGGGGCAGGGTAAGGAACGCGTGGATAAATACCTCGCGGAGCATATGACCAATACTAGTCGAAACCGCATCCAGACGGCTGCTGACGTAGGGAATGTATGGGTGAACGGAGCACCGGTAGCGTCTAACTACCGCGTCAAACCCGGTGACGTGATCCAGGTGTTGCTGGATCATGAACCGCATGACTATACCATCACGCCGGAGAATATCCCGCTGACGGTCGTGTACGAAGATGAGGACCTGATGGTCATCAATAAACCCGCAGGACTGGTGGTGCATCCCGGGCACGGGAACTACGAGCATACGCTACTGAACGCTTTAGCCTATTATTTCGGCGAGAAACTGGACATGAATGATCCGTCGATAGGCTTGGTGCACCGGATCGACAAAGACACCTCGGGCTTGCTATTGATCGCCAAGACGCCGGAAGCGAAGGCACATCTGGCAAAACAGTTCTTCGATCATACGACCGAGCGCACGTATAATGCGTTGGTATGGGGTACGTTCAAAGAGGATAGCGGTACGATTGAAGGAGCACTAGCGCGTGATAACCGCGACCGTACGATATACCGCGTATGGGATTTGGAGGAATGCCCCCAGGCCAAAGAGGCCGTTACCCATTGGCGGGTGTTGGAGCGTTTCCCGTATGTGACGCTGGTGGAATGTCGCCTCGAGACCGGTCGTACCCATCAGATACGTGTGCATATGAAGCATATCGGCCATCCGCTGTTCTGCGACGATAAATACGGTGGCTGCGAGATATTGAAAGGTCTGCGCACCCAGAAATACAAGCAGTACATAGAGAATTGTTTTGCACTTTGTCCCCGGCAAGTACTGCACGCCCGTACCTTGGGTTTCGCGCACCCGCGTACGGGAGAACGGATGTTCTTCGATAGCGAGTGGCCGGAAGACATGACGAGTTTAATCAATAAATGGAGACATTATGAGCCAAATACTTTGGGTTGACGACGAGATAGACTTGCTGCAACCGTATATCATTTATCTGAAGGGTAAGGGGTACGAATTGACCACCGCTACCAATGGAGAAGATGCGATAGACGTGTTGGACAAGACCGTGCCGGACATCGTTTTTCTGGATGAGAACATGCCGGGTATGACGGGTTTGGAGACGCTGCAGGAGATCAAGCGTCTGCATCCCGAAGTGCCGGTAGTGATGATCACTAAGTCCGAAGAGGAACATATCATGGAGCAGGCGATCGGTGAGAAAATAGCCGATTATCTGATCAAACCCGTTAATCCCTCCCAGATACTGCTTTGCCTCAAGAAACATATCCATCAGCAGGAGATCGTGACCGAGCAGGTACAGCAGAACTACCGCCAGGAATGGAGTGACATCTCCTATATGATCGATACCGCGACCACGATTGAGGAGTGGCAGGCGATCGAACGAACCCTCAGCAAATGGGATATCGAATTGGAGAACAGCCCCATGCGTTCGCTTATTGACGACCAACGTACGCAGGCGAATGTGGCTTTTGCCAAATGGATCGCGAAGAACTACGAGGGTTGGTTTGCGGGGGAGCGTCCGATCATGTCGCAGGATGTGATGAAGCATAGTGTTTTCCCCTTGCTCGATAAGGGAGAGAAAGTGCTGTTTTGCGTGATCGATAATTTCCGGTATGACCAATGGAAGACGATTCAGCCGCTAATCAGCGAGTTCTACACCGTGCAGCATGAACAGCAGTACACCTCTATTCTGCCTACGGCCACTCAGTATGCCCGAAATGCTATTTTCTCCGGACTCCTTCCGCTGCAGATCCAGCAGATGTATCCGCAATATTGGGTAGAAGAGGGAGACGGGGAAACCAAGAACCAGCACGAGAAAGAGTTGGTACAGACGCTTTTGGACCGCTATCGTCGACGCGATGCGTTCAATTATTGGAAGGTGAACGAGAGCGATTTCTGCGAACGCGTTATTGCGCAACTCAAAAGTGTCCATGCGCCCTTGAACATCGTTGTGCTCAATTTCATCGATATGCTTTCACATTCGCGTACGGAGAGTAAGATGATGCGCGAACTGGCGAATGATGAGGCGGCATACCGCAGTCTGACGCTCAGTTGGTTCAGACATTCGCCTACCTACGAATTGCTGCGCCGTGCGGCCGAGTTGGGTTTCACGCTTGTGCTCACTACCGATCATGGTACCACGCGCGTGAAGAATGCGGTGCAGATCATCGCGGATAAGAATACCAATACCAATATCCGCTATAAGGTAGGCAAAGCGCTTAACTGCTCGTCAAAGAACGTGTTCTCTATTGAGCAACCTAAGCAGGTCGGTTTGCCCTGTCCGAACGTAAGCAGCAGTTATGCGTTCTGTACGGGTAGTGATTTCTTTGCGTATCCGAACCAGTTCAATTATTACGCCCAATACTATCGTAATACCTTCCAGCATGGCGGTATCTCGTTGGAAGAGATGATTATTCCGTTAGTAACGCTTAGTCCGAAGAAATGAATCTTTGTTCTCTCATAGCGGCGATTAGTATCTTGACCTGGAATACCGCGCGGATGGGCGGGTTTGAGAAACCGGAGAAGAACGAGGTGCTGCAATATCTGTTGCAGCAGGATGCCGATGTCATTTGCCTGCAGGAGGTAGACGTCTATAAAGATGCGCGTTTTCTTACTTTACCCGAGGTGAAAAAAGCGCTCAGTACCAAGTATCCGTACTCCTATCTGGATTTCTCGGTCTATGACAAACGCCATCAGTTCGGTACGATGGTTTGGGCGAAATATCCCTTGATCAATAAGCAGAGTATCCACTATGTGACCCGCGGAAATCTCTCGAACCGTTGCGACATGGTGGTGGGTAAAGATACGATACGTATCTTCAATAATCACCTGGAGTCGTATAGCTTCACCTCGGAAGATTTTGAAGACATGGATCGTATGGAGGCCAAATGGAAGCGCGCCATACCGCTTCGCAATGAACAGGCGCGCGTGGTGCGGGCGGAGATAGAAGCGAGTCCCTATCCGGTTATCGTGGTAGGCGATTTCAATTCGGTGGCACTCAGTTATGCCTATTGGCATATCAGCCGTGGTTTGCACGATGCGTGGAATGCCGTTCATCCGTGGTCATGGGGCGCTACGTACGAATACCGCGGCATAGGTCTTCGTATCGATTATATCCTTTGTTCCGATCCGCTTGTTCCTGTGGCATGTTCTGTGCACGCTTTCCATGGTTCGGACCATAAACCGGTGGTGGCTACACTGGAATGGTAACAAAAAACCACTATCACACGCGTTTGTGATAGTGGTAATCGTCGAATTTGCTTTTGTCATTCGTGCTGTCCAGTCGTCTGTGACCGCCGAACTTACTGCAAAGGTCTTCCCATAATTCTCCCGGTTCCCGCCAGTTGGTCTTTTTCCAATATAGGATCAGTAACCATCCGAAGAGCATTCCGCCTAAGTGCGCGAAATGCGCTACGTTATCGGCCGTGTATTGCATGACGTTGCCCAGACCCGCAAACAGTTCGATCAGCGCGTATATAATAACGAATGTACGCGCGCGTATGGGGATGGGGATGAAGAGAAAGAACATCGGTACGTCCGGATAAAGCCATCCGAAGGCGAATAAGATACCGAATACGGCACCGGAAGCACCGATGGTATTCAATAGCGCAGCGTAATAAGTTAACTGATCCGCACTATACGAAGCACTCATGTTGCTCAGCATCATACTCCATACCACTTCTTGAATGAACGCCGCGCCTAATCCGCAAACGAGATAGTACAAGATGAACCGGCGCGTACCCCATTGGCGCTCAATCATCGGTGCGAACATCCATACCGCAAACATATTAAAAAAGAGATGGCTGAAGTTGGCGTGCAGGAACATGTACGTCAGTGGTTGCCACCAATGAAAAGACGGCGCGGTATAATAATGAAGTCCGCAAAGTGTATTCAAATCTACTCCATGACCCTGCAAAATACCGGTAAGGAGAAAGACCATAAAATTGGCTATCAGCAGATAGCGCGTTACAACAGGTAAATTTCTCATAACGGCTGCAAAAGTACTAAAAAAAACTAATATAAACGCATAAAAAGAGCATAAAATTGGTAAAAATGCAGTTTTTTTGCAAAAAAGTGAATTTTTTTGCCAAAAATATTTGGTATTTAAAGAATTTTTAGTAATTTTGCAAGCGTATTCCGAAATAGGAACTAATAATTCACATTATTAATAACTCTAAACAAACAAAGTTATGAACAAATCCGAACTTATTAAGGCAGCAGCAGCTAAGGCTGAGGTATCTGCAGCTTTGGCAGCAAAGGTGATCGACGCAGCTCTCGAGGCAGCAGTTGAGGCAGTTAAGAAAGGCGAAGGCGTACAGCTCGTTGGTTACGCTAACATCGCTATTGTTAACAAAGCAGCTCGCAAGGCTAAAAACCCGCGTACCGGTGAGGTTGTTAACATCCCGGCAAAGAAGGCTGTTAAGATCAAAGCTGGTGCTAAATTCGCTCTCTAATCGAGCAATGGTAGCTTAGCAAACGAGTTGCTCTACATAATGGGCAACTCGTTTTGTGTCTGTTTATTTAAAGGTATCAAAATCAACATGCTGAATATTATTTTATGTGGAGCCCCGGGTAGCGGAAAAGGAACGCAATCCGCTTTTATTGCCCAAAAATATGGTGTGCAGCATCTCTCAACGGGTGATGTATTGCGCGCGGAGATTGCAAAGGGCTCCGAGTTAGGCAAGCAGATAGATGCGCTTATCTCAAAAGGAAACCTGGTGCCGGACGATATGATGTACGGTGTGATAGAGAATTATATAGCATCCCTGCCGGCGGATTGCAAGGGTACTATTTTTGACGGTTACCCCCGCACTGTGGCGCAAGCGGAAGCATTGACGGGCTTGCTTAAGAAATATAACATGGAGGCGATCATGATCGACCTCATGGTGGACGAACAGCTCCTCATTCAGCGCCTTATTGAGCGCGGAAAAGTGAGCGGACGTGCCGATGATAACCTCAATACGATTCGTCATCGTATCGCCGTTTATCACAACCAAACAGAACCTATTGCGCATTATTATCTGCATCACGGCAATTATTTTGCGGTGAATGGAAACCACACCATGGCCGATGTATTCCTGCAGATCATGCGTATAATTGATAATTATGGCCGCTAATTTTATAGACTACGTAAAAATCTACTGCCGCTCCGGAAAGGGCGGTGCCGGTTGCATGCACCTTCACCGTGCCAAGTATCTGCCCAAAGGTGGTCCCGACGGCGGAGACGGAGGTAAAGGCGGATCGGTGATTTTGCGCGGAAACCGTAACCTATGGACGCTGCTTCACCTCAAGTACCAGAAGCATATCATGGCTACCGATGGTGGCAAAGGTGGTCAGAGTCGCTCGTTCGGTAAGGACGGCGAGGATAAGATCATTGAAGTGCCATGCGGAACGGTCGTGTATGACGGTGAGACAGGTGAATTCATCTGCGAGGTGAAGGAGCATAACGAACGCGTAGTGCTGCTCAAAGGAGGTCGCGGAGGCTTAGGTAACTGGCATTTCCGTACGGCTACCAATCAGGCTCCGCGGTATGCCCAACCCGGTGAACCGGCGCAGGAGCGTACCGTGATCATGCAACTCAAAGTGCTGGCGGATGTAGGTCTGGTCGGTTTCCCCAATGCCGGCAAATCGACGCTACTCAGCGTAGTCTCAGCTGCCAAGCCTGAAATAGCGGATTATCCGTTCACCACGCTTACGCCGCAACTCGGTATCGTTTCCTATCGCGACGGACGTTCGTTCTGCATGGCGGATATCCCCGGAATTATCGAGGGAGCCAGCGAAGGACGGGGATTAGGTTTGCGTTTCTTGCGGCATATAGAGCGGAACGCTGTCTTGCTCTTCATGGTGCCGGCTACCAGCGAAGATATCATCAAGGAATATAAGATTCTCCTGCATGAACTGGAGCAATATAACCCTGAACTGCTTACTAAAGCGCGTATCCTGGCGATTACCAAGATAGATGTTATCGATCCGAAGGAACTGAAAAAACTGCAGGCATCCAAGAAACTGCAAAAACTCGAATTGCCCGTAGTCTTTATTTCTTCCGTAGCGGGTATGGGCATCGATGAACTCAAAGATGCACTTTGGGAAGAATTGAATAAAGAGCAGAACCAAGTCATTGAGATCTCGCATGCGCCGATTGATGTAACCGTCATTGAACGGGAAGAACCGGAGGCGCAAGAGGATAACGACGAAGAACAGACCATCTATCTCAATGAAGTAGAAGAAGAGTGGGACCTCGATAAATATAAAGGGATCGGTTGGGATGAGTAATACATTCTATGATAGAATGATCGAGTGGCGGGAACGCCATATCAGCGAGAAGCATTTGGTGCTCCTCTTGTCATTCTTCGTAGGTGCTTTCTCCGCTGCGGCTGCGGCATTATTGAAGTCGTTCATCCATCTGATCCAAAAACTGGTAGAAGAGCAACTCATCGCCGATGAGCGTACATGGTGGTATCTCATCACTCCGGTGATCGGTATTACCCTCGCGGCGCTGTTTGTGAAATATATCGTGCGGGATGATATATCGCATGGTATTACCAAGATTCTGTACGCTATTTCGCAGCGTAAATCCATCATCAAGGCGCATAATATGTGGTCCTCGATTGTGGGTTCGGGCCTTACCATCGGTTTCGGTGGATCGGTCGGTGCCGAGGCACCAATCGTACTCACCGGTGCTGCTATCGGTTCGAACTTGGCTAAGGCCTTCCGTTTGGACCAGAAGACCATGATGCTCATGATCGGTTGCGGTGCCGCGGGCGCAATCGGCGGTATCTTCAAGGCCCCTATCGCCGGTCTGGTCTTCACGCTCGAGGTGCTGATGATGGACCTTACAATGACGTCTGTGGCGCCATTATTGATCTCTTCGGTGACAGCTACGGCCATCTCGTATATCCTTACGGGAGTCGAACCTATGTTCCCGCTGGATACGGCCGAACCGTTCCTTGTGCAGCGTATTCCTTGGTATTTGATCCTCGGTGCCGTCTGCGGATTAGTCAGTCTGTATTTCACCCGGGGCATGAATAAATTGGAGCAATGGATGAAGCATCGCATCCAAAATATGTGGCTCAAACTGCTGGTAGGGGGTGTTACGCTGAGTGTACTCATCTTCCTTTTCCCGCCCCTATACGGCGAGGGATACGATGTGATCCATCAACTCATCAACGGGGATAGTCTCAGTGCCTTAGGCAATAGTCCCTTGGAGAAATATATAGTGCCGACGGGTTTCTATGCCGCTCTTTCGACGGCCAATACACAACTGATCATCCTCAGTTATTTTGGTGCGATTATCTTGTTTAAGATTGTCGCTTCGGTGGCTACCAACGGTGCCGGAGGTGTCGGTGGTATTTTTGCGCCTTCGCTCTTTATGGGTGCTATCGTGGGATTTGTTACGGCGCGTATCATGAACCTCTGCGGCCTGATAGTACCTGAGACGAACTTCGCGTTAGTCGGTATGGCAGGTTTGATGTCCGGCGTCATGCATGCGCCGCTGACGGGTATCTTCCTCATTGCCGAATTGACCGGCGGATATCATCTGTTCATGCCGCTGATGATTGTGAGCGTCATTTCGTATCTGACTATCATGTTCTTCGAACCTCACTCATTGTACGCTATGCGTTTGGCGCAGAAAGGAGAACTGCTCACGCATAACAAGGACCGTAATGTGCTTACCTTGCTCAAGATGGATAGTGTGCTCGAGACCGATTTCATCACTATCATGCCGGAGATGACTTTGGGTGAATTGGTGAAAGTGATCAGCGAGAGCAAGCGTAATATATTCCCCGTTATTGACCATGACGGCCGCTTACGCGGTATATTGCTATTGGATGAAGTGCGTAATATTATGTTCCAACCGCGTCTCTATAAGCGCTTTACGGTCGGTCAACTCATGACTTCGCCGCTTGCGGTGTTGCGTTTTGATTTACCGATGGAGAAAGTGATGGAGACCTTTGAAGATACCGGTGCATGGAACCTACCGGTAGTGGACCAGGATCGTCGTTACCTCGGCTTTGTATCTAAATCGAAAATATTCAACTCCTACCGCCATGTACTCGTACATTTCAGCGAGGATTAAAAATGCTAAATACTACAACATATGCAAATATCGGAACGTGTAAATAAGATTGCTGCTTCGCAGAGTCTGGCGATGGCGGCGCGTTGTCGCGAGATGAAAGCGGCAGGAGTGGATGTAATCAGCATGTCGCTCGGAGAACCGGATTTTGATACCCCGGAGCATGTGCGTCGTGCCGCGCAGGAGGCGATAGATAATCATTGGTCGCATTACGGCCCTGTGCCGGGTATCCCGTCTCTTCGTGCCGCTGCGGCAGCGCAGCAGAATGCGGTTTCCGGGAATGCTATCACTTGGCAACCCGAAGACGTAATAGTGTCCGTTGGCGCTAAAATGGCTATTTTCAATGCCGTTCAAACGGCGATCAATCCCGGCGATGAGGTGATTATCCCCATGCCGAGTTGGGTCAGTTACGGTGAGATGGTCAAGTTGGCCGAAGGTGTGGTTATTCCTGTGCAGACGCGTTATGAAGAGGATTATTGCCTCACGCCCGAACAACTGCGTGAGGTACTTACGCCGCGTACGCGAATGATTATCCTCTGTAGCCCGAATAATCCTACCGGTTCCGTTTATTCCCGCCAACGCATGGCGGATTTGGTGGCGGTTCTCCGCGATTATCCGGAAGTGATTGTGCTGGCGGATGAGATTTATGCCTCTATCGTGTATGGCGAACCGGCTACTTCGTTCGCTGCTTTTGCGGAATTGGCGGATCGTTTGATCATCATCAACGGAGTCAGCAAAGCGTATGCTATGACGGGCTATCGTATCGGATGGATGATGACCAAGGATAAAGCATTTATAGCAGCATGTACCCGTTTGCAGGGTCAACAACTGACCTGTGCTACGATGGTGGCGCAGAAAGCGGCAGAAGTGGCATTGACCAGCCCGCAGGATACTGTAGAAGCAATGCGTTGCACGTTCGAGGAACGTAGAAACCTCATCTGCCGTTTGGCTGCTGAGATACCCGGTTTCAAATTCCGTGAACCGAAGGGTGCTTTCTATCTCTTCCCGGATGTGACCGCACTGGGAACGGGTGACGAAGTGGCAGAGATGTTATTGGAGAAAGCGCATGTGGCTACGGTATCCGGTTCCGCATTCGGTTATCCCTCCTGTATCCGCCTCTCCTATGCCATCAGTACGGAGGAAATAATAGAGGCGATGGCCCGTATCAAAAAGGCGTTAACCGCCTAAAAACAAAGAAGGATGTCTCCCGACATCCCAATCTTTTTACTTAACCTTAAATCTAATACCATGAAAAACACGGTGCAAAAGTACTGCTTTTTGGCGATATGACCAAATATTTTTATAAAAAAATGTTATAAAACATAATTTTGTCATGTCTACTTGTCAAAATGTAGTCATATGGCCGTAGAATCTGTCATTTTATTTCTCATCTAATAAATCCGGTCTTCTTTCCATAGTGTGCGCCAGCGATTGCTCGTATAACCAGTCTTCTATCTTCGCTTGGTGACCGGAAAGAAGGATCTCTGGCACTTTCCATCCTTTATAATCGGCCGGTCGGGTGTACACTCCGGCTTCCAGCAATCCGTCTTGGAATGAATCGTTGAGAGCACTTTCCACGTCTCCTAACGCACCCGGTAATAGGCGTACGATGGCGTCGGTCATCATAGCTGCCGGCATCTCGCCACCGGTAAGCACAAAATCACCGATACTGTACTCGCGGGTAATCAGATGGTCGCGTACGCGCTGATCTACGCCCTTGTAGTGTCCGCAAAGGATAATGATGTTCTCTTTGAGTGACAGTTCGTTGGCCGCTTTTTGGTCAAAGCGTACACCGTCCGGAGCCGTAAAGATAATCTCGTCATACTCGCGTTCGGACTTCAGTTGTGCGATACAGCGGTCAATCGGTTCTATCTGCAGCACCATTCCTGCTCCGAAACCGAAAGCGTAGTCATCCACCTTGCGATGCTTGTCCAAGGTCCAATCCCGCAAGTTATGCACATATATCTCGCAAAGGCCTTTATCCTTCGCGCGCTGGATAATGGAGTGGTTGAGTGGCGACTCAAGCAGTTCCGGACAACAAGTGATAATATCTATTCGCATAATTATAGTTTTTAGGGCACAGGATCATATCCGCTTCCGCCCCATGGATGGCATCGACAGATCCGCTTGATACCTAACCATCCGCCTTTGAAAATACCGTGTTTGAGAACGGCTTCCACCATATATTGACTGCAGGTCGGCGTGAATCGGCAGGCCGGCGGCGTTAAAGGTGAGATGAAAGCACGGTAGAAATATACCGGTAGCAAAAAAGCCTTGCGTACGATTATTTTCCATTTATTTTCTTCAGAGCTTTGCATACGGCTTTCTCAATGACAGTGTACGGTTGTTCTTCTTTGTCGATGTAATTGAAGGCAATTTGATAATGCCCTTCCCCTAACATATCCTGGTGCAAACGGTAGGCTTCGCGCATGAGGCGGCGCAGATGATTGCGCTTGACGGCGCGTTTGAAAAGTGATTTTGGGGCCCATACGAGTACCTGCGTCTCTCCTTCCGTCGGTTGGTAAGTAACGCGCAGAGGCCATGCTACACAATGTTCTCCGCTTTTGTATAGTTGCGCGATACGCAGTTGCCCGCAGAGTTTGCTATGTTTCGGGAACGTATTAGGCATTTTTCTCCAGATAATCGGCGATAGCCATCGGCAGCGAAGCAAACGCTTTGCCCGGTCCGGCTTCTATATCCACGCGGTATCCTGCTTCGTCCAGCGCACGCACGGTGCTTTCTCCAAAAGCGGCAATCAGCGTTTTGCCTTGTTCCCAATCGGGGAAATTCTCGCGCAGCGAAGTGACACCGGCGGGGGTGAAGAGAGCAATGATATCGTAATCAAACGGTTTTTCCGCAGGCCAAGGAGTGGTCACCGTGCGGTACATAATCGCCGGTTGTACTTCTATATTATTCTCGGCGAACATATTGATCACATCCTGATTATGGATATCGGAGAGCACCATCAGGTAGCGCTCGTTTGGACGACGATGCATCGCCGGAAGGATATCCTCGAATTTATTGCCCGATTCCGGGAAGAACACCTTGCGCTTGCGATAATTGATGAACTTCTGCAAATAGAGTCCTACCGATTCGGAGTTGCAGTAGTAATGCATCGAATCCGGTACATTGAGACGCATCTCTTCGCACAAGCGGAAATAGTGCTCTGCGCCAAGTTTGGAATTGAGAATAACCGCTGTATAATCCAGCGGATTGATGTGTTGCTGGCGGAATTCGCGTGCGGTGAGACCCTCAATATGAATGAACTGATGGAATTCACATTGCACGCCGAACTGCTCTTCCAGACGTGAGTAAGGATTATGCGCCGTTTCCGGGCGCGGTTGAGAAAATAGAATCTTTTGTATCATAGGATAGATATCGTTTTCGAACCAAGATAGATGAGCAAACCCAAGGGCAGCACTTCCAATGTACCTAAATAAAGCGCTACGTAGATGATGGAGCCGAGTGATTGGATATAGTTGCGCGCCAAGCGGTACAACCACATCAGCAGGAATAGCACGGCTATACTGCCTACCACCCATCGGTTCACTAGGATATTATCCACGCGCAGCATAATCAGCAATGCGGGATAGAGGATGCACGTAGCTATCGTTGCGATGTTGCCGTATTGCTCGTAAGGCGGCATGGACCGACGGGAGATCTGGAATGTATAGTCCAGCAGGTTATTGCAAAGCATCTTGATCAGTAGCAATGCCACGATCAGACCGCATAAAACCGCAAAGATACCAAATCCGCAATGAACTTCC
>Ga0247610_10006458_pt1 | contig 12187 bp, 11 predicted proteins | sample 174DNAGHGhighgp2_FD_193483 | JGI IMG/M metagenome (GOLD analysis project Ga0247610, IMG submission 193483) | Sheep rumen microbial communities from Palmerston North, Manawatu-Wanganui, New Zealand - 1742 DNA GHGhigh gp2 | ecosystem: Host-associated > Mammals > Digestive system > Stomach > Rumen...
CGTTCCCGACACCGACACGGCCATCCATGGCGACCTGCAATTTGGCAACGCTGTTTTCAACGAAACCGGTCGCTACTTCATCGACCTCGGCGACTTCTGTTATGGGCATCCTTACTTCGACGTCGCGATGCTTTACCTTTGTTGTATCCTCGATGGCGAACCATACATTTCCAAGTACTTCCACATGGACAAGCCCACCGCCGTCAAGTTTTGGGAGGCTTTCGCACCAGTCTATTTCGGCAAGAATCTACCAATCAAGGACATAGAGGCAGAAATCAGACCCTTTGCCGGACTGAAGACCCTCATCATCGAACGCGACTCACAATGCCCGATGCCGTTGTTTAGGGCGGCGCTGAAAGATATTCTATAAGCAGATTTTATTTTTCTGCTTGCACGTTTTTCTGTTTTTTCTTGAAAATCTTCGTCCTCAGCATAAACACCGTCAAGGCAACCCAAAAGACGACCAACACGCCAAAGGTGATCAGCGTGGCTTTCAGGCTTTGCGGGGCAAAGCCCATCAGCAACAGCACGGGGAAGCCCAACACAATAGCCGAAAGGGTCTGCAACACAAGGTTGTTGGCAGCTGGCGTCTCAAACTTCGGGTCGATTTCGCGAAGCAGGATCATGCCGTTGCTGGCCGTGCCGGTCAACATGCCGAACATAGAGAAGAACCCCTCGTACTTGTAGTCGGGATACAAGTGCTTCGAAATCCACAGCACATAGATAAAGGTAACCACTGCACCCAAGGTGACGATGATGACGAAAGGCAACACGAACTTGCCAATCTCGTTAAAGTTGATGGCTGCCGTGCCTGCCACAATCATGATGTCGAAGCAAAAGCCGCTGATGCGGTTCAACATGTAGTTGTTGATGTATTCACGACTCATCAGTTTGGCCTTCTTGAAGCGGCCTAACAACCACTTAAAGAGGATGCCGAACAGCGTGCCTATCAGGAAGTTGAAGCCCCACAGCATGGGTTTCAGCGTATTGGTGCCGAACTTGCCCAGCTCCATGCCTTGAATCCAATTCGTGAACAGATAGACAAGGAAATAGACGAACAGCACCATGCAAACCTGCACCGAAAGCTTGTCGATAGACTCAGCATCAGGGATTTCGCCCTTGCTCTCGTAGTCATCGAGCGTATTCACTTGGGCATCAGCAATCTTTTTGCGCGAAAGCACACCTTTGCGACGCAAGATATTCATGTAGACAACACCTACAACACTGCCCACGATGAAACCCGTGGCAGCAATGGAAAGGCCGAAGTCGGCACCAGGAAAATCGATGCCCTGCTGTGAAGCCCAGCCTGTGAAAATCTTGCCGAAATTCAAAGCCTGTCCCGGTCCCTGACCATAACCCATAGGCAACAGCAGGCCTGCTGCATAAAACAACCTCTTGCCGAAATAGAAAAACAAGATGGAAACAACGAGACCCACAATGCCTTGAATGACGTAGGTGGAAGCCGTCAAAGCACCGGTCTCAATCACCTTCATCGGTGTAGACTTCGATTCTATCTTATTGTTTTTCAATGCTAAAGCCACAAATCCCAGGCCCAAGGCATGATAGGTCACGATTTCCATCATCGGCTTGTTGATGATGTGACTACAACTGGGAAAAGCCTTGAAGATGAGCAGCAGCAAACCGCCCAACAACGCCGAAGGCAGCAAGCTCTTGTTCAAGAAGGGTATTTTGGTTCTCAGCACATTACCCAGCAACAAGGCCGTCGCCAGGATGCAGAATTGAATCAACCATTGCCAAGCCTCTGGCCTGTCAAAGGTCATTACAGAGACATCTAAAAGTATCATATTCAATTATTTAAGTAAATCACTAATTAGAATCAGACCTCATTTTACTCTGACCATTGACCATGACCATGACCGCTTTAACGGAGAGAAGGAACTAAACAGCTTTTCTTTAGGCGAATGGTAAGCCATTGTAAAGCCATTAAGTTCCACCTCATTTGGGCAGTGGTCATGTTCATCGTCACAAGTCATCGTCTCGCCATCGTATATCAATTATGTGAACCAGATTCGTTCATCTATTGACTCACTGCAACTTGACAGCAGTACCTGAAACCGAGACCATCAGCATCGAACCGCTTTGGCCCAGTACTTCATAATCAATATCAATGCCAACCACGGCATCGGCATCCATTTGTCGAGCGCGTTCTTCCAACTCCCTAAGAGCCTGAGTACGAGCACTAATCAATTCTTCCTCGTATGAGCCTGAACGACCGCCCACAATATCGCGGAGACTGGCCTTAATGTCTTTGATGAAATTCACTCCTGAAATCACTTCTCCGAACACGATGCCTTTGTATTCGATGATGGTGCGACCTTCAACGGTCGGTGTAGTTGTTAGTATCATAAGTTTATCTCATTTAAAGTTTAACCTCATTATTTACAGACCGCAAAGATAATGATTTTTTGAAATGCGTATGAAAAACCCTTATTTTTGCGCCATGAAAAAAGCACTGCAATTGTTCTTGAGTTTCTTCAAAATCGGGGCCTTCACCCTTGGCGGCGGCTATGCCATGCTGTCGATGGTGGAGAAAGCCGTCGTCGACCAGAAGAAATGGATTCCCAACGACGAGTTTTGGGACATGATTGCCGTGGTGCAGTCGCTGCCGGGTGTGTTTGCGGTCAACACGGCTTTGTATGTCGGACATCGCGTGGCGGGCACGAAAGGGGCTTTCGCCGCCATGCTGGGTGCCATCATCCCGTCCATCACCATCATTTTGTTGCTGGCCACGGTGTTTCGTGAGTACCACGACCAACCTGTGGTGGAGCGCATCTTCAAGGGCATCCGTCCCTGCGTGGTGGCCCTCATCCTCGCCCCTTCGTTGCGCATGATCAAGTCGGCCAAGGTGACCTGGAAAAACGCCATCATCCCCATCACCACAGTGTTTCTGATTTGGTGGTGCAAGGTTTCGCCCGCCTACGTCATCCTCGCCGCCATTGCCGGGAGTCTGGTTTACGCATTGATTATTCAAAGACGCGAGACGACGAGACACGAGACACGAGACGACGACCCTTCGACAGGCTCAGGGGCCTCGTCCCGCGTCCAAAAGTCCCGCGTCCCGCGTCAAGAAAGAAAGGAACCCAAGTCATGATTTACTTGCAACTGCTTTGGGTCTTCGTGAAAATCGGCGTGTTGGGCTTCGGCGGTGGCTATGCCATGCTGTCGCTCATCCAGCATGAGGTCGTCGACAACTACGGGTGGATGACCACGACCGACTTTGCCGACATGGTAGCTATCTCACAGATGACTCCCGGCCCAATTTCCATCAACCTGGCGACTTACGTGGGCTACACCACCGCAAGTCTGGGCGGTTCGTTGTTAGCTTCGTTCGCCTTGTGCTTGCCTTCCGTCATCATGGTGTATTTCATTCTGAAATTATTCATGAATCAAAAAAGCAATGCATTGATGGAGAACACCTTAAAAGGCTTGAAGCCCGCTATCGCGGGTCTCATCTTCGCCGCCGGCCTCTCGATGATGAATATGCAGAATTTCGTCGACTTTGGTCGCGGACAATACAACATCAGCGTCATCATCTGCGTGTTGGCGTTTGTGGCGTCGTATTTCTTCAAAGCCAACCCGATATTGCTCATCGTGCTTTCGGGCGTGGTGGGGTTCTTTGCGTATTAGCTAAGGTCGAAGGGCCGATTCAGAATTTAAGATTCAAAATTTAAGATTTAAGATTCAAAATTTCAAATTTCAAGATTTCAAGATTTCAGATTTCAGATTTCAAGATTAAGATTTAAAGATTTCAAATTCAATTCGATATGAAGCGTTTTATCATCGGTTTTTTGGCACTAATATCAACTTCGATGGCTTTCGGGCAGCACATCCTCACCTATCAAAGCTATGCCAAAGGTGTTGAAGATGGCGACACGACTTTTGTGATGGTCAACGAAATTGCCGATTGCCTGCAAATCAGCAATATGGGCATTGAAGTAAAGAACCCGATTCCAGGCTACGTGGAAAGCAAAACCTACGTTGACTACCAACAGGATTCGGTTTTCACCCTTTTGGCATACCCAGAAGAGCAATACTACAGCTCCTACCCTTTCAGCGACAACGAAGTGGTTTTCAGCGAAGAAGGCAATGAAAAGCTGCTGGGATACAAATGCAAGAGATACAAGACCAGCATCAACTCCAACACCATCGAAGTGTGGATGACCGAAAGCCTCGGCTTCGAAGCTACACCTATGCCTGGCCTCGGCCGATTGAAAGGTGTCATGGTGCGTTGTATGCGCAACGAATCGTTTGTCACCGATTTGAAGTCGGTCGTCAAGAAAAATGCCGCTCCAAACGACTTGATTCCTGTCGCCAAAGGCAAACGTTTGAGCTCGAGAGCGTTGGGGCAGCTGCGCAAAGACAAGCTCGTCATGCGTATCCCTGTTTTCGAGGACGAACAAATCAACTTTGCTGATTATGAGCCTTTTGAAGGCGACATTCCTTTCGACACCACCATCCATTTCAGTCATGGCACTATCATTGTCAAACGCATGAACCTGCCTGAGTTGCCTGAGCATTACCAGCTTTTCGCCGAAATCCGCCAGCGCAGCAACGGCGATGCCTACGACCGCACGGCTTCGGTCTTCGTCATTCCGACTGAGAAGGCCAAAAGCTTCAAGGACGGTTTGCAACACTTGGAAGCGTTGCCCACCATGGTCGGCAAAGACGGCCAGGAATACCAAGGCGTCAAGGCGGAAAAGGATTATCTGCCGCCCGTCGAGTTGGTGCGTTTTTTCACCTCGTTTGGTGCAGGTCATTTCAATGACAAAGTACAAATTGACGGTCTGGAATGGACGAAAGAGAATTATTACAAGCAGGAAGTCAGCGAGTTGCGCGACCGCCTTCGCGGCGATGTGCTCATCGGGGCCTTCATCGGCAACTACGACCGTGGCGGCCACAAGATTTCACTCGACCTCCTCGCCTATCCCAACGATTACGAATGGAGCGACGAGCCTCTGAAGCTACATATCCTGCCGCTGTTCAACACCTGCAATGTGCTGGAGATGAGCGGACAAAATTATGGTCGTTTGTTTGCTACCGACACCTTGGAAGTCGAATTTGAAATCCCTGAAGGCGCTGAAAACGTGCGACTTCGCTACATCAGTACGGGCCATGGCGGCTGGGACAACGGCGACGAGTTCAACCCAAAGGAAAACACCCTTTTCATCGACGGCGAGAAACGCTTCACACATACGCCTTGGCGCTGCGACTGTGCCACCTTCCGCGACCAAAACCCCGTTTCGGGCAACTTCTGGAACGGCGTTTCCTCTTCCGACCTCTCGCGCTCGGGCTGGTGTCCCGGCACGGCCACCAACCCCATCTATTTCGACCTAAACGACATAAAACCCGGGAAACATACGCTTCGCATCGCCATTCCCCAAGGCAAGGACGAAGGCACGAGCTTCAGCCATTGGATGGTGTCGGGAGTGATTTTGTTTGAACGGTAAACCTTGTAGAGACGCCGATTTATCGCGTCTCGACATCGCGTCCATTCATCATGTCATCATCCACATATCCAAAGTCACCATCGCCGCCAAAGCCTCAACCAAAACCACAGCGCGCGGCAAGGCGCACACATCATGCCGTCCCTTGATGGCGATTATACAAGTCTTCCCTTGCCTATTCAAAGTTTGTTGAGGTTTTGCAATGCTCGGAATCGGCTTGAAAGCCACTCGGAAAACGACATCATTGCCGTTGGTGACGCCTCCTTGAATACCTCCAGAATGATTAGTAGCCGTTGTAATTCCTATGTCTTCCACCCCTCGCCCTACGTCCCCCATCCTACGTCCCTCGTCTTCCGTCTCCCGTCCTCCGTCCCGCGTCCTCCGTCCCGCGTCCTGATTAATAAAGGTATCATTAGCCTCTGAGCCTCTCATTCGAGCCAAAGCAAAGCCGTCGCCGACCTCGAAGCCTTTCACGGCAGGCAGGCTGAACATGGCATGAGCCAACTCAGCGGAAAACTTGCCGAACATCGGCTCGCCCAAGCCCGCAGGTAGGCCCTTAATACAACATTCAACAATACCACCAACGGTATCGCCCTCTTTTCGAGCTTGTTCTGCATCTCCCATATAGACTACTTCGGCAGCAATTTGAATGTCTTTCTCTTGCAGGATTTGCTTGGCAACGGCACCTGCCACCACGATGGGCAAAGTGGTCCTCACCGAAGCCCTTCCACCCCCGCGCCAGTCGCGAAGACCGTATTTCTGCTCGTAGGTGAAATCGGCATGCGACGGACGATAAATGTCTTTCAAAGCCTCATAATCCGCCGACCTTGCGTCTTTGTTGCGCACCAAAAAAGCTATCGGCGTGCCCAAAGTGACGCCATCGAGAAGGCCAGAAAGCCATTCGACTTTGTCAGGTTCCTTACGCTGAGAAGCAGAAGTAGATTGTGCCGTTTTTCGCCTAAGCAGTTCGCTGTCAATGAAATCGAGATCCAGTTTCAACTGCGAAGGGCAGCCGTCAATGATGCCACCAATGGCCGCGCCATGCGATTCACCAAAGGTGGTGAGCCTGAAAATGTGTCCTAATGTGTTCATGGGGCAAAAATAAGCATTTTTATCAAGAAACTATTCAGTCAAGTAACTGTTCAAAAATAAATTACCTATACATTTGACGCAGGACTTAGGACTTGAGACTTAGGACTTGGAGCCATCCGTCTTCAGTCCTCTGTCCTCAGTCCTCAGTCATTTATGTAAACTATTTTTGCTCACCTACTTATTATATTATCTAACCGAAAATAGCCGAAAATAGCCGAATCAAATCTGGTTATTCGGATGAGTTCGGTTAGAGAATATTCTTTACAGCTTTGCTAAGCCATTTCTATAAGTAACTGTTCAAAATTAAATTACCTATACATTTGACACAGGACTTAGGACTTGAGACTTAGGACTTGGAGCCATCCGTCTTCAGTCCTCTGTCCTCAGTCCTCAATCATTTATGTAAACTATTTTTGCTCACCTACTTATTAAGTTCTTTTGCCTATGACCAAAGACCATGACAGCCTTTAGTAAAGAATTGGACTTGATGGCTTTAATTTGAATGTCAGCTAGTCAAAATAGTCATCAAGTCCAGAACCGATTGGCCGCTGGTCATGGTCAGGGTCAACTGTCATGATCATAAATAATTCTAGGGAACTTCTAAAAATCAAGCAAAAGGAAACTCCTACGGAGTACAACTTGTTGAATTATTGTATTTTGTTATTAAAAGAAAGCTCCTACGGAGCAATTTTTAGAAGCTACCTCTACTTCAGAAACTCAATACTTATAGTTAAGCATCACCTCAAAGCTGCGTCCGGGCATGGGCCGCCAAATCACGTTCTGATACGACACATCAGTCAGGTTATTGCAGCGCAACTCGATGCGAAAGCCCCCCATCTGCTTGCCGATGCTGACGTGATGCAAGGCGTAGGGCAACAGCGGAAAGGACTCGCTATCAGCATACGAAGTGCTGCGACGCCCCGTCATCTCAAAGGTATAGCTCAGGTTCCACGTGGTCCACTGCAGGTTGAAAAACAGGTTGCCATGATGGCGCGGGATGTAGATAAGCTGCCTGCCGTTGATGCCTTGCGCGTAGGCCTTTTCGCTCTCGTCGGTGGTGACGGTGAAGACGTAATTGCCCGAAAGCGTCACCTTCCAATCGCCTTTCACAAACGATGCATCAATATGATTTTCAATGCCTCGCGCAAAGACCTTCGACACATTCTCGGGCACCCAAAAGCGGTATGAAGTTGGCACCCACTGAATCCAGTTTCTCACGTATGAAAGATAGCCTCCAGAGCGAAAATCAAGTTTGAAGGCATCGTGTTGCAGACCGAATTTCAAGGCAAGGTCGAAGGTACGCCCATTTTCGGGGAGCAAATCAGGATTGCCGCCAGGATACCAATACAGGTCGTTGAGCGAGGGATTACGGTAGTTGTGGCTATAGCCCAAGGTGAAGCTCACCGCCTTATAAAACGGCAGCTGATAGCTGAACGTGGCCGTCGGAAACAGTCCCATCGGCTTGCCATCGGTCCAGTCGTAGCGGGCGGTCAGGTTGAGGTTGGCATAACGGAAAGGATCACCGTTGACGGCCAAGTAGGCGGAGACGACATTGCGGCGTTTCAAACCCTCATAGTTGTTGGACCTCACCTGCTCGTTGTCCCATTGCAGCTTGCCCTTCAGCGTCCACGACTTGTAAAGTTGCTGCTCCACATTGGCAATCTGATGCAAGACCAAGGCATGGTTGTCAGAGTTGATGAAAGTGACCACGCCGTGGGTGACGGGATTGCGTGTCTCAAGGAAATAGCGCTGGTTTTCGATGAAAGCCGCCGACTTCAACTGCAGGTTACCCGTACTCCAAAACGTCTTGAACGACACGAAGTTGCGTGAGAAATTGTCTTTCGTCCACTCTTCGGTGTTGACGTTGCCCACATTGGGCATGATTTGCGGCAGGTTGCGGTCGTTCCATTGGTTCCACGATGAGACCGACAACACGCTGTTTTTCAGCAAAAAACTCACCTCGGGCATCACGCCGTATTGCACATAGTCGGCATTACGTTGCTTCATGCGACGTGGTGGAATGGTGGCTAAGTTCAAGTATTCGAAGTCGTTTTCCGAGGAGGTGCGATAGGTTTTCACACGCAGCGAGACCTGTTTGCCATAATAGCCGACAGTGTAGTAACCCCCTAAGGTTTTGAAACTTCCGTAAGTCTTTTTCACGTCGAGTTTGAAGCCGTCGCCGAAATGCGACTTGTTGTCGATGTTGACCGCACCGCCCAGTCCGCCGCTGTTGTTGGAGGTGCCGCTGCCCCAGTTGAGGCTCACATCGTCGGCCAAAAACACGGGGATGGTGCTGAAGTCGACCTGGCCCAAAGTAGGCGCATTCAGCTGAAAACCATTCCAAAGCACAAGGGTATGGCTTGCCGTGGTGCCACGAAACGAAGCCGTCGACGTGCCTCCCGGACCGTAGGTCTTGATGAACACGGGGCTATGCTGGATGAGCAAATCCGACAGCGATGATGTGCTTTTCGATTGCAACACGAGTGTGTCCAACTTCTTCGCCACCAAAGGCTTCAAGGTCTCAATACTCTCTCGTCCCGCCGAGATTTCCACCGTCTTCAAGCGAATCGTATCCTGTGCCGACAGCCTAACCGACATCAGCAAAACACTCATAACCAATATATTACGAAAAAACATCAAATCTCAAACGACACTTTTGAAAAGCCGTGCAAAAATACGGCAAAAATCCTTACCTTTGCCGCAAATTTGACACCGATGGAAAAAAGCGATTGTCTTTACGAGTCCTATCTCAATATTTTGAAGGAAGAATTGGTGCCGGCCATGGGCTGCACCGAACCGATTTGCTTGGCCTACGCCGCCGCCAAAGCGCGAAAAGTGCTTGGCGAACTGCCGGAACGTGTTGAAATAGAGGCCAGTGGCAATATCATTAAGAACGTGAAGAGTGTCGTGGTGCCCAACACCGACGGCATGAAAGGCCTGAAAGCCTCGGTGGCTGCCGGCATCGTTGCAGGCAACCCCGACAGCGTTTTGGAGGTCATCGCCAACGTGAAGCCTGAACAAAAGCACGACATCGCCGACTTCTTGGAAAAGGTGCCAATCACCATCAAGCCGTTGGACTGCATCGCCCGCCTTGACGTGACGGTACGCCTCTTCAAGGGCGAACATTCGTCGAGTGTGCGCATCGCCGGACACCACACCAATGTGGTCTCGGTCACCAAAGGCGACGAAAGTCTTTTTGCCTGCGAGTGCTCCGACACCAACGCCAACATGACCGACCGCAGTTGCCTGAAGATGGACAAAATCTTCGACTTCGCCAACACCGTTGACATTGAGGACATTAGGCCCATTATCGGGCGTCAAATCACCTATAACAAGGCCATTGCCATGGAGGGCTTGAAGAACAATTGGGGTGCCAATGTGGGCAGCACCATCCTGCGCGTGGGCAGCGACATCCGCCAGAAGGCCAAGGCCTGGGCGGCGGCAGGCAGCGATGCGCGCATGAGCGGCTGCGAGATGCCCGTCATCATCAACTCGGGCAGCGGCAACCAAGGCATGACGGTTTGCCTGCCCATCCTCGCCTTCGCCGAAGAGTTTCATGTTGACGAGGACAAGACTTTGCGTGCCGTGGCACTCTCCAACCTCGTCGCCATCCACCAAAAGACCGGCATCGGCAGATTGTCGGCCTATTGCGGGGCCGTCAGCGCGGGTTGCGCTGCGGGTTGCGGCATCGCCTACTTGTTTGGCCACGGCCTCAACGTCATCGAACACACCCTTGAAAATGCCCTCGGCATGGCTGCCGGCATCGTCTGCGACGGTGCCAAGCCCTCGTGCGCCGGCAAAATCGCTTTGGCCGTCGAAGCGGGTTTGCTCGGCTTCGAGATGAGCAAGCACGGCGATAACCTCATGGGTGGCGATGGCATCATCGGCTGCGACGCCGAAGAAACCATCGACCACATCGGACGCCTGGGCCGCAACGGCATGAGGGAAACCGACGTGGAAATCCTGAAGATTATGGTTGAGTGAAAAACGCCCCGATTTCCTCTTCGCGCATGTTGCGGAAGCCGTATTCGTGAACCACTTTCCCCTCCTCCATCATGACGATGGTCGGGAAATTGCCGTTGACGACTTTTAGCAGCTGCACCATATCGGAACACAGCACATCGCGGTAATGCGCCGACTCCGACTTTTCATAGAACTTCGCAATGCCTTCCTCACTGCCCATGAAAACGTAGGTGATGTTTTCGGCGGGAAAGCCGTAGAATTGCTGCATGAGCGACAGTTTGTGGGCCGCCATCTGGCAGTATTCGCAGCCCGTCGAGAAAAAACCGACCACTTGTTTGCCTTGGGTCAGGTTGAGGCTATCGAAAGGCTTTTCCTGCAGCATGGCATCGAAAAGCTCCGGCTGTAGGCTTTGGTCGGGAAGGTAGTTGTCGGTGTAATTGTCGGGCGGTGAAGCCACGAACACCCCGATTGACGAGGCCATGATAGCAATGCACAGAATCAGCCAGCGGAAAGGCGTTTTCTTTTCTTTCACCCTGTAAACCAGCAAGAAAAGCACCATCAGCACCCCGTTTTTCACGAGGCTCTGCTTGGGGTCGAAAGGCAGCAACTCGCCAAAACAATGGCAGCTGTCGGTGCGCCCAATGATGAGCGCATATATTAATAATAAGGTATAGCCAGCCAGCATGGCCATGCTTCCCCACCAATAAAGTTTATGCAAGGTATTAGAAACTAGTCCGATGCCAAGAACGAGTTCGACAATAATAGCTGCACGCGCCACCAAAAAGCTGAAATTCAGACTGAAGAAATGGTAACTGTAGATATAAATCTCGAACTGGTCCATATCGATCACTTTCAACGCAGCTGATACGATGAACACGAGTCCAAGTAGGACTTTCAATGCAATGGGAGCTATTTCCTTTAACTTGTTCATGTATGAAAAAAGGCACACGTCTTGACATGTGCCTTTACTTGGGTTTCAATTGTATCAATAGACCCTGTGGCAATCGATTTCGGAATAAGTATAGGTTGCCTCATAGTCCTTGCACGACTTGCCTTCTTCAGTAAGAAACACTTTGCCCTCAACGGTAGCATTTCCTATTTTCAAGAGCATTGACATTTCTTCTGTTTGTTGCACGAACTTGCTCCAACAACTAGAGTAATGACGGCAAAAGCTAATAATAACTTCTTCATTAGTTTACTATTTTAATGGTTGTCGAATTATCATTTAGGGCCTCCGTTATTCCCTCCATTATTTCCACCGTTATTATTGTGGTTTCCTCCGCCGAAGAGGTTCTCCCACCATGAGTGTTCCTCACCGGTGGCCTCATATTCCGACACTTCGGTGCAGATTACTTGGCCCCAGCCCACGATTTCCTTGGCGCGGTCGGCACAGGAAGAGCCGTCTTCGATGGTATAGAAATCACTGCCCAGCTCCACTACTTCGTCATTCTGGATGGTGGTGCAACGACAATAGCGCGTCTTCTTGCACGACGACAAGCCCACAAGCAACAGCGCGACGGCGATGATCAAGCATTTTTTCATTGTTCCCAATATTTTTTCCGCTGCAAAGATACTATTTTTGACAACACAAGACGAAAGAAAAAACTTTATCTTATAAAGTAAAAGTGCAAATTGCAATTTATTCTAACTGACGACTAACCCGACAG
>Ga0247610_10006459_pt1 | contig 12186 bp, 13 predicted proteins | sample 174DNAGHGhighgp2_FD_193483 | JGI IMG/M metagenome (GOLD analysis project Ga0247610, IMG submission 193483) | Sheep rumen microbial communities from Palmerston North, Manawatu-Wanganui, New Zealand - 1742 DNA GHGhigh gp2 | ecosystem: Host-associated > Mammals > Digestive system > Stomach > Rumen...
AGCCGAGTGCGCTCACCAATTGCGCCAATTCCACATATTAAGCTGACGACAAGACTTGAACTTGCAACCGTCTGATTACGAAACAGATGCGCCACCAATTGCGCCACGTCAGCATTTGTAGTACACCCGAAGGGACTTGAACCCCCACAATGACCAACGTTCGTAGCGTTGCGCTCTCTCCATTGAGCTACGGGTGCATAGCTGGCGGTATAGGATTCGAACCTATCACCTTCAGAGTCAGAATCTGCTGTTCTCCCAACTGAACTAACCGCCAATATTTAAGAGCTCCCGTAGGGACTTGAACCCTCATCTGACGCTTACAAGGCGCCTGCACTCTCCAGTTGTGCTACAAGAGCATTTTGCAAAGTTTTGCGCCATGCACCGACCGATTCGAACGGTTTCGGTTTGGAGACTCGAACTCCGCTTCACTTTGCCGGGCTGCCATCGCTCGTTTTAAGGGTGATCAGAAAGAATCGAACTTTCATCTCAAGAGCCACAATCTTACATTCTACCATTAAACTATGACCACCATAATCAAGCAAACTTCCAAATATACCCATATGCAGATTTCATCTTACCATTAGCAACATCCCTGATTCTGTTACCCGTGCTATGAGAATTACCATGGGATAAACCTAACTTAATTATTTTCCGAGCAGCTTCACCTGAAGATTCAAACCATTCTATGCGTTCACCATCCATAGTATACTGATACACCGGTTTTGAATTCGGAACATTTTTCAAAATCCGAATCTCGTGCGAATGTTTGTCTAATATATCGTGTACAGTATCTTTATCCAGCTTAAGTAATTCAGCCGTTTTTATCTTGCTCGAAACACGTTTATATGTTGATATTACTAACTCTTCATCAACAAATGATCTTCCTGCGCCACCTAATGTGTCGTTATAGCCATTTCGAAATGTGTCATAAAATGTAATCCAATAGCGTTCACGAGTTTCTGCGTCATCGGTGATTTCTATCAACTGCACTTCGAAATTGTCTTTCCCATATTTACGAATCGCTTGATAAAGCGATCGAAATTTACAACGATCTTTACGTGAATCGTGTATATGTTGTTTCCAACGAGCATTCACCGGTTTAGACGTAGCTCCGATATATGCCTTGCCAGTTATAGTATTTGTTATTTTGTATATATTTGTCATATCATTTCTCCAATTTACTATACCTTTGCATGGTCACAGCTCCTCCGACAGGGCTCGAACCTGCGACATCCCGGTTAACAGCCGGACGCTCTACCAACTGAGCTACAGAGGAATATTTTAGTTTTAGTAGGGCGAGAGGGAGTCGAACCCTCCGTATCCTATTCGCCAACGGCTTATAAGGCCACTGCTCTTACCGCTGAGCTACCGCCCCTTAAATCATAAGGTTTGGTATTCGTATTCGCTTTCTCATAACAATATCTCCTTTCAGTTCGCCAGAAGGGAGTCGAACCCTCAGGTTATAACAGTTTTTGAAACTGCCCCGTCTTCCAGTTGCGGCACTGGCGAGTCTGAGTGGCGGGACTTGAACCCACAACCACGTGATCCCAAATCACGCATGCTACCAATTGCACTACACCCAGATATGATGCCCATGAGAGGATTCGAACCTCCAACATCTGCTCTCTGAAAACAGCGCGTCTGCCAGTTGCGCCACATGGGCTTAATTCCTGCCCTCGGCGAGAGTCGAACTCGCAATCATATCACTTGCTTCTAAGGCAAGCCGCTTTTCCAGTTTGCGTACAAGGGCTTACAAAGTGCACACAGAGAGACTTGAACTCTCACCCCTACTTTGTTCAGGACTGGATTCTTAGTCCAGCGCGTCTGCCTGGTTCCGCCATGCGTGCATAATTTTTAAAGTCGGCAGGGAGGGATTCGGACCCCCGAACCACGAAGGAACTGATTTACAGTCAGCCTGCTTTAACCACTTGCATACCTACCGTCGCTCCCTCACCTGAGGATCGAACTCAGCTGGCTCTAAAGAGCGACGGGGTTACGGCCCGCCCGACATCCATAGTCGTCTAATGAGGGTTAATAATAATCAGTTTTCTCGTAATAATAATAGCTTTCCATTGTTTTAATCTCCTTTGCTTTTACTTTAAGCGGATAACGGGAATCGAACCCGCATCTCCAGAGTGGAAATCTGGCATACTCGCCGTTATACGATATCCGCATCATTTGCATAACGAACCATCACATCATGCGTGGCTGCCCGATCAGTAACATCAATTCTGCGTCCAGAATATCAGCAGCTTTCCTATCCGTCGGAATGACAGGACTCGAACCTGCGACCTCATGCTCCCGAAGCACGCGTTCTCCCCAAACTGAACTACATCCCGATTAAAAATGAGAGAAACACGGCCTCAAAAACTCTCTCTGCTACTCTCGGACCAAGGTCTTGCTGATTACCCATTATCCTACCATCGCAGTTAACTTCAGCAAATTATCTTGTCATCGTGTTTTTTAAATGACAGTTTTTACTCTTTCACGGGTGAGCATAAAACTGACAATCCGATATCCCACACGACTCGAACGGGACTTGAACCCGTGACCTCCTGCGTGACAGGCAGGCGTTCTCACCATCTGAACTACCGAGCCATAAGCAAGTAGCGGGAATCGAACCCGTAGTCTCTTCCTTGGCAAGGAAGTGTGTTCACCAATTACACCATACCTGCATTCGGGACTTAACAGAGTGCCTGGTTCCGTAAGCCCCATATTCATATGTAATTTTTACCGGCTTATTGCCGAATGACCGATGCGGGACTCGAACCCAGCATTACTGCCTTGAAAGGGCAATGTCATCACCATTTAGACTAATCGGCCATATATACCGGAGCTTTGTCGCAAGGGCATCCGGCTCCCCCGAATATACGGTAATAGCTTATCAACCGATCATGTGAGCTTCGCCTCCGCTCTCATGCGGCGTGGAACTGATGGGCTTCGAACCCACAACCTCCTGCTTGCAAGGCAGGCGCTCTCCCAGTTAGAGCTACAGCCCCATATAAATGCCTTGTGTTGGTGTCGAACCAACCTCTCTTGGGCTTCAACCAAGCGCTTTCACCGGATTAGCTTACAAGGCTAATTCATTTCACTGGTGAAGCGGCTAAATCGTTCATGTCCCATTTCAAACTCCTTTCATCAAAAAAGCCACTGAACTTTGTTTCCTTAGTCCAGTGGCTGCAATTTATTCCTTATTTGCTGCGGTTCTGCACGTTGCTCGGGTGCCTGTTCCGATCCTATGCTGACCGCTGTAAACGGTTGTATGCTGAACCACTGGACCTTGTATGTGATTTTCTTAAAATGGCTGTAAACTCTACGGGTGTTCCGCATTCTGGCTTATTATCCGCATCGAGATTCCAGCCATACTGATAATCTGAGCGCACTGAACTAAGCCCTGTTTCCAGCGCTATAGCTGCCATATGCAATTGTGCGTTCATCATGGTCATCATGGTTCTTTTTACTTCCTTTCGTAAAATTCGTATATCTTTACATAAAAATACGGAGCACTCCAATAAATCTTAGATCATCCAAGACTTACGGCAGGCACTCCGTTTATCTGTCATTATAGTACCACTTTGAAAAAACAATGTCAACACTTTTTCAAAAAAATTTTCAAAAATGAGCGGATTTTTAAAAAAGGCTTAAACACCCGGCTGATCAGTCATATCTGACCTGGACGAAGGCAACAAATCTTCAGGAACATCACGTCCTGTTGTCTTCTTGACCGGTGCATCTTCTTTCAATCTGTCACAAACTTCGTGGCGAACTTCCTGTAACAATTCGCCCAAACGATTGCGACCAACTCCGTTGCAAACACCCCAATAACGATCGCCCCATTCGTTCTCCTCTGTAATGACTCCGCCGGAACGCTTGATATCCTGATCGGATGCAAGTTTCCGTGCCAGCTCCGGATCACTGAATTTGACATCAAGAATCTCCTTCATGATATCATCACGCATTTCGTTCCAGCCTTCGCGCAAACGGACCTGTCTTCCCAGTCTCTTTGCGTCTTTACCGGAGATTCCCTCGAATTCCGATATTCTGGATAAATCCTTCTGCGCCTGAAAAGCAGCCTCAACACACGTGAAATGGTGCCCATTATATGTGATATCGCAAGGGTACATGTTACTAAGGTACCAATGTTCTCCGCGAAAACGCATCTTTATACCTCTTTCTCAACAGAATTGCCGGGCTGGCCATCATTTTCGATGCCAAGTTCATTCAAAAGATCAGAACCGTCACGGACTGTGGACTTGGAATCATCAACCACTTCAGCAACACCATCTTTCACGGTGATGTCAGGGACTGCATGCGCTTTCATATCCCTTGCATCATCCATTCCCAATGGCACCGGATGAAATATGCCGTCACCCTTGGTATCTGCATACAGACGACCGTCTACGACGCAAGTTTTTGTACCATTGTCATCACGGATTTCGATCCCTTCCCACTTTTTGTTTAAGATTTCCTGTGTTTTTGATAAATAGCTCATAGATCCAATCTCCTTTACATGTGAAATTCTCCTGCACCGAAACCTTTTTGCATAAAATCATGCAATGATTGTCCCTGCTTCTTTAACGGTTCTCCTGTTTGCGGTTTCGTCTGTGACCCACCCACAGATACCTGCTGAACCCTCTTTCGGAAATCATCTTCTTCGTCAACATCTTCCTGCGCTGCATAAAAACTTGCATCGAAATCCGATATATAATCGGGTTCATCAGCCAGTTTTGATGCCGTCCGTTCCGTCTTGATGGTAGAATATACATCCGACAAATCCTGAGATCTGATAGGAACTTCATCCTCGAAATCAGGCTCCTCTGTATCCTCATCAAACATATCGAGCGGATCATCAAACGCAGGCTCTTCATATGTATCCATAGCATCCAAGAATGATACTACTTTCTCTTCTGCTTCGACCGGTTTCTTTACCACCTGTTCCACAACCAACGGCTTTGCATCATTTACAGCACCAATTGGTGTAATAGATAACGGCTCGATTTTGCCGGCCATCACATCTTTGACATATGAAAAATCGATGTTCTCTCCGTCCAGTGCTAACAGCCATCGTTCTGAGGCTTTATATCTGTAGACTTTTTGGTCAATTACTTCAAACGCCGAAACTTTATGATAATCACGGTGCTTATCGCAACTTCCTACTGACGGATTATAGGTTCCGACTATATCAGTGCCTGGCTTAAACATGTGAAGAACTTCTTCTTCCGTATAAAGCCCCTGAAAGCCGAAACCTTTGTCATCTACAATTCCGCATCCGAACAGCTTCTCAGCTGTGTAACGATCTTCTGTTTCAACACTGGCAACAACTCGCTCCCCACGATGGGGTCCAAGCATCGTGAGATAATACTTTTGTTTGCCAAATACCATGTATGTGTCCTCTCTTATTCAATTATGATCAACCACCGAGGGCCATTTCTCCAACAGCGTCTGATGCTCCAGGAATGAGCGCCATAGCATTTGCTGCACGCTGCTTGATTGTATCTACCATCTGATCACCCTTGGAAAGCTTATCCATCTTTGCTTCCAGCTTATCCCATGCCTTCTGCTGCTTTGCGGCTTTCTTCTCAGCCTTCTTTGCAACATTGGTAGAATACTGGTTTGCGAGATTATTGATAATCTCGTCTTTACCCATATCGATTGTCATACCTTTGGTTGTGATGCCGTCTTTAATCTTAGCGACAGCACCAAGAGTAGCGAAATTGGCTACATCCTCAACCTTATCAAGAATGAAACCGGAAATTCCGTGCTCTGGAGCAATCTTGTCGTCAACCACATTCTCATAATGTGCAAGACGCCACCTATTGACGATACCTGTAAAAATGTTACCCATAATGATGTCCTCCTTATATTGTTACGAGAGTTTATATTCTGCTCTTAAAGCATCACAAATCTGCGATACCTCATAAACAAACGATGCATTGTTATTGAACAGTACGAGCAGGAAAATAGGATTAGATAACAATGCTCCAACATCATCTGCATCTGCCTGTTCATAGTTTGTTTCAAAAGCCGTATTGATTGCCTTTGACAATTCCGTATTATTGATCACGGACATACTGTCACGCATCACACCGACAATGTTGAGTTCAATTGCCTGTGTATATCTGCTGACACCCAAGGTGATCGGATGATCGTTGTCATCGAAACCATATCCTCCGGCTTTTTCATGTGCTGCAACACGCTGTTCAGCTGATACCTTGATAAGATCCAATTCGTTTCCGAGTGCATTTGCAAAAACCTCACGAATATTCTTATAATTCAAGATCAATGCTGCGATCATGTCTCCGAAATGATTGCCAATGAACATCAACGATTCCAATGAAACTTTGCGGTCGTCATCAGGCAATCCCTGCAAGACCATAAGTTCGTTCTGCTGAAGTGTTTCCAGAGACAATCTGCCAAATGTACTTGCAATGCGGATGTAAAAATCATAAAGACTGTCAACTTCGTTTCGATTTTCAGTCTGAGCCGGCTGTGGTTCAGGTCTTTCCGGAGCAGGCTTCAAAGGATACCTTTCCTCAGACGACATGATATGCACAGGCTGTGCATTGACTGCGGGTGCTACCTTTGGAGCAACCGGTGCTGATGTCTTGTTCAGTACTGATGTATCCACAGCACTGAGATCATGTTTCATCTTACCGTTAGAACCGTTCATCGCGGCCTTCAAATCATCTAATCTTCCCATAATTGTGTCCTTTCTTGCATTTTATTACTTTGCCATGTTTTATATATCAAAGAGAAAAGAAAGGTTCCTTTTTCTCCTGTGATACCGTTTGCTGTACCGGTTTCGTCTGCGCTGCGACATTCTTTGCAACTTCTTCCATGACAACATCCTTCAAACCGGAAAACCGATGCTGTATCTCTGATCCATTAAGCTGCACTGCGTCTTTTATCGGTGAATCCATAGAATCCAAATGTCCAATCGTCTGACGCTTGAGTCTGCCATCAACGAATTGTGCGCAGGCTACATTGTAATATCTTGCATCTGTCTTCGGATCAGACTGGATATGCGTGCCGGATTTACTGATCTGCACATCCAGTACCTGTCCAGGTACATGCAGGGATAAATCAGCATAGGCATCAAAATTCACGTTCGATGAAACTTCATCATACGAATATTCGGAAGCTTTCATCTGCAGTGCCGATACCAAATGTCCCGCTTCCGCATGATTGATCTGACCGTCATCCTTGGCTATTGACATAATTGACGCATAAAGCCTGCGATATTCATCATCGTTCAGTTGTGACATCCAAGGCATTTTGAACGTCACAGTTACCATGTTCTTCATACAGTGTCCCCTAATACTTAAAAATCTTCTATTTCGATACCGGACTGGGCATCCTTTGTCACATCATCACAAAGTGCATCGGTCTGTGCCTGTAAAGATGCAGGGCGTTCACCATATGTTGTTGGCGCATTGGCAACCCTCTTTGCCATTTCGCTCCTACTGAACCGCATTTTAGTGGTCTCATCTGCCAGTTCACTCTTATTGAACTTGTCCACAAGAGAAGGATCACTAACGAACTTCTCACCGGATTTGCTGTGTCGTACTTCATAATCGCCATCATTCAACGCTGCATTAAGTTCAACGCCTATTCCCTGTGTTTCTGCACTCACATCAGATTTGTGTGCGCCTACAAGACTCTCAACAGGCTTTGAACCAGACTCCTCACTATGCCTCAATTCATAATTACCACCATTCAGTGCTGCATTAAATTCAGCGCCTATCGGTCCCTGTGCTTTTTCAGATGTAACTTTTGCAAATGCTTCACCTAAACCACTCATTATTAGTGCCTCCTCAAATTATCCTTCATATCCAAAATCCACAGTATTTGTGGATGTTTGCCCAATATTCGCCAACTCTTCTGTTTCTGCCTGAAGCGCAGGATCACGCTGAGATGTCCCCGCCTCATTTGCTTCTGCCTGTGCCGCAGGTTCCTGCTGCTGATGAGCAGCTTCCCATTCACGCATACGAGATGCTGCAGAAGCCCATTCAGGGTTTGCTACGGTCAATTCTGTGTTTGTACTGAAATCGTATGCAACCTGCATATTCATTTCAGCTGCACGCTCAAATGCCTCAGGATTCTCTCGCATATAATATGCAACCGCTTCAGCTGAACCACGACAGCTGGCAATCAAAGGTGTCTTATAATCTGCAGTCAAGATCTGTTTCTTCATTGCCTCATCTTCAACAAAATTGCTTACAGCCGATCTAACATCAGAAATCTGCAAAGCATTGATCGTCAAGACATCTTCTACAGAATAGCCTGTAGTGAAACTTTCAATCGCTGTGCTATAAGCAGCCTGCTTTTCAGATAAGTACTGTGCTGACACACCGGATTCTGCCGGATCCATCGCGATACCCTTATCATCCTGGCGAAGATATACATTCTGATAAATATCAGTTACATTGCCCGGTAACGGAGGGAAGTTTGTCTGCGTGCCGTCAGACAAGGTATGTGTATACGGATTGTCTGGCGTACCACCGTCAAACTGCTCGATCAATGTCTTACGGACATCATCCACTGACAATGTGCCATTAGCGATCTGGTTCTGATAATCAACGATAATCGAAACCTGTTCAGCATACTGGGCATCAGTTGACGTCGTTGCCCACTGATAGAAATCAGACTTTGCAAAATCTGCGTCTGTGATCATATTCATATATGTATCGACAGCAGCTTCCTTCTCAAACGAACTGCAAACATCACGGAAAGCATCCTGGGAAGTCATTGCTGCATCATTCATCTGTGTCAACATAGACGATGCATCAGATGCTACCGTATCATATTCCATCGCTTCTTTCACATCTGTCGGAAGTTCAGGAACATCTTTGCAAATCTCCTTATCTTCTTCAGGCGTTTCCGTCTGTTTTTCTTCTTCTTTCTCATCCTGTGGCTTGAACAGGCTTCCTATCTTCTCCCCAAGGAAAGCCGTTACATAGTCACCTTCCTTAAACGCTTCAATACGCTCAGGAAGAGAATCTGCCAACCTGCGCACGGCATAAAATGCCATTGATATCTTGGATACCTTGTATGTGATATCACTGAAAAATCCCATAACTCACATCTCCTTTATCAATTATTCTCCGGGAGCTTCAAGCCCAAGAGCCTCATAATGACCATCCGACAAAGGATTGTCCAAGCCGAGAGCTTCATACGTCTTAGCCTCTCTTGCAAACTGATCAAACTCTGCTTTTGAGATTCCAGAATGTGATCTATTGTCTGCCGGTGCTACTGTTTCAGTTAAATCTTCTTCATCGTCATCTTTTTCATCATATGACCAGCCGTCATTACCAACGGTATTGAGCATATGATTTTTCTCATCGGGATGAACATATGGATTTTTTCCACCCTGTCTTGCCATAATCATACTCCTTTACTTTGTGAATCCGTCAACGGATGCCTCGGGTGTCTGAATATCAGCGACCAATGCCTCGGCCGCTTTCTGGCGATTGAGCTTTGCCAAACGAGGTCTCTCAAAGTCAAATCCTTCCTCAAGGAGAAGCTTGACATTCTCGCCTTCGCAGATACGAACATGAACATCATGTCCAGACTCATCAGATTCAGGGGCAGGAAGAATCAAATCCTTGCCGTCTTCACCTTTTGCCATATCGCAACGGAACATACGCGCTATGTCTTCACCGTGGTCTGAAACCGTATCATTTGAAATACTGGTAATCTCATAACCTTCAGCTGCTTTTCCACGAAGTTCCTCAAGAAAACTGTTAGTCAAAAGCTTGATGACTTCGGAGTCCTGATGCTCTTTGTCAATTGCGGTGGTGAGGATAAACAGGTTATTCTCTCCACCTTTCTGCCACTGGCGCAGCTGAGAACCTGTAATGCCGTCATCACGACTCTCAGCGAACCCTTCAGGGTCACTTGCAAGATATTCAAAATCGGGATGTAAAATCATATCCTTGAGCTCATCGCTCATAGTCAAATAGTTAATATACCCGATCACCTTATCATTTTCCATAATGGCTACGATGTTATCAGCAACACCTGCGTTTGGATCATAAACCATTTCGCCATCTTTTTCGACATAGCCGAAACGGTTAATATAGCCCTTGACATTACCGACATACACACAGTCATCACCTTTGTCGTCTCCGCCAAAGACCTGCCTGTCGATATCCATCAACTGCTCAAAAAACTGACGGGTATTGGGTTCGAGTTTTTCCTCGCACATATCCCGTCCAGTCACAATGCGGTATGTTTTGCCGGATTCACCGGTAATGACACGACCCTTACCATTATTTGAAGACAAATTTGATTTTACGTTAGTTAAAAATGCCATGGTGATATCTCCTTAAATATAAAAATCGCATACTATGAGCGTACAAAGTCTCCACTCCTATATAATATATAATATGGTAATCGCTGTTGTCAAGTCATAAATGAATATTATGACACAAAATACCCACACTCGTTTATGTAAACAAATGTGGGTATCGATCAATTTATCAGTTTTACTTATTTGGCATCTTTCGATACACTTTCAGGCGCAGCCACCACTTCCATCTTCACGGGTGGATAATATTCAGGCTTTTTGAGACGATGTTTGTACTGCATTTTCTTAAACAACTTATAGCAAACGATAAGTTCTCCAAACAAGGCAAATATCACGATAAAGATTACCAGGATAACCTTTATCACATCATCCATTGACTCCCAAAACTCGTGCCAGTTTGTTTTCAAAGACATACCGAAACGAGCGATACCTGATCGTGGTGACCTATAATCAAACCGTACAGAAATATCTGCATATTCCAGTCTGTGATCCAATTCATCGCGAGTGATCACATCACCATAATAATAGTCGTCATCGTCATATGAATCAACGACTTCATAATTCTGATAATTATAAATCCGCTGAGTGAATCGAGTTACTGTAAACTTGTTATCCTGACATATCTTCTCTAACTCATCTAAAACAGGCTGGATATTATCGTTATCAATCTCAATCGTATATGACAAAGAGCCAACGGACTTATACCTAATCTCATTATCATAATAGGTATCCTGGTCAGTGTCATAATATGTGTAATCATTATACACATCCTCGATAAATCCGCCCTTCTCCATCACAAAATCCTGCATATATTCATAGTCGGCCAACATCTCCGATTTTGTTTTAGTGGACTCACCGCCGGCAGCAAAATCATAACTATAATCTGCTTCCGAACTGTTTATGTTTGTGCTGGAATAATCTCCTCCCGTGTAAAAACCGTCATAATTCTCCGAACTCTTCATCGAATTTATGCCCATATCAGAATATCCACTGGATGAGGAACCACATGCGGTCAAGCCAAAAACAGCCAAGGTAATGCACAATGCTGATATAATCTTTGATTTCATTGTATTATGTCCTTTCTTTGAAAACTATCATCAGTAATTGTGAGCAGCACGGGATATGCCCGTAGTTTCATAATAAGCATGCTTATTATCATACATCCTGGTTTCCGCATTCTTGATCAGTGCACCAAGATCAAATGTATCAGCGGAAACACGTGTATAATAATCGTATCCCACGGCAATATGATATTTATGTTTTGCCAAAGAAGCCTGTATTATCTGTAACTTATCTATCAGATCTGATTCTGGCAAATCTTTGACAAACACGACAAACTCATCGCCGCCGATACGATATGCGTTCTCTGCAGTAAATTCTGCCTGGATTGCTTGCGAAATTGCTATGAGCATCAAATCGCCGGCCTGATGACCCTGTGTATTGTTAAGTTCATGAAGCCCATTGGCGTCCATATAAATACACGCAATAGATTCCCGGTACGTCCGACCATAATTTTCGAGCTGCCACTCATAACAATTTCGGTTGTGAAGTCCCGTAAGCTGATCCGTTTCGGAAAATAACTTCAGTTTATATCGACTCACAAAAGAATCCACCTTAACACAAATGATTATCGTACCAACGATTGCTCCAAGCAATCCAAAGATTATAGCATCGATCATATCCACAGGGATGATGCTTGCAGGTTTTGTGTGCGGTATGATAACAATGAACGTAATCACACTCAGAAATAGTACACCGCTGATATTCGCAGGTCTATCCACAAATATGAGAGCCATCAGCACAAGCATAACCATAAATGTGACTGTCTGCTGCGATGTTCGTGTGAAAGCCCCTATGAACAGTCCGTAAGTAAGATA
>Ga0247610_10006460_pt1 | contig 12185 bp, 6 predicted proteins | sample 174DNAGHGhighgp2_FD_193483 | JGI IMG/M metagenome (GOLD analysis project Ga0247610, IMG submission 193483) | Sheep rumen microbial communities from Palmerston North, Manawatu-Wanganui, New Zealand - 1742 DNA GHGhigh gp2 | ecosystem: Host-associated > Mammals > Digestive system > Stomach > Rumen ...
AAAGTCAGCGGTGACTTGGCAAGTGGTGAGCTCTGCTATATGCTGAATGACAATTTGGAAGAGCCTCTTTGGTTTCAGACACTTGGCACCGATGCAAGCCCAGTGCCCTACAGCGGTCACGCAATCGTCTATATGACAGGGCGTCAGCACTGTAACGGTGACGCATATGAGGATGCTTCTGCCTTCTCAAACAGTAATGGCAGTGTCGAGAAAGATGACCACAGCTTTGCTGACGGCACCTGCACCTATTGTGGTTTCCCCGACGAAAGCTATATGACAGCCAACGCAGAGGGCATTTACGAGATTGGCACTCCCATGCAATTAAAATGGTTTGCTGCTATGGTTAATATCGGCCATGGAGAATTCAACGCACGCTTAACTGCCGACATTAATTTGGCCGATGTGGCATGGACTCCAATCGGCACCGAAGAAAATCCCTTCAAAGGTATCTTCGAGGGTCAGGGACATGCCATAACGAACTTCAGTTACACTGCCACTGGCAAATTCAACGGCCTGTTCGGATACATAATTGACGCTACCGTCAAGGACTTCAGCATCAGTGGCGAGCTGACGTCAAACTTTGCCCAGAATGGTGTTATTGGGCAAGCTGACGGAGTTGCCGTAGTGAGCGGCATCCACAGCATGCTTAACATCAAAGTTTATGACTGCAGTTCCCACTCTGGCGGCGTTATCGGTGGAAGCGGCGGCAATGTTCAGCACACCCTTCTCTTAGAGAATTGCACATTCAGCGGCACGCTGACTCACAGCGGCGCGGGTGACTGTCAGGCCGGCATCATAGGCTACACCTACAACGGCACCATCCGGAACTGCCTCTTCGACGGCACTATCATTGGTGAGACCAACACCAAGTATGGCGGTATCCTCGGTTACTGCAAAGTTCCCAGCTTTGGCGGCGTTCAGAATTGCTTGTCGGTGGGCAAGATTGCTGCCGAATATTCGGAAAACGCCGCTGCCATCGTCGCTGTATGGAATGGCGATGCAACGAAGAACATCAAAAACAACTATTACTATCTTGCTGTTGGTAGTTCTGAAAATGTTGTCGCTGTCGGGACAAACCCGGACAAGGTAGAAGCGCCTCACGAAGTTACCGGAGAGCAACTGGCCAGCGGAGAGGTTGCATGGAAGCTGAACAACAAGACATTCATAGATGTTGTCTGGCATCAGAATATCGATAAAGACGATTACCCCATGCTTCAGGATAGCGACGGTATAACATACGAGACTGCCGACGGTTATAGCAGCTTTTCTATGAGCGACCCTGAATCGTTCGAGACTTTCTGCTATGATATGATATCGAAGGAGAGCAACTTTATTACAGAAACCATTGCCAACCAGACTCTGCTTAACGACTATGAAACAGCAGTTTCTTCTTGGGAAAACATCGACAACTTTGATGACTTCCGCGAGGCTTACCTTGCGTCATTGGATATTAAGAATAGTGTCCTGCAGTCTGCTACCTGCTATGCTAACTACATAAAGGCCTGCGAGGATGCTGGCAAGTATATAGAAGAGAACGGCATCGAAGGCACAATGGCAGAGATTCTCACTACTTATCTGGAAGACGATGTAGAGCCGGGTGAAAACTTCCCTAATGGCAGTTATTACTATATTCTCAGTAACTGCGAGCTGAACAACGAAGAGATTGTCGCAGAAATCGCCTTCGTCAACCAGATGCTTGAGAGTGCCATCTCTGGCGGCATCACGCCGGGAACACTTGTTACTCGATTGCTGGCAAATGCTAACTTCGCTGCCGGCTTCGAAGGATGGACTCGGGAAGCTAACGGACCTTCGCTTGCCCATGGTGGTGTAGCCGATGTCATGCCGACTGCTCGCGGATTGGGAAAGGGTTCCTTCAGCGTTTCTCAGTCACTGACCGAGCTGCCCAATGGCATTTATCTGATGACTGCCAACAGCATGTTCCGTTCTGGCGAGGACTACACAACTCAGTTCTATGCCGGCCAGCTCTACCTGAACAATACGGTCAACTACGTCATGTCTCCCAGCGAGGATCTCATCCCCATTGACCTTGCCATCGACAAAGAGAATAGTTTGCTCAGCGATGACATTCATTACTCAACCGAAGAAATGGAGGGATATGTGCCTGGGTCGCTATCAGGCTGCTCATATGCTTTCAATGCCGGACGCTACTTGAACTATTGCGCTACTGAGGTGACCGATGGCAATCTGACCGTCGGCGTACGCAGCCTCGGTACGGGGCTGAAGAACGATTGGCTGACATTTGGTAACATACAGGTCATTTATCTTGGCACTGCCGACCAGGCAAACAACAAGCTTGCCGATGTGCTGGATGGATATGTTGCACGCGCCCAAGTCATTCTTGACTACTTCTGGAGCGATGATGCTAATACTTACAGCCAAAGGCCTAACATGTCAGAAGACTTGAAGGACCAGCTTACCACCGCAATTGACAATGCCGCATCGGCATCTACTGGCGAACAGAAGATGGCTCTCATCAATACCTTCTCGGAGCTCTTCAATGAGGTTCACGCTTGTCGGACTGCATATGTTAAGATGTTGGGTAACGTACACTACCTTATTGACTATATTGATAAGTTGTACGAGAACGGCTATATCACCGAAGAAGATTATGAGTATTGGCAGAACGAGGCAAATACGGCATGGGACAATTACACAAGTGGCACACTTTCCACGGAAGAGGCTTTGGATGTTGCAGACCGCCTGGGCACTCCCGACCTTGTGATTCCTGCTGTGAACGGCGTCTTCCAATTGTCCGATGCTGAGCAAGTGAAGCTCTTCTCCACCATTGTGGGCTATGGCATGAACAGTGCTAAGGCTGCTCTGACAGAAGACATCGACATGAGCGGGATTGAGGACTTCGAGCCTATTGGTTCTGAGCAAACTCCTTTCTCTGGCGAGTTCGACGGTCAGGGCCATAAGGTGACTAACTTCACGATGACAGATGTATCCGGCAACAGACTGGGATTCTTCGGGTTCATTAAGAATGCTACGGTACAGAACTTCAGCATCAGCGGAAGCATTTCGTGCCTGTCTGGTTCCACTGGCGTCGGTGCTATTGGATGGTCGGAAGGCAGCACCCTCATCAACATCCATTCTTCGCTCGACATTGCGACCACTGAGACAGACATTCACCACGTGGGTGGCGTCTGTGGCAGCTTCCGCTCTGGCACCAAGGGCTTCAGATGCTCTTTCAGCGGCACGATTACGGATACTGGCGGCAACTATGACTGCTTCGGCGGTATCGGCGGCTACTCCAACGGAAACTGCCTCTACGAGAACTGTGCCAACTATGGTGACATCTCCTTCACCGCCAAGAACTGCTATGCTGGTGGCATCTGCGGCTATGTCAACAACGACGACTTCACAGGCATCAAGAACTGCCTCAACACCGGCTCCGTCAAGATTGCCGGCAACGAAGCTCCCCAGTATAGCGGCTCCATCTTAGGCCGTTGCGCAAAACACGCTAACAGTGTGTTCCTGAACAACTACTGGCTCGAGAATAGCGCCGTACAGGAATTCGGACAGGCAACCGACGTTTCGGCCACAGCAGTCACGGATTGGCAATTGCTTTGCGGCGAGGTATGCTTTGCTTTGAACAGCGGCCAGGAAGACATCGCGTGGTACCAGACCCTCAACGAGGACATCTACCCCGTGCTCGACTTCAACCACTATGAAGTGCTCTATAGCGAAGCCAACGACTACTACTACAACCTCGTGAACGGCGAAGTAGGCATTCAGAATGTTGAAGAACCCAAAGCACAGGGCGCCATCTTCGACCTGAGCGGCAAGCGCATCATCCTGCCCGAAGGCAAGAAGCTCCAGAGGGGCATCTACATCATGGAAGGCAAGAAGATTCTCGTGAAATAAGCTCACTTCAACACAGAAGTAACATAAGCGAAGCGGGGGCTCCAGTTCGGTAAGACTGGGCCCCCGTTTCATGTCGTCCGACGCAGGCAGCTGCATCGCCCGACGCAGCACGCTGGAAAGGCCGACGCAGGCAGCTGGAAAGGCCGACGCAGGCAGCTGGAAAAGGCAACGCTCCATGCTGCATCAGACGACACAGCACGGAGCGTTGAAAACACCCCCTCTGAGGGCTTGATCAGTTATGCACCAGAGTGCCTATTTCCTCGCCGTCAAGCACCCTGCGGAGGTTGCCTACAATGTCCATGTTGAAGACGTAGATGGGCAGATTGTTCTGCATGCACATAGCCGTAGCGGTAATGTCCATCACCTTCAGACCGCGTGCAATGACCTCCTCATATGTAATGTCGTGGAACTTCGTGGCAGTAGCGTCCTTCTCTGGGTCAGCCGTGTAAATGCCGTCCACACGGGTTCCCTTCAGCATCACGTCGGCTTCAATCTCGATGCCACGCAGCGAAGAGCCCGTGTCCGTCGTGAAGTAAGGGCTGCCTGTGCCGGCACTGAAGATGACCACCGAACCCTGCTCCATCGCCTCTATCGCTTTCCACTTATTGTAGAACTCGCCGATGGGCTCCATCCGAATAGCCGTCATCACACGGTTCTTCTGCCCGATGGCATCGAGAGCGCTGCTCAGGGCCAGCGAATTGATGACCGTTGCACACATGCCCATCTGGTCGCCCTTGACGCGGTCGAAGCCTTTGCCTGCTCCCGTCAAACCACGAAAGATGTTCCCACCACCGATGACGATGCCTATCTGCACGCCCAAGCCGGCTGCCTCCTTAATCTGCTGGGCATACTCCCCAAGACGCTTCACGTCTATACCGTAGCCCTGTTCGCCCATCAGGCTCTCGCCCGATAGCTTAAGTAGAATTCTTCTGAATCTTGCCATACCTTATATTTTATATGATGTATCTTACTGCCTTGAACTCGTAACGACGCCGCACGCCATCTCGGTCCAGAAGGACGAGGTGACCAGAGGGTTCTACATCAACGAGCGTGGCACAAAAAACGCCCTTTTCATCGCAATATTTATGTTCCACGCCGCGCCGATAGAGGTGCTTCTTATACTCCTCGTGCAGCGCATCCAGCACATCAGGAGCCCCGTCGTCAATCTGCCGCATATAGAATGCAGCACGCTCCACAAACCGCTCCAGCACAGCACGACGTTCCACATCATGACCGACAATGTCGGCAAGGGAACGCGGATTGGGAGCATCACTCACGAAGCGTCGCTGGTTGACATTGATGCCAATGCCAATCACCGAACTCCGCACAAGCGCTCCCTGCAAGTCGTTCTCTATGAGAATGCCTGCCACCTTGCTGTCGCCATAGTAGATATCGTTGGGCCACTTAATGGCGAAAGCCTCCCCCTTCGCCTCCAAAGGAGAGGGAGACGGTGCAGCAGCGGACAATTCACCCCTCTTTTGGAGGGGAAGGAGGAGGCTTTCGACGCAGTCCCATACGGCCATGGCAGCCACTTCCGAAAGCGCAAACATCCGCCGAGCCGGAAGCCCGGAAAGCATCACGCGAAGGCTGAAAAGCAGATTCTCCCCCCTGGCCGACTCCCAACGGTTCGTGTCGGCACCCCTGCCGGCACTCTGGAACTCAGCCGTCACAAGCGTCATCCGCCCATCGTCCTGCGTGTCGAGATGACGAAGGTAGTTGTTCGTGGAATCCACCTCGTCCAATTCTATCATGCGGCACACCTGCGAATCGCCCTGGCTGAAATACGTCTCCATTGTTCTCTTGTCACGAAAGGATAGTGCAAAGATAGTAAACTTTTCCCTTTCAAAGGCAAAGACAAAGAGGAAAAGAGTAAAAAGAGACAAGTTTTTAAGCCTTTCACTTCATAATGTGCAAACTTTTACATAACTTTGCATGGAATTACGAAGAAACTTAATCCGCATCCGGCATAAAACGTGGCACAGGCATAAGTCCGGCACTCCACACTTTGCCCACACGCATCGCGACGTATTCAGCAAAGGTTGACGCCAGCATCCCTGCAGCTGCTGAAGCAGGTGCGGAACAGAACTCAAAACAACAGACCGGCCATGATATGCCAAGAAAGATTTCAGGAAATCTATAAGCGTGAACCCGAGGCACTCGCTTTCTGCCCTTATCGGGTATGCCCCATCGGTGCGCACAGCGATGCGAATTTGGGAAAGATTACAGGCTTAGCCATCGACAAAGGCATCCACCTCGCCTACAGCCCCAAGCACAATGGCGTCGTGGAGCTCTGTTCGCTGCAGTTCGACAAACGTGCGCAGTTCCATGTCCGCGATGTGCCTCGCCACAAGCAGAACGACTGGGCGGACTATCTGCGCGGCGCCACGCTGAGACTTGGCGAGCTATACCCCCTGACTTGCGGCTTGAGCGGCGTCATCGAGGGCAGTCTCCCCATCGGAGGCCTCTCGTCGTCGGCAGCTGTGGTGCTTGTTTTCCTCAAGGCTCTTTGCTGTGTTAACGGCATTCAGCCTGACCCGCTGGAACTCATCCTTATTTCTGTGGCTGCCGAGAACGACTATGTCGGCGTCAACAGTGGCAAGCTGGACCAAAGTTGCGAGGTCTATTCCAAGAAGAATCACCTGCTCTACCTCGACACGAAGACCGACGAGTATGAGCTCATCCCTACGCATCCGTCGATGAAGCCTTATCGCATTGCCATCTTTTTCAGCGGCATCGAAAGGACACTTGCAGGCAGCAAATTCAACATGCGCGTCGATGAGGCTCGCAGTGCGGCCTATGCCCTGATGGCTTACGCCGGCATGGAGTACGGCAAGTTCAGCGAAGCGAACCTGCGTGCTGTGCCGCGTGAGGTTTACGAGCAGCACAAGGAGCGTCTGCCTGAGAACTGGCGGCGGCGTGCCGAGCACTGGTACACGGAGTTCGACCGCGTGGAAAGAGGAGCTGAAGCCTGGCGCAGAGGCGACCTCGAGACATACGGCCGTCTCAGCTTCGAGAGTGGCCGGAGCAGTATTGTCAACTGGGAGACGGGCTCTCCGGAACTGAAGACGCTCTACGACATCATGTGCCACACGGACGGCATCTATGGCGGGCGCTTCAGCGGGGCAGGCTTCAAAGGCTGCTGCATGGCCCTCATAGACCCGACCTTCGAGCACAGCATCAGGGAGCAGGTGACGCGAGAATACTTGCAAGCCTTCCCGCAGCTGGAGGGTAAATACTGTGTCCACTTCTGTGAGAGCGCAGACGGACTGATGTAAAGGAAATGAAAGAATGAGAATATGAAGTGCCTTATCCTTGCTGCGGGTTATGCCACCCGCCTCTATCCCCTCACAGAGAACTTCCCAAAGCCGCTCCTCAAGGTGGGCGACAAAGCAATACTCGACTGGCTCATCGACGACATTGACGGCGCTGGACTGGTGGACGAGTACATCGTCATCTCCAACCACAAGTTCGCCCGTCACTTCGAGGAATGGGCTGCTGCAAAGGCACAGAAGGTCACCGTCGTGGACGACGGCACTTCGAGCAACGAGACACGACTGGGAGCCGTCTGCGACATACAGTTCGCCATCGACCGTCTCGGGCTCGACGACGACATGCTGGTCATTGCCGGCGACAACCTTCTCGACTTCAGCCTGCAGCGCTTCGTCCGCTATGCCCACCAGAAGCAGACCTCCTGCATCATGCGTTTCTGGGAAAAAGACGAACAGCGACTGCTGAAGTGCGGCGTAGTGACCGTGGATAAGGACGACCGTGTCCTGCGCATGACAGAGAAGTCCCCGACGCCGGAGACGCACTGGATTTGCCCACCCTTCTATTTTTACACGAAGACGGACGCACGCCTCGTGCGCAAAGGCATCGCAGAAGGTTGCGGCACAGACGCCCCCGGGAGCTACATCGCCTGGCTCTGCCAGCAGACACCCGTCCACGCCATGGAGATGCCTGGACGCAGGTTCGACATCGGCAACCTGCAGAGCTACGAGCAGGTTCAGCAGGAGTACCGAGGCATCACCATCGCCTGAAAAAACACGCCCTCCAGCCCCCCTTTTCAGCCCCGCTCCACAGCCCCCAAAAACGCAGGCAGCTGCGAAGGCCGATGCAGGCAGCTGCGAAAGCCGACGCAGGCAGCTGCGAAGGCCGACGCTCCATATTGCATTTTCCGACGCAGGCAGGAGCGTCCGGACAACCCGCATGCAACACGGAGCGACGCCAAGCAGAACACCATGTTTCAAAGCCCGTTTCAAGAGCTTTCAAGGCGCATTTTATTCAGTATTATATAAATAATAATGTGCTTTCCCTTATTTTTCCGCACAATTATTTGCAGGTTTCGCAGAATTGGCATACCTTTGCACGCAGAAAGATGTAAGTGAGGGGCTCAGAAAGTTCCTCACTTTTCTTTATAAACCTAAAAACACTTAGACACATGATCAGCAAAAGTGCAGTACAGCAGGCCGTAGAGGAATGGCTTGAAGGCAAAGAGTATTTCCTTGTGGACATCAGCATCAGCCCCGACGACCGCATCGTGGTGGAAATAGACCATCAGGACGGAGTGTGGATTGAAGATTGCGCCGACCTGAGCCGTCACATCGAATCGCGCCTGAGCCGCGACGAGGAAGACTACGAGCTCGAAGTAGGCAGCGCCGGACTGGGTCAGCCCTTCCGCGTACACCGCCAATACGAAATACACATCGGCAAGGAAGTCGAAACACAACTGCACGACGGCCACAAGTTCCATGGCACACTCCTCAGCGTCAGCGATGAAGGCTTCCAGCTCGGCATCCTCCAAAAGGTGAAAGAGGAAGGCAAGAAGCGTCCCGTCACCAAGGAAATACCCACAGACTTCCGCTTCGACGACGTGGCCTACACAAAATATCTCATCAAGGTGAAATAATAACTAAACAAAATATAATGGCAAAGAACACACAATCAAAAGAGGCGATTAACATGATAGAGGTTTTCGCCGACTTCAAAGAGAAAAACAACATCGACCGCGCTACACTCGTAAGCGTCCTGGAAGAATGCTTCCGCAACGTGATAGCCAAGATGCACGGCACAGACGAAAACTATGACATCATCGTCAACCCCGACAAAGGCGACTTCGAAATCTACCACAACCGCGTCGTCGTCCCCGATGGCGAAGTGAAGGACGCCAACAAAGAAATAGCCCTGAGCGAAGCACAGCAGATAGAGGACGACTACGAAGTGGGCGAAGAAGTCAGCCAGCGCGTGGACATGTCCGAATTCGGACGCCGTGCCATCCTCCAACTCAGACAGACACTCGCCAGCCGCATCATGGAGCTCGAATACGACTCGCTCTATAACCAATACAAAGAACGCGAAGGCGAAGTCATCACCGCAGAAGTGTATCAAACCTGGAAACGCGAAACCCTGCTCATGGACGAAGAAGGAAACGAACTGTTGCTCCCGCGTCAGGAGCAAATCCCAGGCGACTTCTTCCGCAAAGGCGAAACCACAAGAGCCGTCATCGCACGCGTAGAAAACACCGGCGGCAAGCCACGCATCATCCTGAGCCGCATCGCCCCCGAATTCCTCCAGCGCATGCTGGAAGCCGAAGTGCCCGAAATACAAGACGGCCTCATCACCATACACAAAATAGCACGCATCCCTGGCGAACGCGCTAAAATAGCCGTTGAAAGCTACGACGACCGCATCGACCCCGTCGGAGCCTGCGTCGGAGTCAAAGGCAGCCGCCTCCGCGGAATCGTACACGAACTGCGAGGCGAAAACATCGACGTAGTGACATGGACCTCCAACACACAACTCATGATCACCCGCGCACTCAACCCCGCACGCGTCAATAGCGTCGTACTCAACGAAGAAGAACATACCGCCGAAGTCTATCTCGACCCAGATCAAGTATCACTCGCCATCGGCAAAGGCGGACTCAACGTCAAGCTCGCAAGCATGCTCGTAGGCTACACTATCGACGTCTTCCGCGAACTCGACGAAGACGACAATGACGACGTAAGCCTCGACGAATTCACAGATGCCATCGAACCCTGGATTATCGACGAACTCAAAAAGATCGGCTTCCAGACAGCAAAAGGCGTACTGGGCGCACAACGCGAGATGATAATACAAAACGCCGACCTCGAGGAAGAAACCGTAGATGAAGTGCTGCGCATCCTCCAAGCAGAGTTCGAATAAGATAACAGTAACAGGATTAGGGAACCGGGAATTGAAAGACAATGAGCATAAGATTAAACAAAGTAACCAAAGAGTTCAACATCGGACTGCAGACGGCTGTTGAGTTTCTCCAAAAGAAAGGCTTCAACGACATCGAAGCTAATCCCAACTTCAAGATTACCGAGGAACAATATGCCCAATTGCAAAGCGAGTTCAGCTCCGACAAAGGACTGCGCAACGAAGCAACACAGCTAATACAGCAACACATCGGACAGTCCAAGAAGGAACGCAAGGAAGCACCCAAGGCAAAGCCCATAGAAGAAGTGCAGATAGAAACACCTAAGATGGCTGGCCCAAAAATACTGGGACATATCGACCTGAGTGGCGGACAAACACCTAAGACAGAGAAAGAAACTCCGGAAAAACCAAAGGAACAACCCGTCGTAACAGAAGAAAAGAAAGTAGAGGCAGCCCCCAAAAAGGCAAAAGAAGAGCCAAAGCCCACACCAGTCAAGCAAAAGGAAGAACCCGCCGCCAAAGAGGAAGAGCCCGCCACCAAGAAGGAAGAGCCTAAGGAAACCGAACCGGAAAACAAGCCGACAGAGGAAGTCTTTCGTCTCACCTCAACAGCCACTGCCGCTCCAACCCTCACAATTAAAGGCAAAATAGACCTTGACAGCCTGAACCAAAGCACACGTCCGAAGAAGAAGACGCACGAAGAGCGTCGTCGCGAACGCATCGAAGCCCAAGGAGGCGACCGCAAAAAACGCGTCCGCCTCGGCAAAGAACGCGTTGACGTCAATGCCGTTGCCAATCAGCCACAGGCTAATCAGAAAAAGAACAACAATAATCAACAACAAGCCCAAAGCAGTCAGAACGGCGGAGGCAAGAGCAAAAAGCAGAAGAATCAGCCCAAGCAAGCCCCCGTACAGCCGGAAGTAAGCGACGAGGAAGTAGCAAAGCAGATACGCGAAACACTTGCCCGCCTCACCAACAAAGGCTCCAAAATGGGTAAGGGCGCCAAGTATCGTCGCGAAAAGCGTGAAGCCATTCGCCAAGGCATGGAGGAAGAACTGGCAAACGAAGCAGCAGAAAGCAAAGTACTCAAGCTGACAGAGTTTGTTACCGCCAACGAACTTGCCACAATGATGAACGTGCCCGTCACGAAGATTATCGCCACCTGCATGAGCATCGGCATCATGGTCAGCATCAACCAGCGTATGGATGCCGAAACCATTAACCTTATAGCAGAAGAGTTCGGCTTCACCACAGAGTATGTCAGCGCAGAGGTCAGTGCCGCCGTCAGCGAAGAAGAGGACGACGAACAAGACCTCGTGCCACGCGCTCCCATCGTTACCGTCATGGGACACGTTGACCACGGTAAGACTTCTCTGCTCGACTACATCCGACAGACCAATGTCATTGCTGGTGAGGCAGGTGGCATCACGCAGCACATCGGTGCCTATAACGTCACACTCGAGGACGGGCGTCATGTCACCTTCCTCGACACACCTGGTCACGAGGCCTTTACCGCCATGCGTGCCCGCGGTGCCCAAGTAACAGACATCGCCATCATCATCGTGGCTGCCGACGACGACATCATGCCCCAGACCAAGGAGGCCATTGCACACGCCACCGCAGCTAACGTGCCCATCGTCTTCGCCATCAACAAGATAGACAAGCCCAGTGCAAACCCCGACAAGATTAAGGAAGGGCTTGCGGCCATGAACTTCCTCGTCGAGGAATGGGGTGGCAAGTACCAGAGCCAAGATATCAGCGCAAAGAAGGGCATCGGCGTGGCCGAACTGCTTGAGAAGGTACTGCTTGAGGCAGAGATGCTTGACCTCAAGGCAAACCCCAACCGCAAAGCAACAGGCTCCATCATCGAGTCCAGCCTGGACAAGGGTCGCGGTTATGTGGCAACAGTGCTCGTCAGCAACGGCACTCTGCGCGTAGGAGATGTCATGCTTGCCGGAACGAACTACGGACGTGTCAAGGCTATGCTCAACGAGCGCGGACAGCGTGTCCAGGAGATTGGCCCGTCGCAAGCAGCTACGGTGCTCGGCCTCAACGGTGCACCTCAGGCCGGCGATGCTTTCCATGTCATGGACTCCGACCAAGAAGCCCGAGAGATT
>Ga0247610_10006461_pt1 | contig 12184 bp, 16 predicted proteins | sample 174DNAGHGhighgp2_FD_193483 | JGI IMG/M metagenome (GOLD analysis project Ga0247610, IMG submission 193483) | Sheep rumen microbial communities from Palmerston North, Manawatu-Wanganui, New Zealand - 1742 DNA GHGhigh gp2 | ecosystem: Host-associated > Mammals > Digestive system > Stomach > Rumen...
ACATCTATTTTCTGTGGATTACTTGTAGTATCTTTAATTAAACTATCATCAAATAAAATAAATGTTTGATATAAAGCATCATCAATACTTGTGCTTTTTGAAATAGCAATATCTAATTTGTTATTGATACTACTCTGTGTAGGTTCATATAATACTTCAATTTTAACATCATAGATACCAGCTGGAATAGTAAGACTCTCAGATAATGCGCCAGCTTCATGATTAAAATCAGCTGCAGTTTCTGTATATGTAGCTAATACAGAATCATACTCATTCTGTTTAAATAATGACCATAAAGAATCATCACTTGTACTAGATGATTCTATTGGCTGATATGTAACATTAAGACTACCATCAGCATTTTGTTCAATAGTTTGAATAGTTTGGTTCGGTTCACATGACCATGCAGATGGAGTAATTTCTGGAGTAAAATGTTCCATTGCGGCAGAAACACTTTCAATTGCTTCTGCCAATGTTTTATCATTTTCATTAAATTTCTGTACTGTATTTGAATTTAGCCAATTACCATCAGCTACAGTATTTCTACTCCATTGTTTACCAGCATTACTTACAATTTTTCCTACTAAACTTTCAGCCATTATATTACCTCTTATTCTTATTTATAATAAGAAAATGGACAGAAGATTTACTTCTGCCCATAGATTTTACTTAATGGAAATTCATAATTCATCAAAGTTAAATGATATTTTATGTCTTCACATTTTACTTTGTCTTGTTTAAGTATATCATTTAAATATCGGTCATCTTCAACTAAATCAATCATCTCTTTCGGTGTCAATTCAAAGATATTAGTTTCTTTAAAGTATGTAGGATGATATATTGCTGCAAATCCATGAATCCAATTACCACAAATTCCAGGATTTATTATTTTACCAAAGTTATTTTCTGCATCATTTACGATTGTTTCTATATAGGTATTATCGTAAACAACGTCATCATCTATTGTTAATATCCAACAATCTTCATCTTTATGTCTTGATAAAACAGGTATAAGTTTTTTAAAGGCTTTTGTATTTTCTTTTACCCATATTATCTCAAAGTTTAAAATAGTTTCTAATTCCTTAAGAGATTCTGGTATTTCCTTATTTGGAAATTCATCAGTTGATAAAGTTAAATAAATTTTATCTGGCTGTAAAGTTTGTTCTGTTAGATAAAATAAAGTATCACAAACGTGGTGTATTCTTTTACTCCATGATGTAAAACTTACATATATCTTTCTCATAGTTTCTTTGTATACTTTAAATTATGTTCAGGTTTTACTTGCTCATAAGTTGTTGGTGTTATATGGTCAGGTGTTAACATTCCCATCTTTCTTTCCATTTCTTTTTTAGATTTTCTCCAATAATGAACTAGTTTAATATCATCATTAGATGGATCTCTTACCTTAAATGGTTCTTCTGGATTTACCATCAAACCATCTACTGTATTTACCGCACAACTCCAAGTCATAAACGTATGAGGATTCCATTTAAATCCACCTACTTGTCCTTTTCTTACAAAAGACTTATAGTGAGTTAAGTATTCTCCTTCTGGAGTATATCTAAATGATTGTGACATTGATTGAGTTCTATCTTCTATTTCACAACCATCTTTATATGAAGCAAATTGCCAATATACACCAAATACTTTCACATCATTATCTAATGATGATAAGAATTCATTTATATTCTTCCATTTAGATTTGTTGATGCGTAAGTATTCGTCGTCATCACAAAAGAATATCCAATCATATTCTGTATTTCTTGAATAATGATTGTCATATATCTGTAATTGATTTGGAAATCCTTTTACAAGATACATAGATACATTCTTATAATTCTCATCTGTCATTTCATATACAGGTTCATAATCATTTAAATACAAAGTAATATGATCGAAACCTAATTTCTGATAATGATGAATTAAATCAAGAGTATCTTCTTGACGATATGCTTTTGTTAAAATGACGACTTCACTTTTCATTAGGCCAATTTCTTCAATACTTCTTCACTCGTAAATAGTTGTTGCTTAACGTTCTCAAATTCTGCATCTTTCTGAAGACCTAATCTAATAAATCCTTGATGACCATGTTCCATGTACCAAGAACTACCTTCCTTATGCCAATATGGGAAACGTTCACCTATATCTCCTACAGAACCACGATAACCAATTACATCTTCATACATTGTAGAACCTACATCGTAATAAATGAATCGAGGATCGCGAACACTTGCTAACTGCTTAAAGTCATAGAATGACATTGAGTTAGTCATTTGGACACGTTTAAAATCTGTAAATGGGATATTATGCTTCTTCAAAAATTCTACATTCATGAAACAATACCAAGGATGAACTCTCTTATGAAGACGATAACCACCACGGTCACCACAAATATCTCCAAATAAATCATATCCCTTATTCTTTACATGTTGCAAAATTTCATGTGGATCTGCCAAACAAATACAGTCACTATCCAATAATAAAGCATACTTTGTCTTTACTTCTTGTAGTGCCTTATTTACTGTATCAGCATGACCACCACCTGGATTGTCAATAAACTTAATTCCATACTTATTCAATAAGTTTCTATTTTCTGAATAATAAGCTGGAGAATTTTCATAAATCAACAATTCATCTTTAGTAACTCCAAACTGTGCAAGTTGATGCAAGCATAGAGTCAATTCTTTTGTTGCTTTATAAGCACAAATTATAATTGTTAAATCTGACATTTATACCTTACTTCAATTCAACTTCGTAATCGCCAATCTTAAAATCAACAACTACATTCAACTTTTGTGTATCTGTCATACTCAAACACAAATCATTCAATTTATCAATTGTGCAATTCTTGAAATGATAAATCATTGTTGACTTCTTACCACCAGTTAGAGTAACATCAAAATCAAAAGAAATTTTATAATCTTCCTTATTCTGTTTCCATAGAGTCTTATGGAAGAAGTAATACAAATCATATTCTTCACACTTGAAAATCATCTCAAGTGTCTTTGTATTAAGATCCTTAAAGATTAAATCTTCTTTTTCATTAGCTTCTTCTGTTGTCCATGCTGTTTCTGTTAGAAGACGTTTACTTAGAGGTTTCTTTGCAACTTGGAATTTATCGACAAAAATTGTAGAAATATGCTTCTCCATATTTTCTTCAACATTTCCAGGAACAACATTAGAAACCTTAACGTTTAACTTAAACTGATTTACTGTTGGATATACTGGCTGTTCTTTCTTACCAGTTTCAAATACACTATTATCTACTTCTTGTATCATATTTCACCTCACTAATCTTAAATATAAAAAATATTGCAATTTTGTTATTGCAATATTATATATTTTCATTCTAATTTTTCTTTTCTTTTTTGTCAGGCTTCTTGTCGAGTTTTTCTATAATCTCCATAAGAATCTCTTGTGTCTTAGCGAGATTAACTTCCTCTGACTCCTTTTTCTTTTTGTCCTCATTCTTATTCATAAACCCTCCAAAAAACCTATATAAATTATTCTACTGTTTCAGTTGCTTCAACCACCTTTTTCTTCTTTGACTTTTTCTTTGGTTTAGTTTCATCAATCTGGATTTCTTCACTGTTTTCACTTGTGGTGTCTGCTTCACTAATAACTTCATCCTTTACCTCTTCAACTGGTTCAGTTTCACCTTCAGTCTCCCATCCTACAAATACTGGTTCAGCAACATCAACTTTAGGCTCTGTTGTTTCTGTCTGTTCAGTTGCAGCCTTAATTGCTGCTTCCTTAGCTTCACGTTCAGCTTTTAAACGTCTCTGTTCAGCTATAAATGCTTCATATTCTTTTTCAAATTCATCTAGCTTTGGCTGTGGTGCACTTACAGATCCTGCTGCATGTGCTCTCATTGCCTGCAACATTCTTTCACGTTCATTTACACGTTGTGCCTGCTGGTTTCTTAATGCCTCTCTACGTCTAATTATATCGGCAAGTATTTTATTTGACATTTGATCTCCTTGTTTTAAATTCTCTATTTCTTTTTCTGCAATTTCTTTAAAGATAATCTTTGATTTTGTTTTTGAAATGTATTTTGACATTTATACCTCACAATGATCGATCATCGTTTCAGGAACATTCAATATTGTATATCCAACTGGATCTTTTGCACGTGTAGATATAATTCGTAAATTAAATAATCTTACTCCTTGAATAGGATCTGCTTCTGAAACTACTTCGTAAACACATGTATCTCCTGGTGTTGTTGAATGAACATGCATACCAGGATATAATTCACAAAATTTCTTTTCTACAGCTCCTACTTCATTACCAGTTGGTTTATATTCTTTTGCTTCTTTTACAGCCGCATTCAACTTATAGGCTACCCAATCTGGGCAACCTTTTGTTTGAACTACAGCTTTCATAGCATGTAATAAAATATTGAGTTGTTCTCTATACACTTCCATTTGCTTTTTCCTTAGCCTTCTTCATAAGCTTTTTTATTGCTTCTTCCGATGGCTTTTCCTCTTTATTTATATTTTCTTGAGGTTTTTCTTCTACCTTTGGAAGTTGTTTTTTAATGACTCTTTTGTAAGCCTTATTATTTCCAATCAACTTTGACATAAACTATCCATTTAAAAAGTTATATAATTCTCTTGGTACTGCTTGTCTAATTCTTTCTTTATCATAATCAGATAACTGCTTAAAATCTTGCTTTGCAAAACCTTTAAAAGCCATATCATCCATTAAACACTTACATATATATGACTTAGGCATAGCATGTAAATTCAATAGCAAACCTTCATTTCTATCTGGTCTTAATGAATGAACATCTTTTCCCGTAAATAAAGGAATTAACTGCAATAACCAACGACCATCTTCCCATCCAGCTTCAGAACAGAAATCCCACCAAATTTCATCAGAGAATTCTACGTGAGGACTTTCAACTAAATAAGATTCTTTTACAACTGGATGAATTAATCTTGGACCTTGATTTTTGCGGGCTTCTTTTTCGTATTCTTTTGGATCATATTCTTGACCCTTAGAATCTCCTCTATCACGAGATGCGTTTTGAATTACATACTTTTCTTTATCTCTATCTTTATAATGTAAATCACGAACTTCAGCACCACGCTTCTTAATAAGGTTTAACTTAGACTTCCATTTAATTAAACCACCCATTTTTCTGGCTAAACTTCTTCTACGACGTTCACCAGCAGTAATCTTCTTTAATTCCTTAACATTACCTGTTTTAGGGTCAATTACTACACGATAATTTGGGTCTGATGAAATCCATTTAGCTTTCTTCACAGATGGACCATAAGGGTGACCATTCTTGTCACGCTTTCTTTGATAGACCCAACGTTTATGCACAGTAGCTTCATCTACTTCATCTGTGCACAAATCTGCAATATCTTCTAAATAGTCATCTAAATAATTATCCATATATTATTTATTATAAATATAATATAAAGGAGTAAATTCATGAAATCATTAGTTATTAAGTATAAATCAAAAAAGAAAGGTAAAGTTGTCACTAAATGGGGAGTTTTGGATCCTCAGAATCCTGGCAAAATTTTACGTTCTTATGATAAGAAGGAAGATGCTGATAAATCAGCTAAGGTCACTAATGTAGGTAAAGCAACCGATACTCGTTCAATGCATGCAGGTTCCTATAATAACATTATGAAGAAACCTCTAAATGAAGAAATGGGTGAAGGTAAAACTACATGGAATGCAAATGAATGGAAACCTAATTTTGAATACTTAGCAGGCCGTGCATCAGAAGCCGCTTCAGAATGGCTAGATGATAATGATGATGCAAATGCTGAAGAATTAGGTCATTACATTGCAGATTTTGTTGTTGAACATCAAGACACTGTCTTAAAAGAATTTGGTAAAGCAGTCATATTTGAAATTCTAAATAACTGGTATACCGGAGACGATGATGACGTTCATGAATTATCTGACAGTGTAGATGCTTATATAGATGATAATTTGTAAAACAAATAACTAGAGTTTTCATGTTATAAATAATTATAGAGGTAATTAATATGGCAGAAAAAGTACCAGGATTTGAAGAATTTATTAAAGGACTAAAGAAGTCTCTAAACGAAGAAGAAGAAACTACTGAAACAACTGATAACAAGGAAGATATGTCTGAACTTGACGCTGAAAAAGCTAAGACTTCCGTACAGTCTATTGTTGATGCATACATGAACAAGGACCCAAAGGATGGTCTTAAAGAACTAGGTGAAGATATTGGTAAAGCAATTGTCTACTTCGCTTGTAAAGAATATGTAACTTTCGATATGTTCAACTCTGATGTTGAACAAAAGGCATACGAAAAAATCGTTAGAGACAAAATTGAAGAAGCATATAATAAGACTTTAGTGGAATTACTACGTAATATTGGTATTACACTAAAGAACGCTAAAAATACTTCTACAAACTAATTACAACCGGGGCAAGGATTCGTGCAAGGTTGGGAATATGGAGGAACACTCCATATTCTTTTTTTATAAATATAGTATGCTAACATTAGATAAAAACTCAGATTTTAAACGAATTGAAACTTCCAAGGTCCAATCCAATTATTATGATTTGGATGTTAATATAGTAGATACAGAAGTATGGTCTTTTGATGCATTAGACCAAGCTATCGAAAATGTTCTATTAACAAATAAAGGCGAACGCATTTTCAATTATTCTTTTGGAACTCCTTTAATAGAACTCTTATTTGAAAATGATGTAAATACAGATTATATCGTCGATAAAGCCTTGGATGTTATAGAAACATGGGTTCCAATAAAAATCATTAGAAGTAAAACACAATTACAAAGAGATAAAGAAAACCATGCAATTTCATTCTTTATCTACTATAATTCTAATGACGGAATGATTAGAGACCACTGTTTTGCTAGACGCCTAAGAAAATAAGAATCTTTTTACTAAGGTCCATTTTACAACTAAATGGATCTTTTTTATATTAACTGCAAAAATCGAGAGATTTATTTTATAAATAATAATAAAATGGTAAAAGAGAATAGCATATAAATAGCAAATTTTTAGCAACTTTTCTTTTTTCGCAGATTTTTAAGCACATACACAAGCAAATTATCTCTTTTACCTTAGGTTGATGACTATACCATCTGTTATGTTATTTCAGAGAAATAGTTACCATAGAAGAGGTTTTTTGTAATACGAATCCTTACAAACTATTTTATAAAGTTTATTTTTATAAAGAGAAAAGGATCCTCGGCTCAACCCAATGAGTTTTAGGTGAAGTGGACCCCAGAAGAAATTCTGAATATAATAACACAAAAGAACAGCAAGTGTTCAGTGATAAAAGTTTAACGAGCTTTTTATACGCCGTCTTGAGTATTTTTGAATAGTTAAGTCCTTGTACAGGAAGACCACCAGGGTAAAGTCAAAATGTAAATCTCCTTATACGTGAGAGTCCGATATACTGAAAAGTATTATCCCCATGTTCTATAAGTCTAAAATAGGCTTATAGTTTCAAGGTCCTCTACCTGAAAAAATAGTTATCCTATAACATTTAATTCTATAATAATTAAATACATTGGATAACAGAGTTATCCAATGTGTCAATTCCTAAGGAATTGACAATTTTACTATAATAAATATTCTATAAGAATTATTGTATAGGGTTTATATGTTTAGTGATTATTTGAATAAACAATTTTATTCTTTTATGGATTCTTTAAAGATAAATTCTTTAAAGAAGAAAAAACATAAACCAATTAATGAAAAGTTTAATTTAATTGGATCTATTGAAATAAGTAAAGATAATCCATATAAAGAAATAGTTTTATATAATTTATTAGCTAATCAAACAAAACCTTTAAATGGTTTATATGTTCATTTGAATCTAATAGATTATCCTAATAAAGAAAAAGATTTAGAATTATCATTACAGTCATTATTACTTGAATTCAGTGATATTATAATAGTCAAATGGCATAATTATCAATCTGAATTTAATGTATTATCAGTCTATCCTTTTCATAGTGTAGACCATGTTTATCTATTTGACCAATATACAGAATATGATAATGATACAGTCAAGTATTTCTTTGAAAATAGAAAAGATAGAGTAATACAGAATTTAAGTAGTGATAACTTCCATAAAAAAAGAATTTATAAGAATAGTATCTTTCTTTATAATTTAAATGATGATACTTATGAATGTAAAGAAAGAGAAAATGTAAAAATACCATGTATTGAAAACATGGTCAAAAAAGATGTATTCATTCCAGCATTTACAATAGATGAAAAATTTGATATAGATGCTTTACATAGATTCTATAATAATCATATAGAATTGTTTAATATAGTTAATTCATTTAAGAATGAATACAGTATTGCAATTACAGAAAAAAATTATAATACCTATAAAGAAAAAGGTCTTGAAATGGACCTTTATAGAATATTGCATGATAGCGATATAAAAGAAGCTTGGCAAAAAGTATTTCCAGGTTATGATTTTTCTTTATATGGAAATATAAACATTCAAGGTATTTTGAATAGTACCATTGAAGTTGCTTCTATTGGATATAATTTCCCAGAATTCTTAATTGAGAATTTAAATACAATTAGACATAAGATAATTGGTAAGATTGATAAGATAACATTATTGGAAAATAGTCATCATTATCAGTTGAGTATGAATAGTAATGTTAGAGATGTATTAGCTCTACGTATGCAAAATATCAATTATCTTAATAATATGACTAACCAATATTTTGATAGAACTTGGCCTAATAGAGATGAGAAACCATATTATGGTTTCCACATGTATGAAGATAGTGTCAAGTATCTTTATGATAACTGTGAACAAGATTATTTGATTATCTTTAATACTAAGGTTATATTAAAGAGTGAATTATTATATGATGAAAATGATGTATATTGTGAATATGGCGATTACATCAAAATCTTTAATATGAAAAAGTTAAGAGAATTAAATATAAAATTTGATTCATTTGATCAGTTTTTGAAAGAACTTGATCAAAAAGGTATAGAGATAACTAAATTGGAAATGGATGCAAAGACAATTACATTGCCAATAGATTTTGATAAATACAATGGTGTAATGTTTATCTTTGCAAGATTGAGATATAGAGTAATACAGAAATACTTGCGTGATCATGGAGTGAGCTTAGTTTATGATAAATTTTGGAATAGTCGATAATGAGAATGCTCAGCAAGTATATTACTTGTTGAAGAGTATTAAAAAGAATTGTAAGTTTGATTATACGATAACATTAATAGAATGTAGTAAAAACAATCCTATCAAGAATGTAATTGATGGTGTTACAAAATATGTGACTGATTTTGACAAAGCACATTCTACATTAAAATACTATATCAAAGAAAATCTTTGTATTCTAAATCCTAACATCCTAATAAAGAAAGATTTTAGAATAGAAGACGTGTCAGAGCCATTCATTTTTGGAGAAAATTGTTATTTTTTACCTAGAACAGATGAGCTAGAAGAATATAAAAAGACAGTAGATTTACCTATAGAAATATGGGATAAAGAGTCTAATTATATAGATTGGCTTTATAAACATGAACATGATTGGAAATTCTATTATGAAGATTTTATTGTGTCTATGACAACATGGCATAAGAGAATTCATGATAATGCAACTTATGAAGCATTAGAGAGTTTTGTAAATCAGAAATGTGATTATACTTATAAAGTTATAATTGTTCTTGCTGAAGAAGAATTTGGAAAAGAAGTTCCAGCTAGAATGAAAGAATTTGTAGATAATCATAGTGATAAGGTTGAAATTTTATGGACTTATAAAGATACACGTCCATTAAAGAAATTAGACCCTACAATGGAAAAATATCCTGAATGTCCTATTGTCACATTAGACGATGATGATATTCTAGATGAGAATGATTTACAAAAGTTATACATACAACACATGGAAGATCCATGGTCTGTATATGGTTCTTTAATTGAGAATGGATATGGAATAGAAAATTTCGATTATGTCTGTAAATGGGTAGCAAATTGTAGAATATGGCCACCACATTGTTTATATAATTTTCCATTAAATGATTTTTATGAATACTTTGGTGGAATACTTGATGATAATTTCAATGCGGTAAGATGTTTGTATAAGATGACACCTGTAAAAGAAATAAAGAATATTCTAAGTCATAAGAAGAATGACAGTGAAATTAAGTTGACTTATGAATATGCAGATACAGACTGGCCTAATTTATATTCTAACTTTATTATGCAACATTTAGAAGAGTTGCCACCGGATTTATTGTATGAGTGATATAGTTTATTTAGAAAAAGTGAATGAAACAGTAGTTAAAGTAGATTGTAATGATGAAGTAGCACATAATCTATATTGTCGTTATTCTGCTTATTCTCCTGGTTATATTTTCAATCCTAGATATAAGATGCACGTCTGGGATGGTATGATACACATGTATACTCCAAGAAGTAGTACCATTCCTATGGGTCTTTTACCTGACGTTATTCGTTATTTTGATAAAGAAGGTATTGAATATAAATTATCTAATTTCACCAATATGATTGATGAAAATATAGATGATTGGTTTGAACAACAAATGAAAGCAAATATGGTTAATGCACCATATCCTTTACGTGATTATCAGAAAGAAGCTATTTACAAAGCATTAAAGAATAAGAAAGGTATTCTACTTTCTTGTACTTCTTCTGGTAAATCCTTAATGATTTTCAATATCATTGTGACTTTATTGACACAAAAGAAATTAAAGAAGACTATGATTGTTGTTCCTAACAAAACCCTAGTTGAACAGTTGTATAAAGACTTTATTGACTATGGATGGAAGAACATTGATATTTGTGTCACAAAATTATATGATGAAGAAAAGAAGAATGTAGATTTTAGAAAGCCAGTATTGATTACAACTTGGCAATCAATTTATAAGAAAGAAAAATCTTTCTTTGAAGATTATCAAGCAGTAATATGTGATGAAGCACACCAGAGTAAAGCACAAGCATTATCTACAATCTTAAAATCATGTACAAATGCAAGTTATAAGATTGGTACTACTGGTACTTTATCTACAGAAGCATCAGATAATTTGACTATTCAGAGTATTCTAGGAGATATTCTATTTGAACTTAGAAGTAAGGATTTGATTGAAAAAGGTTATTTAACAAAGATTACTATTGCAAATATCTTGGTCAAATATCCTATGGAGTTTATTAAGACTCATAAGAATTTGCAATATCCTGAAGAAGTTAGATATGTAGAAGAATATCCTGAACGTAATAAAGCGCTAGATTTAATCCTGGACCATACTCCAGAGACTCATAATATCTTATTACTAGTAAACCATCGTGATCATGAAAAAAGCCTCCAGGAATACCTGAAAGCGAAATATCCTAATAAGAAAGTAAGTATTATTGATGGCTCTGTAAAAGCAAAAGAAAGAGAAAGTATTAGAACTGGAATTGAAAATGAAGATGGAACTATTTTGTTAGCAACTTTTGGAACTATGTCTACTGGTGTTAACATTCCTAAACTTCATGCAGTTGTATTATATTCTAATTCTAAGAGTAAGATTAAGGTTTTACAGAGTATTGGACGTGGATTGAGAAAGCATAATACAAAGTCTCATGTTATCTTATATGATATTATTGATGATTTGTCTTATTTTACACCAAGAGGTAAACATAAGAAGAATTACTTATATCAGCATTGGGAAGAAAGAACAAAGTATTATGTTGAACAGGAATTCCCACAAATTACAACTAACTTAAAGTTGGAGTATCATCCTGAGGATCAGGAATAAACTCTTGATCAGCAATATGTTTGATAGCTTCTAATTTGTGATATTTTTTATTTCTATGATATATTTTAGTTATATCATAGATTTTTTTTGTAAATTTTTCTTTGTCCCAATTGAATGTATCAATATTGGGTTTATTTGATAATAAATCTACGTAGATAAAGCGGACTACTATATTATCTTTATTTTCACAGATGAAACCAAATGTATCATCTTTTTCATATCCAAAATAAAAATAATTGTCTCCAAATGGATATACATTTATACCCAATGTTTTTATATAATCAATTACTTCTTGACTTGCATTAGAGAAAAAGACATCCATAAAGTATTTATAAAAAAAGAACCACTCTTGCGAGTGGTCTTTTTAATTTTGTTTAATCAAAGATTA
>Ga0247610_10006463_pt1 | contig 12184 bp, 9 predicted proteins | sample 174DNAGHGhighgp2_FD_193483 | JGI IMG/M metagenome (GOLD analysis project Ga0247610, IMG submission 193483) | Sheep rumen microbial communities from Palmerston North, Manawatu-Wanganui, New Zealand - 1742 DNA GHGhigh gp2 | ecosystem: Host-associated > Mammals > Digestive system > Stomach > Rumen ...
TGGGGATGTAGAAACGGTACTTGCTGCCTTTGTTCATCATCTTCAGTCCTTCATGCAGACCGGGCATAATCGATTCGCTGACAAGGTGGGTGATGCTCTCGCGGTTGCCGTAGGTCTGGTCGAACACCTGTCCGTTGGTGAAGATGCCTTTGTAGTCGAAAACTACAATCTGACCGTCCTTGCTGTTCTCGCCACTACCTTGTTGTAGCACCTCGTAGCAAAGGCCGCTGGCAGTGCGTTTCACATTCTTGTTGTCGCGCAGCAGTTGCTCGAAATAGCCTGACTCTTCGGTCATTGTCTTGACTCTGTTCTCTTCGGCCTTGGTTTGCTGGTTCATGTAGGCCATCATCTCGGCGCGGTTCAGCAAGTCATAGGTCTGCTGTTCGCTGAACGGCTGCTGTTTGCTGTTGAGGGTGGCCTCGATGGCTTGGTAGAACACTTCGCGGTTCAGTTCGATGCCCGTGCTTGCCATGCTTTGTGCCATCGAGAAACCCATCACCCAGCTGAGGCTGTCGGTCGTGTTTTTCAACTCTGGCGTCTTGTCGTCGTTGATGACGATTTTGCCTTTGTTGCATGATGTCATCGTTGCCATCATGGTCAGGCAGAGGATTGGTAGAATTATTTTCTTCATCGTTTCTTGTTTTGCAGTATTTTATGATTCTGTTTATATTCTATATTATATTGTGTCATCTTCAATAACCCAGTATTTTAAGCATCGACTTGTGACTCTGCTCTTTGGCGAAGAGTTTGGTGGTGTAGTCGCCATTCTCGTCCTTGTCGATGATGATGTGCTTCGGCGCTGGTATCAAGCAGTGCTGTATGCCGCCATAGCCGCCCAGACTCTCCTGATAGGCTCCGGTGTGGAAGAACCCTATATAGAGCGGCTCATTCTCTTGCAGTTTGGGCAGGAAGATGGCGTTGGCATGTGAGTCGGCGTTGTAGTAGTCTTCGCTGTCACACGTCAGTCCGCCGAGGAATACACGCTGATATTCGCAGTCCCAGTGGTTGATGGGCAACATGATGAAGCGTTGGTTGATGCCCCATGTGTCGGGCAATGTTGTGATGAACGATGAGTCAATCATGTACCACAACTCGCGGTCGTTCTGCTGCTTCTGGTCCAGAATGCTGTATAGTGTCGCTCCGCTTTCGCCGACGGTGAACGACCCGAACTCTGTGAATATGTTCGGCTCCTGCACTCCTTGGTTGGCACATATATTCTTTATTTGTGCAAGTATCTCTTCCGCCATGTAATCATAGTCGTACTCCGATGCCAGAGACTTCTTGATGGGGAAACCGCCTCCGATGTTCAGCGAGTCAAGGTCTGGACACACTTTTTTGAGGTCGCAATACACATTGATGCACTTCGACAACTCATTCCAGTAGTAGGCCGTGTCGCGTATGCCGGTATTGATGAAGAAGTGCAACATTTTCAGGGTAAACTTGTTGTTCCCTTTTATGGAACGCTCGTAGAATTTCACTATGTCGCGGTAGCGGATGCCCAGACGCGAGGTGTAGAAGTCGAACTGTGGCTCCTCTTCTGCGGCTATGCGGATGCCTATCTTCATCGGCACCTCAGGATCCTGCACGGCATTGTCCAGCATCGACATCTCGTTCATGTTGTCTATGATCGGCACTATATTGTGGAAACCGTCTTTGTACAGTTCGGCGATATTGTCTATGTACTGCTGGCGCTTGAAACCGTTGCTCACTATGAATATGTTCTTGTCTATCAGACCGCTGTTGTACAGCTCTTGTATCAGGTTGATGTCGAACGCACTTGATGTCTCAAGGTTTATATCGTTCTTTAGCGCCTCTTCAAGCACAAAGCTGAAGTGGCTGCTTTTTGTACAGTAGCAATAGTTGTAACTGCCCTTATAGTCGGTCTTTGCTATGGCTACATTGAATAGTCTCTTGGCTCGTTGTATCTGCGAACTTATTTTCGGCAAATATGTTATCTTCAGTGGCGTTCCGTATTGCTTGATGATCTCCATCAAAGGAATGTCGTGGAAGTAAAGTTCACCGTCCTCAGTTCGGAATTCGTCCTGCGGAAACTCAAATGTTTGATCAATAAGGTCGTAATACTTATTTCTCATTTCTTGGATTTTTTTTGAGTTTGAATACTTTTTTTAGTTAATCCGATTGTGTCGGATTGGCTCTGTTTTGGACTTGCAAAGATAGATAAATTATCAATATATGATTAAATTATTTTTGTTACTTGTCCCTTTTTCTTCTGTTTTGTCTTTGTTCGATTTTTGATTTGTTATTGTAGATTGTTATGAATCAAGGATATATTGGTAGTGGATTGTTGTCTGCCGACTTAGCTTTTGGAAATAAAAAATGCTCGGAAATTTGCATTCCGAGCATTTTGGATGACTTCAACTGTGTAAATCCGTTCTATTTTTTTATGATTTTTATAGTCTCTTTGTCACCGTTTTTGGTGCTGATTGTGACGAAGTGGATTCCTTTCGCAAGCTTGGTGATGCTGATGCTCTGTTTGTCTGCATTTGTTTTCTGATGCATCATTTTGCGTCCGGTTATATCCGTGATAGTGATTTCTGTCATGTCTGGACATTCTACTGTCAGCATGTCGGTTGCAGGATTCGGATACACTTTTGCAATGTTGTCGGAATGTGGTGCAGTGATTGAGAGGCTCCCTATCACTGTCACCGTTGTAGTTGCCGATGCACTGCAATTGCCGTTGTAGCCCGTCACGCTGTAGGTGGTGGTCTCCTCAGGATAGACGTCTATTGAGGGGGTATTGCCTCCGTTGCTCCATGTATATCGCTCGGCACCGCTTGCAATCAGTCGGACGCCTTCACCCTTGCGGATAGTGTCGTCGCCACCACTGATGCTTAATGTAGGTTCCGACGTGACGTATAATGTCAAGTGTGTAATATCGTTACCTGTCGTGTCGCAGAAATAATGGAATCCCTCATCAAGCGTCATGGTGTTGATTTCCTGGTTGTTCAGCGCTACCGTTTCGCCTGCGCAGACTGTGTCAATGATGTATTGGTGGCTTGGCCCTATTTTCGGCAAGCGTATGTTGTCAAGCCATGCACAGTCACTTCCTGAGGAAACGCTATAGTCTTTCTCATAGCTGAATTTGAAGGTATGGCTGCCTGCAGATACTGCATACGCGCTGCGTGTCCACCCCTCGTCGGTGCCACTCGATGACTCCATAAGGTTTCCGTCTATGTAGAAATTTAATTTGTCATAGCTGGTTTCAGACGATACTTTCTTGTAGAACGATATGCTGTCGTTCCTGTCCGATGTCCATGTGATGCTCAGTTCCGATTTCTGGCTGTTGCCTGCGTTCCACTGCCATGTCTTCGACTTGACGCAGTAAGTGCCCTCATAGGCGTTCTGATTTGTGAGTTCCCATGGGTATTCTCCATGTGTCCAACTCACTGTGCCCCAGGTGCCGTCTTCAAAGGTTATGACGTCGTCAGACTCTCCGAATTTCATCTCCAGCGTGTCGCATTTGTTGATCCCGCTCCCTTTGATGATTTGAAGGACGGGTATTGCGCGGTCTTCCGGCACTTCGCCGTTGCAGGTCAGTTGATAGCTCTTCGAGAAGGATTCCCCTGATTGTATGTCGCCGATAATGGATACGTTGTCAGCTATCTGTATGGTTGGGTCAAGGCTTATGAGTGTCACTGTGGCACTGTACAGTGTGGCGTGACCTTGATTGGTGTTGGTGACTTCGAACGTGACGGTACTGTCTGTCTCGAAACTGCCGTGGACGTCATGGCTGCTGTTGACAATCTTTGGCGCATTGACGGTGAAAACAAATGTCTTGGTTGATCGGTCGTTGCTGGTGTTGCCCCAGCGTACTATGGCTCGCACCACGGCGATGCTCTGGTCCGCCACGTTGTTCCATACGGTTCCTGATGTCGTGTAGCTCATCTCCTGATCGACTGATAGTGAGGCGTTGAGATTCACCGTCCCGTTGGTGTCTAGTAGCAGCTTGTTGTCAACGCTCTGGAACTCTATTCTCAGGTCGTTGGCGGCTTCAATGCCGTTGTTTTTCAGCGTCGCGTTGAATGTCACGGGCTTTCCTGCCACCAGTTCGGCTGATGGTGTAAGGCTTATCACATTGACGAATGGCCCGTTGGGTATGATGCTGATTGGCTGGCTGTAGGGTTTATAGCCTTGAGCTGTAATCATAACCTCGTAGATGCCAGCTCCGGTGTTCGGTGATATTGACAGTGTGGCGTTGCCGTAGGCGTCGGCAAATGCGGCTCCTATAAGGTTGTAGTTTTCATCGGTCATTCCGATGTAGGCGTAGGGTACGGTGCTCACCTGAATGCTGTTCGTCCCCAGAATCAGGGTGTCGGGCATGGTGGCTGTGATTTCTGCCGCCGGTCCATGGATGTAGGGCATAAGCGACGGGTCGCCCATGACGTGATATATCTGCCAGTAGTATTTTTTCATGTCGGAATCGCTGTTGCTATTCTGCACAGCCATATTGCCGGCATATATGATGCCACTGGCGGTGGTGTACCATTGCGATGGCGCCTCGCCGTGCGTGTGGAACAGACAGTCGTATATGCCCAGATGCGACGCGTCGTAGGTGGGCGCACTGGTGCCGCTGATGGTTGTGCGCACGCCGACGGCCCAATAGAAGTCTTCGTCCCAGTAGCTCTCGCGGCTGGCTCCTATGTATACGACGGCTCCGGCATTGTTGTCCTTGCGCAGCAACGCTTCGCCAAAACATGCGTCCAGCTGGAAACTGTTGGTCAGACAGCAGTTGCCTATCATGAACATCGGTTTGTTGTTGTTGTTCAGTTGCGACACATTGCCTGTGGTGAGGGAGGGCGATGCCCACGAGGTGGTGGACCCGTGTGCCGAATAGTTCACCCATCCGCAACCGTTGTTGTAAAAGCTTATGAGGGCCGACGATGTGCCACTGTTTTGCGAACTACCGGTCACGGTGACGCCTGTGGGTGCATACGAGGTGTTGTTTTTGTAGTACGCCACGTTGTTGAAGCCGTTGCCACTGTTTATATAATAGCGTGCCGCGTAGTCCATTGCAGGGTCGGCTCGTGTGTATCCGCCGTCAGTGCTGCTGCTCCATCCGCCGTCCACGCCGGCAATTAGGGCTGCTTTGCCCAGAAAACTGTCGTCAGGGAAGGTGTATTGCTCATACATCAGGGTCTTGTTTATCTGTGCCTCAAGCTGGCTGGCGTTCTTTGCCGAGAAGCGCCCGTAGTAGCAGTCGGGCAGGTTGTCGCCGGTTGTCCAGTTGCAGTAGTTCAGGTCGCTGTATTGGTTCGACCCGTATGCCGACACGTAGAATGCGGGTATCTGTTCTATGTCGCCGACCAGAAGTACAAAGGTGGGGGCTGGCTCCTCGCTCGTCGCATTGTCGTATAGTCCTTGCAGATAGCTGCGGATACTACTGTTGGTTGCGCCTACATTGGCATCGTCGGTATACACAAGGTCTACCATGAAGCCTTTGCGGCGTTTCCAATTGGCAAATTCGTCCAGCTGTCCGCGGAACATGCTGTGCGCCACGATGGTGTATCGCAATGGTGCACCGTCATAGCTCTCTTTGCCACCCAGTCGGTTGATGGCTTTTATGCCACCGTCAAAAACGGGGTTCGCGTGAAGGCTCTGCATACGTCTCGTCTCTGCTATGTCAGCATTGCTCTGACGTATGGTCACGGTCATTTCTCTGATGACAATCAGCTGATTGGTCGTCGGATTCCATTTGATGGGGTTGAAGCTGATATTTGCCAGATTGCGGTTGCGTGCTATGCCTATGCTGTTCAGCGTTATTGCTTCGTCGCCACTGAATTTGTTGCTGTTGTATGCCTCTTCCTTGATTTGCAGTCTTGCTCTCGAGGTGTCACTCTTGCTGCGCGACGGCTGTGCTGGCGCTATGGGCATCGTGAGGTCAATCGATGTCCCGTCGATGGTGTCGCATCGCATCTGCTCTATTTGGTATGTAAGTCCGTCGCCTATAGGTACTTCTATGATTTGCGTCAGCGACGGCATCATGGGGGTTCCGACATTGTGCTGGAAGCCAAAGCCATCAAGGGTTATCAGGTTGAATGCTTTGTCGCCAATCGTCTTGGTTTCTGTCTTCAACTCGGGGGTGCTGAAACTGACAACCAGTTTGTCATATCCGTTGTGGACTATCTTATGACTCTGGGCTGACATGCTGCCACATATTATTAGCGCGGCAACCAGAATGGCTACTCTTTTCATTGTATATTTAAGTTTGTTTGTTCTATTTCTTTCATTTTTTGTTCTATCTGATGCCAGATAGGGTCGTCAGGCACTGCTGCTGTGATGGTTACAGGCTCCTGTCTTACGGGGTGTATGAATGATATGCTGCGTGCATGCAACGATATTCCGCCGTCCGGGTTCGAACGTGCCGCACCGTATTTCAGGTCGCCTTTTATCGGGCATCCTATGTTGGCAAGTTGCGCCCGTATCTGATGATGACGCCCTGTGTGGAGCATCACTTCTATCATGTTGTATCCTCCGTCGGTTGTGCATGCCAGGTGATAATCCAGTTCTGCAAGCTTGGCCCCGGGTGTCGTGATGTCCACTATGCGGGTCTTGTTGTTCGCTTCGTTGCGCAACAGCCAGTCTTTCAGCTCTCCGTCGGGGGGTAGGGGAGTGCCTTTGCTTATCGCCCAGTATGTCTTCTGTATCGCTCGGTTCTTGATGGTTTCGTTCATTCGGCTCAGCGCCTTCGATGTCTTGGCGAACAGCACTACTCCGCTGACAGGTCGATCCAGCCGGTGTATCACTCCACAGAATACGTTGCCGGGTTTGTTGTCGCGACGCTTGATGTACTCTTTGATCATCTCAGGCAACGGCTCATCGCCACTTTTGTCGCCTTGCGTAATCTGTCCGCACAACTTGTTGATGGCTAACAGATGATTGTCTTCATATATTATCTGGTCGCTGATTTCCATGGCGTTGCTCTGTTGCGGTTCAGTCCTTTTTTAGTCTTGCCAACGGGCTTACGCCGTTCTTCACGGCCTCCTCAATTGCTACTTTTATCTCGGTGCCGAGCGGAAGGAAGAGGTCGACGCGTGAGCCGAACTTTATGAATCCCATCTCTTGATTCTGTTTAACCTTGTCGCCTTCGTGGGCATAACACACTATGCGTCGTGCCATGACGCCGGCCACCTGTCGCAACAGGATGCGCTGGCCGTTGTTCAGCAGCATACCTATGCTGCATCGCTCATTCATTATCGACGATTTTGGATAGGAGGCTATAAAGTAATTGCCCTTGTGGTATTTCACATACTCGATGGTTCCATCGATGGGGTAGCGGTTCACATGGACATCTGTTCCATACATGAACACGCTGACCATCAGGCACTCGCAGTTGAGGTACTCTTTCTCGAAGGTCTGCTCTATGGTGCATATTGTGCCGTCGGCGGGCGAAATCAATTGGTTCTCGTCCTCAAAGAATGTCCGTTTGGGGATGCGGAAGAACGACGCCAACGCTATCCAGAAACCGAACATGATAAATATCAGCACATAGTTGAAGAAATTCAACGGACGGTTGAATAGCACCATTGTAACCGTTAGTGCCACAAATATCGCCAACAGGCTGAATAATAGTCGGTGTCCTTCTTTGTGAATATACATCGTTCGACTAACTTTTTGCTCTCTTTTAATAAAGATATATTATAAACAATTTTGAAAGGATATATTCAATATTGATATGTAGGCAACTATGACAGGTACTGTGGCCAGTATGCTGTCGAAGCGGTCCAGCACTCCTCCGTGTCCTGGCATGATGTTGCCGCTGTCCTTCACGCCACAATAGCGTTTAAACATCGATTCCACCAAGTCGCCTAAGGTGCCAATGATGCTGCATATCAGTGCTATTATTACCCATTCAACCACACCGAACATCAGCAGTCCTTCTCTGTCAAAAAGCGGACCCACAAGGACGGCTGCCACTATGCAGAACAACGCTCCCCCTATGGTGCCTTCCCACGTCTTGTTAGGCGAGTGGCGCTCCCACATCTTGTGCTTGCCCAGCAGGCGGCCACTCATGTAGGCAAAGCTGTCATTGACCCATATCAATATGAATATCATCATTATAAGCCCTTCGCTGATGGAGGTGATAAAGGGTATGAGCGCCAATGGAACCATCACCCATAATGACGGCAGCAGCGTGTAGCCTATGCACGCAAAGGGCGCTTCGTCATTTCGCCACAACTGCACAAGGAATGCCACAAGCCATATCGCTGGCAATGCAAGACCTATCTCCATATAGCCTGTGACGTACGCCAGGCAAACTGTTATATATGTGAGCGATGCGACTACGAATGTTGTCCCACGGCTCACAGTCACCCCCTTCTTCGCAAGGTTTCTGATCACTTCGCTCGTACCGATTAGGCCTATGGCCATGAACACAACAGCCGCAATGAGAGTCCCGTAAAGGGTATTCTCAAGCATCCTGCCCGAGTATATTGTCCCGACCATCAGTGCCACATATACTGCACCGCTTATTGTTCTTGTTATGAAGCTGTTCATTGGTCTGTTTGTTCGTCTTCTATCAATATCAAGTGCAGTTTTTGCAACCCTCTTCTGCATGCGTAGCTGTTAGGATTGGCTATCAGCACCGTCGCAGGATAATCGCCGTATAACTGTTTCAGCCTTTTGTTTGCCATCTCCCAGTCGGTCACCACTTGCGACGTGAATGCTATTATAATCGTTGTCTTCGGCAGCGAGAGTATTGTTTTCCCCAGCCCCAGATTTGATGTTATCACTATGCTTCCCTGCCACGCCAGCAGCGCCTCGCAGAGGCTGGCTCCTAGCTGGTGGCTCGCGTCGAGTGTGCAGGTGCTGCAGTCAGGTATGCCCAGATGCCCCATGAAGGTGGTCAGGTTCTCGCTGGCGCATCCTATGGCGCAGTCGCCATTCTGATGCTGTATGTCGCGCAGCGCCTTGCTTATTGCAGCCTCGTCCAGACAGTAGTGCAGCATTCCGCCCGCCTGAATGAAACTCTTGGCATACACTACGGGCAGGTCGCCACTGTCTGCATTTATGAAGGTTGCTCCTTCGTTGATGCAGACTGCGCTGTGCACGGGGTCGTTCTTCTCCATGAGCGCCTCGCGTATCTCCTTCAGTACTATGCCTTTCAGTTGCGTCTCCTTCATGGCGGTTGTCGTATCAGCTGTTCTCGCTTGTTTCTGTTGTGTTGTCCGTCGTGTTGCTGCTCTCTGCTGTGTTCGCTGTTTTTGGCTCTTCCTCTTTTTTGTCCCAGAGGCGTTCGCCATATATTCTTTCCACGTCTTCGCGGAAGATTACTTCGCGCTCAAACAGCAGGTTGGCCAGCTGGTCAAGTTTGTCGCGGCTGGCGAGGATTATCTCCTTGGCGCGCTGGTATGCCTCCTCCACTATTCGCTTCACTTCGTTGTCTATGCTCTCGTTGGTCTCCTCGCTGAAGGGTTTCGTGAAGTTCCACTCGCTCTGACCTGTTGAGTCATAGTAGCTTATGTTACCGATTTTTGGACTCATACCGTAGTATGCCACCAGCGAGAATGCCATCTTCGTGGCTCGCTCCAGGTCGTTGAGCGCTCCGGTGGAAATCTGTCCGAACACTATCTCTTCCGATGCGCGTCCGGCAACAAGCGAAGTTATTTCGTCGAAAATCTGTTCGTAGGTCGTGATTTGGCGCTCCTCAGGCAGATACCACGCGGCGCCCAGTGCTTTGCCTCGTGGCACTATGGTCACCTTCACCAGCGGCTGACCCCACCTCAGCTGCCAACTCACCGAGGCGTGCCCCGATTCGTGGTATGCTATGGTGCGTTTCTCCTCTGTGGTGATGACTTTCGAGCGTTTCTCCAGTCCTCCGATGATGCGGTCTATGGCATCAAGAAAGTCTTGTTTCTCTATCAGTTTCTTGTTCTTGCGGGCTGCGACAAGGGCGGCCTCGTTGCACACGTTCGCTATGTCGGCTCCCGAGAATCCTGGCGTCTGCTTCGACAGGAAGTCTCTGTCAATGTCGTCCGCCAGCGTCAGGCCTTTCATGTGTACCTCGAATATCGCCTTGCGCTCGTCTATGTCGGGCAGTTCAACGTATATCTGCCTGTCGAAACGTCCGGCGCGCAGCAATGCCCTGTCAAGGATGTCGGCCCTGTTGGTCGCCGCCATCACTATGACGCCGTTGTTTGTTCCGAAGCCGTCCATCTCGGTAAGTAGCTGGTTCAGTGTGTTCTCGCGCTCATCGTTGGCGTTGCTCATGCCTCCACGGCTACGGGCGCGTCCCACAGCGTCTATCTCGTCGATGAAGATGATGCACGGCGCCTTCTTTTTGGCTTCTTCAAAGAGGTCTCGCACGCGCGATGCTCCAACGCCGACAAACATCTCCACGAAGTCGCTTCCCGACATCGAGAAGAACGGTACGTTGGCCTCGCCGGCCACTGCTTTGGCAAGCAGCGTCTTGCCGGTACCCGGAGGCCCTACCAGCAGCACGCCCTTCGGTATCTTGCCACCCAGGGCGGTATATTTTTTCGGGTTTTTCAGGAAGTCGACAACCTCCATCACCTCTTCTTTGGCGCCTGCCAGTCCGGCGACGTCCTTGAAGGTGACATTGGTCGAGGTCTTGCCGTCATACACTTTCGCTTTCGATTTGCCGACGCTGAAGATGCCTCCTCCTCCGCCACCCATCTGCCGGTTGGCGACGCGGCTCATTATGACGAAGAAAAGTATCAGCATAAGCAGTGGCCCGAACCAGTAGGCTATCTTCTCCCACGTGTGGTCGGTCTCTCGCGATGTCAGCTCTATATGGTTTTGGCGGCGCAGGGCGTTGATGGCTTCGCCGTCAACGGTTTTCCCCGATTTGGCCATCGCCGTCGTGTCGCGTTCAAAATTCTGCTGTGCTATAGCGTCAATGTCGCTCTTGAAGCTCTCTATATCAATGAATTTGTAAGTATAGTAGCCACTTTTCTCGCTACCCTCCTTGGCTTTGATGTCCTTGTATGCCGTGTCGTTTTTCAGAGCCTCTTCCTTGATGAATATCTCTGCATGGTCGCGGTCCACGACGACTATCTTCTCTTGGTCTCCGTTGCGCAGTATTTTGTCCAGTTTTGACCAGTTAATCTCCTTTTTTGCTCCGCCGCTGTCGCTGCCCAGCCACATGCCGCCCAGGAAGATGATGATGCCGGCGTAGATGACATACATGAACCAGTCCGATGGCTTGCGTTTGCCGTTGTTGCGTTTGTCTCCGTTGGGTGTGCCGTTATTTTTTTGATTGTTGTTCTCGGGTGTTTTTCCGTTGTTCTCTTGCATTTCGGTCTCAGTTATTGTTTTCTATTCTCGTTTCCTTGCCGTCGGCCCAAAGCTCTTCCAGACGGTAGTGGCTGCGTTTGTCTTTCAGGAATATATGCACCACCACGTCGAAGTAGTCCATCAGTATCCATTCCGCGTTGTCATATCCTTCCGTGCGGTTCGGGTTCATGCCCGTGGCCTTTTTTATCGTCTCAAACACGCCGTCGCTTATAGCGCTGACGTGCGACGGCACATTACCGCTGCCGATGACGAAAAAGTCCGCCGGCGCCGACGGTATCTCACGCAGGTCCAGCATGACGATGTCCATTCCTTTCTTGTTCTCTATGCCTTGTATTGCCAGCTTTGCAAGTACTTCGTTTTCAGATATATGTGTCTTTGTTTTTGCCATTGTTATTTATTGTTCAAATTTGCAAAAATAACTTTTTTTTCACAAATAGCCGTTCCTTTTCTATTGCTCCACTGCCGTCGCCGTCAGATGCCTGATTCCTTCCGACTCCTTCATTTCTATGCGCAGGTAGTTGTCGGGCAGCAGTGGCTCTATCTTCTCGGTCCATTCCGTGAAGCAGTATTTCCCCGAGTAGAAATATTCCTCGTAGCCTATGTCGTAGGCCTCCTCCATGTTCTTTAACCTATAGAAATCAAAGTGATACACTGGTTCCCCGTCGCCGTCGCAGTATTCGTTGATGATGGCGAACGTCGGGCTGCACACGTTCTGCTTCACACCCAGTTGGGCGCACAACTCCTTGATTAGCGTCGTCTTGCCCACGCCCATCGCGCCGAAGAAGGCATACAGCCGCTCCTCGGGGAAGTTGTCCAGCAGTTTAGCCGCCACCTCGGGCAGCTCCGCAAGGCTTGAGAATGTGATATTCAATTCTTTAGTCTTTTACTGTTTTTTAATATAGGTTATCTC
>Ga0247610_10006464_pt1 | contig 12184 bp, 10 predicted proteins | sample 174DNAGHGhighgp2_FD_193483 | JGI IMG/M metagenome (GOLD analysis project Ga0247610, IMG submission 193483) | Sheep rumen microbial communities from Palmerston North, Manawatu-Wanganui, New Zealand - 1742 DNA GHGhigh gp2 | ecosystem: Host-associated > Mammals > Digestive system > Stomach > Rumen...
CTCACCATCTACTCTTAAAATATCTGTATTTGATGTTGTTGCTGGAACATTGTAATGATTAGCAACAAATGTTTCATCAACCTTTTCACGTAAGAAATATAATCCCCAATATCTACCATTAACATAGACAACAACAGGTTTATATGCTTGAACATCTACCTTAGTATGTTCTTTCATTAATGATGTTGCCATTATATCTCTAATTAATATTCTCTTAGACCATTCAAATTCATCTTGAGAACCTGTTCTTAAAACTAATGAATTATATACAGAACTATCTACATCATCAAACACTTTATAGTTTAATTCAGCAGGTCCATATTGTTTCTTAAATTTAAGTTCATAACTTTTCTTTCTATAACTTCTTGTAGATCCTCCAAATAGTTTAAGTCCAGCATCTATTTGAAATCCACCACCATCTTGTTCAAGTAATTCAGCATTAACTTTTTTAGTTATTTTAGATTCTGTTGAAATATTAGCATTAATAGTACTAAAATCACTAGGATTAATAGCTAAACTAATAACATCTAATTTATGATTTTCATTAACTATATATGAGTATGTTTCAACTTTACTTTTAAGTTTTCCACTATCTTTACTCATAATTCTTAAAACAGTAGTCTTCTTTATAGTAAGAGGACTACTGTATAATCTTGACTCCGTAGTTGGTGTTGAACCATCTAGAGTATAATAAATTTTTCCACTACCATTAAGTGTAACCTCAAATCCACTAGAATTGTTAAATATTCCACTTTTTACTGAAGCATTTGGTACATATGAAACAGATGCTGTTCCACTACCATTTTCACTTCCTGGGGTAGGAGTACCAAAATAGTATCCACCATAATTCTTACCTTTTCCATAAGAATATCCCTTAGGAATATCACTCAAGAATAATGTATCTATTATTTTTCTATCTTTTGATAAATAAATACTTTCAACATCACCTAGTTTAAATCCAGCATGATTATATGAATTGTTAGATAGTTTTTCATCACCAGAAGCCATTATGATGTAATATTGGCCACTTTCTAATTCTTTATTAGGTAATTTATAAGCACATATATCATTTGTTGTAGTACTTAAACAATATTCACTTAAATTAATCTTATCATCAGAATTATTATAAAGTTCTATCCAATCATAATAATTACCACCATTTTGTCTTAAATGAGAATAATTAGAATTCATTGCTTCATTAATAACTAATGTTTTAGGAACACTCATATATTTCTTTTGGAAACCTTCAATTCCTTCATTAGTATTTATAAATCCTGGAGATATAGCACTACTTACATTAAATGTTTTACCTTCTCTAATATAAGCAACACCATTTCCGATATTATCATAATTAACTTTATCAATAACTTTTCCTTCATTATTAGTTAAAACTACAACTCCAGAAGTATTTCTTAACTTAAATGATGCACTAATTTCACCATCTGTTCTACTCTTTCCTGATGTATATATAAGAGCTACATCACCAGGACCAAGAGTCATACTTGGTATTTGCCATTTAAAACTAACAATTTCATCATTTGATAAACTATAATTACCAATATTAACTGATTTATCACCATTATTAGCAATTTCTACATATCCACTATATTCTCCACTCTTATTAATAAAGTTTCCTTTATTATTAGGAAGAATTTCATTTATAACAATACTACTTTCTCCATCAATCATTAATGATTTAACAAAAGCATCATATCCTTCATTAGTATTAGCAAATCCTGGTGTTGGTTTAGATTGATTAACCCATTTACCATCAAGATTTCTTGCCATTACTGTATTAGATTCTAATGCTGGAGTTTCAACTGCATCAACAACCTTACCATTTGGTTTAAAGAATGTTAATGTTTCTCCACCACTACTCTTTAATTTAAAGTTAGTTATTAGTCCTTTTTCTCTTATACCACCTAAGAATACAAGAACATATCCTTTAGCAGGAACAACTGTATCAGGAAATACCCATTTAACACTTGCTTCATCACTAAGACCATAATCTTTTAAATTAACTTCTTTATCATTCCCATTATATATTTCTACATAATCATATAATTTACCATTTGGGCTAGTTACAACACCTTTATTAGATGTCATTATTTCATTTAATACTAATTTGCCGATCTTTGTTTCTCCATCATCCAAATCTTCTTCTGGAAGTCTTTTAGTATTTGTTCCAAATAAAAGACTTGCTAATAAAAGAACAATTATTAACATAATACTAACTACAAAAAATTTAATATTTTTAAAAAAATTCTTAGTATCAAACTTCATATTTTAACTCCTATATAATTATACTATATATAGGTCAATATTTCTACTTAAAAAAGTAAAAAAATAAAAAAAGCATCTAATAGATGCTTACATTGTCATTTGTTGTTCTTCTTCATGTTCTTTATTCATTTTATTTTGTTCAATTAAATCTTTCATTTTTTCTAACTCTTTATGAGCTTTTTCAACCATTTCTTTCATTTTAGGATTCTTTTCTAGCATTTCTGCTTTATCATTCATTAGTTTTCTTAAATCCTCTTCTCTTTTAGATACATTTGAAAGATAATTCATAACTAATGGTTTAGATACTGAAAATTTGGCACAATCTTCAATTCTTCCTTTGAAAGTTCCTACATTCTCATTATACATTTGCAAACCCTCCTACTGCTTCATAAAATAAATTCTTAGCATATAATAATTCTTCTTCAGATTTAATTGGTGATATAGCAAGTTCATTATTCTTTTCATAAGCTTCTGCTATTGTTAAATCTACATGATTAGAGTCACCTTGTATCTTTTCAGAAAAAACTATATATAATTTATTAGTCTCTGGACCACTAACAATAGATACTAAATCTACTGTTTTAGTATTACTTAGTTCATCAACTACTGTTATTATTTGCTTTGGCATATAAACCTCCTGTTTCTATTATATCATCTATAAATATACCTTCTATTAATTATTAAAAATTTTTACATACTTATTTACATAGTATTATTTTAGTTTAATAGATTCAATTATTTTATCTTCAAAATTTGCACATGAACCTATACCAATATCTTCATTCTTATCTAATTGATCTTCTTTACTAGTCCTAAATACAAGTTTATAGTAATAATTAGTTGATTCAAATGCATAATGATGTTCATCATTGTATTTTTCATAAGTATTAATTGTATAACCTTTTCCACCATTAACACTTATTTCTTTCATTTCACCTACTTCATCATTTAAATTAACTACTATTGTTCCTTTAAACCATTTTTTAAAATCTTCCTCATATTTTTCATATGCATCTATATACACACTACATGATAAACCTTCATTATAATAGTTATATGAATGAGAATATCCTTTTTCAAAGCCTTCAGGTATTACATATTCAATTTCTTCAAATTCCTTTTCTTCTTCTGCATCATATATTTTATCTTCTACAAAACCATATATGATACTTACCACAACTATTATAACAATTATTGCAGCAAGAACAACTATAATAGTTGGTATCACTCTTTTCTTTTCCATAACATCACCTATTTAAATTATATCATAAAAAAAGCAAGTTTAACTTGCTTTATTATTTTCCAAATGAAAACAAAGAATAAATTGCAAAACCTATTGATAAAGCCATAACTAATATAGATATAATAGCTAATGCATCTATTTCAAATTTCTTTATTTCTTCCTTTTTTACTTCTTTATCTTTGTCTTCCATAAATCTCCTACATGAACAATTTCATTGTTCTAATCATTTGAGCAGTATAACCTACTTCATTATCATACCATGCTACTACTTTTAATAGTTGTTTTCCATCAGCTTCAACAACATTAGTAAGTAATCCATCAACCATAGCTCCACATTGTTCACCTATTATATCTGAACTAACTAGTGGATCTTTAGAATATCTTAATGTTTTACTTTGATTATTGAAGAATGCTTTATTAACTTCTTCTGCAGTAACATGTTTTTCTAATTCTACTGTTACATCAATAACACTACCATCACCTACTGGTACTCTAAATGCATTACCATCCATTTTACCATTTAAATGAGGTATTACTTTTCCTATTTGACTAGCAGCTCCTGTACTTGTTGGAATAATATTTAAAGATGCAGCTCTACCACGTCTTGAATATATTCCTTTTTTATGAGCTATATCTAATGTTTCTTGATCATTAGTCATAGCATGAATAGTAGTCATAAATCCTTTAACAATATGGAATTTATCATCTATTACTTTTAATACAGGTGCTAAACAATTAGTAGTACATGATGCAGCACTAATTATTTTATCTTTTTTAGTTAATGTTTTATGATTAACTCCATAAACTATAGTTTTAGCATCATCTTTAGCAGGTGCACTTATTATTACATGTTTTGCTCCAGCTTTAATGTGTGCTTGACATGCTTCTACTGAAGTAAATGCTCCAGTACATTCTAAAACTACATCTACTTTTAATTTACCCCATGGTAGCTTTGATGGGTCTTCTTCAGCAAATACTTTTATTTTTTTACCTTTAACAATTAATCCATCATTATTATAACTAACTTTTCCTTTTAAAGTTCTATGTGATGAATCATATTTGTATAAATAAGCAAGTTGCTCATTTCCAGGTGTTCTATTATTAATTGCTACTACTTGAACGTTCTTCTCATCTTGTAATAAACGAAGTGCTACCCTTCCTATTCGACCAAACCCATTGATTGCTACCCTAAGCATATTCTTTCCTCCTACTCATAATAACTATTACCAACGAATTCTCTTAATACACTTACATTAGGAACATATTCGCTTGGTATATTTATAAATCCTTTTAAGAATTTTAATATTCTAATAGCCTCTTCATAATTTGTTGAGCTTTTATCTATTGTATATAATAGCGGTTCAGCATACGTTTTAAGAACTCCTATTTCATATGCTAAAGCTGTATTAATTACCATATCTGCTTCTCTTTGATGTGGATAAACAAATTTACCTTCACTACTTCTCATACTAGCCCAATTAGTAAGTGTTTGTTCTGCTGAATATCCTCTTGTTCTATAATCTCTTACTAATCTTCTAAGTAATCTAACATCAGTAGTAGATATATGATTATGTCTATCTAATCTAATTGGAGTAAATGGACTAATATATAATCTTAATTTATTTTTCTTAGGAATTGAGTGATTTAATTTTTCACTAATAGCGTGTAATCCTTCTACAATTAGAACTTGATTCTTTTCTAATTTTACAGGGGCTCTCTTATATTCTTTTTTACCTGTTATAAAATTGAATGTTGGCATATTTACTGCTTTACCATCTAATAAAGCTTTCATTTGAGTATTAAATAATTTAATATCTAATGCTTCAACACATTCAAATTCATAAGTTCCATCTTCTTTCTTAGGAGTATCTTCTCTTTCTAAGAAATAATCATCAGTAGATACTACTAATACATCTTTACCCATAGCACGTAAACACATACCTATTTTTTTAGATGTTGTAGTTTTTCCACTTGAAGATGGTCCAGATATAAATATTGCTTTTAGATTTCTATTATTAACTACTTTGTGTGCAATATCAGTTAAATTTTGATTATATAGCATCTCATTTTGTTGAATGAAATCAGATATCTTTCCTTCAACAATCATTTTATTTAAATCTCCAGCATATTTAATACCTATATTAGATAAGTTTTTATCATATTCTTTAAATGCCTCTAATACTTTAGGTATAGAAGAGAATTTAGGTATTATATTGTCTTGTGGATAACTTAATGCTATTCCATTAGGAGCAACATAACTTAAATCAAATCTCTTTAATAAACTTGTTGATGGTGGCATTACATAATAGAAATAATTATATTCATTATCTAATTCATATAATGTAACAGTATCATTAGTCATATATGTATAATTTAATGCTTTTTCATATTCATCTAAACTACTAACATATTCATAAGCATCTTCTCTATCAACATTAACTCTTCTAAAAGGAATATCTCTATTACATATTTCTTTCATTTTCTTTTTAATATTTGATACTACATCTCTATTAACATCTCTCTTAATTTGTATTTCTGTATATATAGCTTTATCTAAAGCATGTTTAATATTTACTATAGCTTTACTGCCATATAATTCTTTAACAGCCAAAATATATACATATTGTAGTCCTTTTATGTATATTTTTTGCCCTATCTTATCACTTGATAATATAAATTTTACATATGCGTCTTCATTTATTTCATAGTCAGCATCAACTAACTCACCATTAATTCTAAGAGCAATAATTGAATCATCATTTAAATCTTTTAGTACTTCTCTTACAGTAGTGCCTCTATATATTTCCATGATTCGACTATCTTCAAAAACTAGTTTCACATCTTTCACATCTATCACCCTTTATTATATATATTATAATACCAAATTATTCTCGTATTGTGAATAATTATTCATTATTTTCTATTTTATCTATTATTTCCCTAATCTTTCTAAATCTATGATTTATACAACTCTTTGTAATAGGTTTTTCTGTTTCACTACTAATAATAGTTGCTAATTCTTGCATAGAACTTTCAGGATATTTTTCTTTATAAATACATATTGTTTTGATTTTATCATCTAATAAATCAAAATCACTAATTTCTTTTAATTTAGCTATTAATTCTAATTGTTCTTGACTAGCATTAACTATTTTATCTACATTAGCCTGCTCACAATTATTAAGTCTATTAGTCATATTTTTATGATCCCTATATATTCTAATATCTTCATAATAGAACAATGAATTACTAGCATTTAGCATTCTTATAAAATCACTGATTTTTTCAGCTTCTTTTATATATACCATATAATTCTTATCTCTTTTAATTACTTTACTATTAAGATACTCTTCATTAAGTAAGTCATTAACAAAATTTGCTGTATCATAATTATTAATAACAAATTCTAAATGATATCTACTTGTTTTAGGATCATTTATGCTTCCACACATCTCAAATATACCTCTAAGATATGCTATTTTATCTCCTTCTTCATCTACAAGATAACTTTCAGGAACATATATTCTTTCATTATCTTTAACAATAGATAAATCATTTAATATTAAATCTGTTTTTTCATTAATAGTTAAAGTAACTATTTTATTTTTTCTTAGTGAATTAATTCCACTACTATCCATATCTATCTCAACATGATAAATATCTTTTATTAATTTATATATTCTTCTTGCTACACTTAAATTTTCAAGTATAACTTCAAATCTATCATCATATATCTTAACTCCAATATTTAACATAGCTGATAGTTCTGATGTTTTCTCAGAATCAGAATATTCTATAGAACTAATTTCACTTTTTATATTACTTGTAAATGACATATTCTCACCCCTATCAAATTGTCAGTACCTACTAGTATATCTACCACCTAATGATGGTAATTTAACATAGTTTCTTGGATTAACATAACTACTTCCCTGCATCATACCAAAGTGTAAGTGCGGTCCAGTAGTACAGTAATCATAAGACTCTCCACCACCAGATTTACCTACTTCAGAAGCTATAGTTACAAAATCATTAAGTTTAACACTAATAGAATGTAAATGCATATATACAGTAGTATATTCTTTTCCATTAACTCTATGTTTAACATAAACAACATTTCCACCACAACTAGAATTCTTTTTATTTGGATTTGCGACTCTAGTTATTTTACTAACTATACCAGCAGCACTTGCATATACAGGTGTATTAGTTGGAGTACCAATATCTATACCATTATGCATTCTATAATAGTGTAATGTTGGATGATATCTAAGACCATAATTACTTGTAATAGTACCACTCTTAGTAGGTCTTACAAAACCATCAGCATATGGAATATCAACACAATCTAAGATAGACATTGTATCAGGACATCCCTTTTGCTTATATATTTTTTCATAAGCAGCTACTTCTTTTTTACTAGCTTCATAATCAGCTTTAGCATCCTTATGATCATCAATTAGATCATCCATAGATAAATTATATTTAGATAATGTAGTATTTAATTTCTTTACCGATTCTTCAGATGCCGCTATTTTCTTGGCTAAATCTTCTTGTAATTGTTTATTTTCTTCAATTAAATCATGCATTTCAACAATTAAATTATCATTATATTCAGTTAATTGTTCTATAATAGCAGATCTATATATAAAATCAGTAAATGATTTAGCTTGAAACATATATTCTAAATATACATTTTCTCCTTTAGATACTTGCATAAAATTTAATAATGCATCTATCTCAAGTTGTTTATTAACAATTTCGTTTTCTAATTCAATTATTTTTTCTTGAGAAGCCTTAATATCATTCTCATTTTTTTCTATTTCATTAGCTAGTTGATCTAATTCTTTTTCAACCTTTTTTATATTAGATTGAACTTGCTTTTGTTTAGCTGCTATTTTATTAACACTATCTTTTTCTCTAGCTAATTTATCTTTTAAATCTTTAAGTGTTGTATCACTTGAAGTCGCAGCAAAAACATTACTTATAAAACAAAAAGTAATTAATATAGTAAATAATATTTTTACCGCTTTCTTAATCATATTATATTTTTACCACCTTGCGCTAAAACTCTTTCCTTTAGCAGGGAATTTAACCATCTTTCTTGGATTAATTGTAGTGCTTCCTGTAGATCCTTTAAGAATCATAAAATGAAGATGTGCTCCAGTTGAACATGAATCCCAACCACCATTTCTTCTTAAAGTATAGCCACCGCCACCACTTTTACCTATTTCAGTAACAACTGTAACTTTTTGACCCATACTTACATTTATAGATGCAAGATGCATATATCTTGTTCTATAAATAGTTCCTTTTATATTATGTCTTATTGTTACAATATTACCACCACAAGAACTTCTTTTAGTTATACCTACTACTACTCCTGATGCTGCTGCATAAACAGGATTATTCATTCCTAGAGCTACATCAATACCACTATGTAATTCTCTACCATGTATTGGGCATCTTCTATAACCCCATTCACTAGATATACTACCTTTTTTAGTTGGTCTAATAAAACCACTAGCTGATTCAACTGTAAGACATGTATCTAATTCTACTGTTTCTTTACAATTATATTGTTTATATAATTTTTCATAATACTCTACAGTTCTTTTTCTATCAGCAATAGTATCATCTATATTAGTATGTGCTGTTTCTAGATCTTTTAAACTAACATTATATGTTTTAAGTTTATTCTCTAATTTTTCAATGCTCTTTTCATTATTATCAATTTTTACATTTAATTCTTCTTGTTGTTTTTTATTTTCTTCAATTAAATTATACATTTGATCTATTAAATCATCATTATACTTAGTTAATTGTTCTACAACTGCTGATCTATATATAAAATCAGTAAAAGATTTAGATTTAAATATATATTCAAGATATACATTATCTCCATCAGCTACTTCTAAGAAATTTAACAAATTATCTATTTCTATTTGTTTTGCTTCAATTTCTTCATTTAATCTATCTATTTCAGCTAATGTTTCTTCTATTTCTTGTTCATATTTTTCTATTTCATCTTCTAAATTAGAAATATCACCTTCAGCATTTTTAATTCTATTTTGTACATCTTTTTGTTTTTGAATTAATGCATTTCGATTAGCAATATCCCTATTTAATTCATCTTTTGCTTCTTTTAATGTCTTAGCAGATACACCACCTATAAGTAGGAAAAAACATAATATACATAAAATTGTATAAAATATTTTTTTCATCATATCTTTAAATATTTCCTTACTGCTCTATAACTACCAAAAGCTCCTACTACTATACCAATAGCGAATAATGACACTATTAATATTCTAGTTACACTTCCTGGAGTTACTAATCTAATAATATCAGTGAATATACGTCCACCCATTTTATCATATAAATAACTATATCCAACACAACATCCTACTACCGGAATAATTGCTCCTAAGAATCCTAGTATTATTCCTTCAAAGAAGAATGGTTGTCTAATAAACATATTAGATGCTCCAACTAATCTTCTTATTTCAATTTCTCTACTTCTATTTTGAATAGTTATTTTAATAGTATTTGAAATTAAGAATGCTGTTACTATTATTAATGCAATAACTACTGCATACATTATTTTTTTAACTAATTCAAATATTTTGATTAATTCTTCAACGGAACCTTCTCCATATTTAACAATATCTACATTTTTTATTTTAGATATCTCATTAGCAGTTTTTCCAATTTCTTTTAAATCCTTTACTTTTACTAAATAAGTATCTTGTAATGGATTAGTTTCATCAGTGTATTGAGATAATATACTATTAAATACTTCAGAATCTGCTTGCATAGATTCTTTTACATCATTTTTTGATTCAAATTCTATTTCTTTAATATTATCTAATGTTTCAATTTGTGTTTTAACATCACCAATTGATTCTTCATCAATCTTTCTATCTAAGAAAACAACTACTGTTAAATCTTCTTCTACTCCTTTAGTAAAATAATTAACATTTTCAGTTAATAGAATACTAAATCCTACTAATAAAAGTGTTATTGTAATACAAGATATACTAGCCATAGATAATGAAAAGTTTCTAAAGACACCTTGAAAAGATTCAACAATATTACTTTTTAATATTCTAAATGCTCTCATCTACTTTATATCTTCCTTTCACGCTATCGCTTGCTACCATACCCTTTTTAATAGCTATAACTCTTTTTTTCATTCTATTAACTATTTCTTTATCATGAGTAGCCATTATAATTGTAGTACCCAAATCCTTATTAATATCTTCAATTACATTCATAACTTCCATAGACATTTCTGGGTCTAAATTACCAGTTGGTTCATCACATATAAGTATTTTAGGATCATTAACTATAGCTCTAGCTATACTAACTCTTTGTTGTTCTCCACCTGATAATTCATTTGGATAACTTCTTACTTTATCTTTAAGACCAACTTGTTCTATAGCTTTAAGAGTTCTTCTTCTTATTTCGCTAGTCTTTAAACCATATACTTCTAATGCAAATGCTACATTTTCATATACTGTCTTTTTAGGAAGTAATTTATAATCTTGGAATACTACTCCTAATTTTCTTCTTAATTTATAAACCTTTCCATTTCTTAATTTAGCCACATTAATACCGCCAACATATAATTCTCCACTTGTTGGTTTTTCTTGTCTATAAAGTAGTTTAATTAATGTAGATTTACCACTTCCAGAAGCACCTATTACAAAAACAAATTCTCCCTTTGAAATTGAAAGAGATACATCATTTAATGCTGGCACTCCATTACTGTATCTTTTATATACATTTCTAAGTTCTATTAACTGCATAAGACCTCCTATACATTATCTAGTGGAATACTACTTTTTTTAGTTCCACCAAGTACTTCATAACAATCACTAACTACTATAAATGCATCTTCATCTATTTCCTTTATAGCACTTTTTAATAATGAGTACTTTTCTTTAGGAACAACACACATAAGCATTTTCTTTTTCTTATGAGTAAAAGCTCCTTTAGTTTCTAATTCAGTAACTCCACTACCTATTATATTTAATATAAAATCTGTTATTTCTTCTTCTTTACTTGTTTGAATAAAGAATGTTTTAGCATAATTTATTCCAATTAATATTTTATCTACCATTTGAGTACTAATAGTTGTAATAATAAGTGAATACATAATTGATGTATAACCCATTGTTATACCACCAATAAAAATTATTATATATGCCATCCATCTAAGTAATTCTCCTAATGTTCTCTTTGTATATTTTTCTAATACTATAGCAAGAATACTTGTTCCTCCAGTAGTAAATCCTGATTTATATACAAGGCCTTCACCAAAGCCTCCTACAATTCCTGCTGCTAAAACATATAGTAAAATATTATCAAAATGAAAATTTATCATAGCAGGAAAATCAGCTGTAAAATATACAAAAGCAGTATATACAACAGCACCTACTATACTAAGCAATGATTTTTTAGTACCAAGTGTTAATATACTTATTAAAATAAATATGATATTTCCTATTAAAATAACTAATGTTGAATTAATAGAAAACAATTTATTAAAAATAACAGCTATACCACCAAGACCACCTAATACAAAATTATTTTGTACACAAAAAAGATTAAATGCTAAGGCACTAATTAAAGATCCTGAAACAAATAATATAG
>Ga0247610_10006465_pt1 | contig 12183 bp, 6 predicted proteins | sample 174DNAGHGhighgp2_FD_193483 | JGI IMG/M metagenome (GOLD analysis project Ga0247610, IMG submission 193483) | Sheep rumen microbial communities from Palmerston North, Manawatu-Wanganui, New Zealand - 1742 DNA GHGhigh gp2 | ecosystem: Host-associated > Mammals > Digestive system > Stomach > Rumen ...
GTATGGTGGAAAGCCGGTGGGCTACCACGATGCGGGTGGCTTTCATTTTATCGAGGCTTTCTGTTACAATGGCCTGGCTCCGGTTATCCAGCGCGCTGGTGGCTTCGTCGCAGAATATGATTGCCGGCTTCATGGCCAGCGCCCGGGCAATGAGGATGCGCTGGCGCTGCCCGCCGGAAATATTGCTGCTGCCTTCACTGATTATGGTCTGCATCTGCATAGGCATTTCCCGGATATCCTCCGCGATCCCCACTGCTTCTGCCGCAGCCCACGCATCGTCAAGGGTCAGGTCATTCACGCCCACTATATTGTGAAAAATATCGCCGGTCATCAGCTGGCCGTTCTGCAAGACCACGCCCAGCTGGGAACGTACAGAAGCCGCGTTGATCTCCGCCAGGTTCTGCCCGTCATAGTACACCGCGCCGCCAAGAGGCTGTTCAAAGCCCAGCAGCAGTCGGAACAGGGTCGATTTGCCACAGCCGGATTTTCCCACAATGGCAACATGTTCCCCGGCCGCGATACGGAAACTGACTCCCTTAAGGACCTCCGGCAGATCCGGCCCGTAAGCAAAACGGAGATCGCGGACCTCAAGGGCGCCGGAAAGCACTTCTGCGTCCGGTCTTTCATCCGAGCTTTCCGGCTCCGCTTCCAGCACAGGCTGCAGGTTTTCCAGCAACGGCCGCACGACGGAAAGCTGTTCCACCACCGGGATCACTGCATTCAGCGATGCGTTTAACGCCGAATAGGCTGCCTGGAAGGCAATAAAAGACGCAACGGTCAGGGTAGAGGAAATCTCCAGCGCATCATTGATCGGATTCTTGGCCGATGCGCCAGCCGCGCTGTCCGCCAGCTCCCGGATCCCGAAATAGTACAGCAGCAGGGACATCAGCACCGGCTGCACAGCCGAAATGACCGTATTATAATTTTTCAGCAGGCGGGATTTGTAATTCCATTTCCATTCGTCGGCAAACTTCTCTCCCCAAAGATAATAAGCCTGTTCTTCGGCGCCCCGCACGCGGAATTTGACCAGCCCGGTAAAAATCTGCTGCAGGATGCCCTGGGTCGCATTGTTCGCCTGCGTCATCTGCCGCTGGGTCTGGACAAGGCGATGCAGGATGAACTGGACCGCCACAATATAAAGCAGCCAGATTACAATCGCCACCGCAGTCAGCTTCACGCTGTAATAACACATCAGCGCCAGGCTCCAGAAAGAAAACACCAGATTAAATATGACGCCTACGGTCTCTTCGGAAATCAGCTGGATCGCCCTTTCGATGCCCATCATGCGACTGGCCAGTTCGCCCGACTGGAAAGAACGGAAGAATTTTGCCGGCAGGCTCAGCAGACGGCTCACGAGCGCCGGCTTCACATTCATACAGGCCGCGGAGTTTATCCGCAGCAACGCAACGGAGCGCACCGTCGTAAGCGCCGCCGTGGTAAACCCTGCCACCATGGCGACCTGGGTCACCGTGGCAAGTCCTTTACGGTCCAGTATGGGAATCATATCTTTAAACATGGTTTCCGTAATGACCGGCGTAATCAGGGGTATCATCCCGGCCACAAAGCTGGCCAGAAGAATCCCCTGCCAGTCCAGCTTCCAGCTATGGCGCATCAGAAAACCCAGGAACTCTTTCACGGAAAGTTTACGGGCAGGCAGGCCCGGATAACACAGGAACGCTTCCGTGCTCAACAGGGCCGCGGTTTCTTCCGTAACGGGAATCCCTTCCGGATGTTCCACCGTGACCATACGATAACTGGACGGCGTTTCCGGCACAAGGGCTGCCAGCTTTTTCTTTTCCCCGCAATAGCCCAGAATCACACCACTGTCGCCGGTGAACCAGTTCTTTTCCAGGCGGATCTGCCGCATCTGCATGCCGCCCTTTTCCACCAGACGGCGCAGCAGAGCCTGCTGATCCAGTTTACGCGCCAGTACTGGCGAAATGCCGATCTCTTCGTCAGGCATCTGCAGATTCCGGGCGATGCAGCGGACAATAAAGATCGTATCCTCCAGCCTATCGTCACCGGAAGAAGAGAATTCGCCCGACGACGGCATAACGTTCTCCCCTAACAGCAGCGAAATCGTTTCATCCATCAGGCGGTGTTTCTGTTTCGCCCGGTTCACCATCTGCTGGGAAAGGTGTTTGTCCTGGGCCGAGAAACGCAAGCCCAGCAACATGGAAAAAACGCCTTCGTTATCTCTAAAATCCTCTATCAATTCAGAATGGGAGCCGGCACTTCCTGAAAGAACGGAGCCTTCTTCCCATTGTTTCAGCACTTCGTCGCCCCGGTCAGCTAAAAGCTGCAGCCATGCCTGATCCAGCAGCCTCCGGAACCAGGTGCGCATCAACGGCAGCATTGTCTTGGCGTCTGTATCCGCAAACGCCGCTTCTTCCAACTCGCTGTCCTCTACCGCACAGACCTGTATATCGATCTGCTCAAATTCGTCCAGAGACGGAAAAGCCGCCTCCCCCGCTTTCAGTTCCATCAGGAAAATCTGGCGGAACGAAACGTTTTTGCGCGTAACAGCATAGACCTCCAGCCTTCCGGAGATCATTCTGATATATTTATTTTCATCCGACAAACGGAAACGCTCGCCTGCCATCAGCTTCATCGGCGTTTCTCCTCTCAAATCCGGCATCAGTCAAGTCCCTGCCCGTCTTTTTCATCCTTCCCGCGTTCTTCGATCAGCCGGCGGTAAGGCCCGTCATGCTGTATCAGTTCCCGATGGGTCCCACGCTCTGCCACCTTGCCCTTTTCCAGCACAATGATCTCGTCCGCATCGCGGATCGTAGAAAGACGGTGGGCCACAATCAGGCAGGAACAGCCCCGCCGGCGGATATTATCCAGACACTTCAGTTCTGTCATGGGATCGATGGCGCTGGTCGCTTCGTCCAGGATCAGCAGCGAAGGATTCATGGCAAGGGCCCGGGCAATTTCCAGCCGCTGCCGCTGGCCGCCGCTGAAATTCATACCGCCTTCCGCCACTTCGGCCTCATAGCCGCCGCGAAGCTTCAGGATATCCTCATGGATGCAGGCGTCCTGCGCAGCCTGCATCACATCGGCAAAGGGTATGGATTTATCAAACAACGTAATATTATCCCTTACGGTTCCCGTGATCTGGAACACATCCTGGTCCACCATGGAAATCGAATTGATAATCACAGGACGGGGGATCTCCCTGCGTTTTACCCCGTCAAACAACACGTCCCCGGACCATTCTTCATACAACCCCGCCACGATTTTCGCCAGGGTGCTTTTCCCACTGCCCGATGCTCCTACCACGGCAGCCCAGCGCCCCGGTTCCAGATGCATGTCAAAATGCTCCAGCAGCGGCGGATCCAGCGGACTATAACCAAAGCTTACGTCTTTCATGGTGAGCTCGCCGGAAAGACGGGTTCCCGAAAAACCGATTGTCTGGCTCTCATCCGGGTAATTCAGGGTGTCGATCTGATAACGACGCACATCATCCAGCCGCTGCATCTGCATTTCCGTACTCTGCAGCACGCTGCCCAGCGCCAGCAGTTTCTGCACCGGCTCCTGGAATTTTGCGATCAGCGTGTTAAAGGCCATGTAAACGCCGGCGGTCATCACGCCTTCCATGATGGAAAAACCGCCTACCGTCATAATCAGGCCGCTGTTTATCCCGGCCAGGATAAGGGGCAGCAGCTTTACCTTCATAGCCCACACTTGCATCTGCTGAGTGGCAATCGAGGCCTTGGCCTCATAGCCTGCCCATTTGGCAAACAGGTCGCCTTCATTGCCGCCGGCCTTAACGCTTTCAATCATCATCAGGCCGCTCATCAGCACGCCATAGCCTTTGGCCGCGTCCTGCTGGATGCGCTTGATCAGGTCGGCCTGGCGACGGCGCATATAAAAAAACACCAGAATATTGACAACGCTGACAGAAATGCCGATCAGCGTCAGAGGCACGCTGTACTGGAACAACAGCAGCAGATAGAAAATCGCTATAGCTAAGTCCAATAGAGCCGTAGCCGCCTGGTTGGTCAACACTTCCGCATTCGATTCGTTATACTGGATACGTGACGCCACATCCGCCGCATAACGCTGCTGGAAAAATGCTACCGGCAGACGCAGCACATGCCAGAAAAAGCTGGAAGAATCCGCAATAGTCAGCTTTTTCTGCCAGTATGTCAGGACCGCCGCCCGCATGGCTGTCATCACGCCCAGAAGGACCATGGTCCCAAGCATGGCGTTCAACAGCTTCACGATCCAGTCCGGATGCTTCATGGAAAAGATATCATCAATAAAAATCTGCCCCATGACCGGGATTGCCAGTCCCGGAATGATCATGCAGAGGCCCAGCGCCATCAAAAAGATAAGCGCCCACTTGTCTTCCCTGAGCTTGGCCGCCACTGCTTTGGCGATGCTGTAAGGTTCTCCTTCCGGTTTAAAGCCTTCCCCAGGGGTAATTTTCATATACACGCCGGTATAAGATTCCTGGAACTCGTCCCAGGGCACCGTCCTGCGACCCATAGCCGGATCGTTCAGGTACACCGTGTCTCCTTTGAACCCTTCCAGTATCAGGAAATGATTGAATTCCCAAAACAGGATCAGCGGGAATTCTTTTTTGCGCAGCACCGAGCTGCGGCCTGCAAAAGCTTTGGCCACGCAGCCCTGGCGGCGGGCAGCTTTCAACAGGTTATCCGCATTGCTGCCGTCCCGGGTCACGCCGCATTCCTGCCGCAGCAATTCCAAGGGAAGCCAGCGCCCGTAATAGGCCAGGATCATTCCCAGGGAAGCAGCGCCGCATTCCGTGGCTTCCATCTGCAGGATGGTGGGAACCTCCACCCGTTCCGTTCCGGCAAAAAACTGCCGGATTCGTTCTCTTATCTCCATAAACTCACCGGTTTCTCAGCAACTGGCTAATCTTGTAAAAGACTTTTTCAATCGGCGGCTGCCGTTCAATGACAATGGAACCGGTACAGTAACTGCCCGGAGTGATCGGCTTGTGGCGTCCTACAACGGAGGTCCACAGATACCCCGATTGGGAATCCGGATTCCTGACCAGTTCGAATTTAATTTCTGCCGCAGCGCCGCCCACCTTGGACAGAATGTACTGCGCCAGCTGGGCATTGCCCACGGCCTTATTTACCCCGTCCGAGGAAATCGGGAACTGGGATACGCTTTTCACTATGCCAATCAGGCTGCCTGTCTTGCTCACATCCGTCCCATTGGGAGCCAGCTGGATCATCATGCCGGGTTCCACCCGTTTCCCCTGTTCCACGGGAATATAAAATACGCCGACCATATCCTCCCGGTCCTGGGTCAGCCGCACCGAACAAATGGAGGAACCGGCATTAATAATCTGCCCTTCCCGTACCATGATCTCGCTTACGATACCGTCATAATCGCAGTAAATATTTTCCCGTGCCGACTGCTGATGCCGCTTTGCGTCATACTGGTACACGCGGCTCTGGAGATCCCTGTCGTCCGTGGCAAGCCCCGTCCCATACTCCGCCATGCGCGTATCCGCCGACACCTCCGGCAGTTCCATCCGCCCGATCAGTTCGCCCTTCTTCACAACATTGCCGGGCGCTACATAGATATCGGTAATTTTCCCCGCCGAAGCATGGGTCACGGTCGCCATGCCCGCCGAATCCAGGATCAGCCCCTGCCCGTCCGCCTTTTCCGTAAAGGAACCGTACACAGACCACAGGACGATCGCAAAGCAGAGGACGCCTACCGCAAGCAGTCCCATCCAGCCTACCGGGCCGGTAATACGGATCATGCTGTCCAGTTTATCCGGCGAACGGAGCTTGTCCAGCGCCTTCTGGTTAAAGATATGGTCGTTAGTCACTTCGCGCCACCTCCCTGTACCGACACGGTTACCCGCATCCCGTTCTTCAGCCCTTCGGCGCCGGAGGTAATGACCACTTCGCCTTCCGAAAGTCCTTCCAGTATCTCGATATAAGTTCCGTCATTCGTACCGGTCTTCACGGCCCGTTTTTCCAGCGTATTATCGCTTTTCACTACAAACACATCGTCATTACCGCTGTCTATCATGGCCGTCATGGGTACAGTCAGCGTTTCATAGGCCTTCCGCGCCTGCAGGCTCACGCCGCCGTAGGTCTGGGGCTCCAGCAGCCCCGCCCCGTTATCCGTCTGCCATATCACATTCCGCATGACCGCGGGCTCGGAAAAGGGAGGCCTGATTTCCGCTATGGACGCAATAAAAGTCTGCTTCTCTCCCAGATTCCCAGCCGCAAAATTGCCGTCATACACTTTTTTGAAATGCGTATTGCTAAAGAGCATATCCACTTCCTGTCCCAGGCTCAGGTGCTGCGCCAGCATATCATTTACCGCCGTGGAAAAATACAGCTTACGGAAATCCCCCACCAGGGCCAGGGCCATACCGCCCCGCACGTAGGCGCCCTGCTGCCGGTACAGCATCAGCACCTGCCCGTCCAGGGGTGCAATGACCTTCTGCCGTTCTTCCTGGAGCCGCAGATTGCCCAGCTGGGCTTCCGCCACCTCAAGCTGTCCCTCCGCCGCATGGTACGCAGCTTCCGCATCGTCAAACTGCTGGGCGGAGACCGCGTCCTTTTCCTTTAGCAGCAGGAAGCGCTTATACTGGTTTTCCTTGCTGTGCTTTTGCGCCCGGGCACTGAGAATATTGGATTCCGCCTGTTTGATTTTCAGCGGCAGCTCCTCATTATGAATGATAAAGATCGTATCGCCTTTTTTTACATGGCTTCCCCTGGGGGCGACGCATTCAACGATACGCCCCTCCGTCAGCGCCACGGCATCCGTCATATCTTTGGAAAAAAAATTGACGGCCTTCAGCTTGATGTTTGGGCGGATCGACCGTACAGAAGCCTTCGCTCCCTGCAGTTCCATGCGCTGCTCGCTCATGCGCCTGGCGATCTGGAACTCGCCCCGATCATTAAGCCACGCGCCGTATAGCATTATTGTCAGCGACAGGGCCAATACGAAGCCCAATCCTATCATAAAATACTTTCTCATAACAGACCTCTCATACCGTTTGTAAACAGATTCTCTAATCTTATTTAATCTTATGCACACTGGCATATATCTGCAGATTAGCCAAATATTTAACCAATTTATTATATCATAATTAGCAAATCAAAAAAAGCTTTACGCAAATTTTGCGTAAAGCTTTTTTATTGTTTTCTTCATTTTCAGGAAGCGCTGATTCATTTCATTTTCGCTTCACAAAATCATTTTCCAAAACAGGCGTGAAAGAAACAGGCCTGAAAGCTTACACTGCTCTCACAGGTGCTGCGGTCTACACGTGCTGCGGCCTCTCCTGGCTTGTATCCACCAAGAGCCCCGCCTCTTTGATGATCGCAAATATTTCCTTAGCGCTGGCGGAGGTCATCAGCGTTTCCCGTTCTGCCTCCGTCAGCCGCGCAAGAGGACCTGCCAGCGATACGGAGAGTTCCTCTTCCCCGGTTTCTTCCCACTTCGCGCCCACGACTCTGGGCGCCACATAGGCGAAGAGCTCCTTTGTTTCAGCGCAGCATTCGCGGAAATAACTGCCGTGCTCCCGCTTCGCCGCCGAAGCGCAGCCGCCCCGGCAGATAAAGATATACGGACAGGTCTGGCAGGGTTTCATCAGGTCCGAAGTACGGGTGCGCCACTTTGCCTTGCCAAAGCTGAAGAAGAAGCGTCCCGTCGCTTCATCGGTAAAGCCCACGGCCTCATTTTCTATGGCAACCTGATCCCAGCAGGGATAGAGCAGCCCGTCAGGGCCGATGACCAGCATGCCCTGCTCCGAGCCGCAGAAGGCCGGCGAAAAGCTGGGGAATTCTTCTTTAGTCATAGCGCTGGTCAGCCCCTGCAGATGCATGCTGTACTGGCTTTCCTGCTCCATGGCCTTCAGGGGAGGGACGCCCGCAGCCAGGATGGCGTCCATCACCTGCTGCTCTGTCACTTTTGTAGGCGAATTTTTATCCTCCGACACGGCCTTGAAGTAATAGGAGAAAAAGCCCTTCCGCTTTGGTCTCGGTTTGCCGGCCTTTTTCGCCTCCCTGGCTTCCTTCTCTGCCTTCTCACGCTCCTCCGGAGAAGGTTCCCGCAGTCCCCGGGCCGCCAGGTCGTCCATCAGCGCCCTGATGCCGCCGATATTGTCCCCGTTCACGTTCACCCGCAGGCTGATATCCACGCCGTGGTCAAGAGCCAGCGCCACATTTTGCAAAATCCGGTCGTAGGTAGGCAGGCCGTCCCGATGGAGCCGGCGCCGGTCGTTCAGTTCACCCACGCCGTCCACCGTCACCTGCAGCCTTGTAAATTCAAATTCTTCCAGCAGCCCGATGTAGGCATCCAGGTCGTAGCCGTTGGTGATAGCGCTCAGGGGCAGGCCCATGTCCCTGGCACGCTCGCAGATGTTCCGCACCGTCGCCATATTTTCTTTCAGCAACGGTTCCCCGCCGTACAGGGCACAGCTTTCTACCTTGTAGCCCTTGTCCCGCTGCTTTTGCAGCGCGGCAAAGACCGCCTCCACCATTTCAGGCTTCATCTCATGGCCCAGCCACTCCTGTCCCCTTGACAGTCTGTGCCGTTCAAAGCAGTACGGGCAACGGAAATTGCAGTCGTAAGTAGGCAGGATTACCGGCCCCGTACCGATGCGGCCGATCAGTTTGTTCCAGGCGCGCCCCAAAAGCCGCGCGTCGGCCAGTTCCCCTTCCGCATCCTTCCGGGTGATATGGCCCCGCTGGGCCAGCCTCTCCCGCAGGGCAAAGGGAATTGACCCGATCCGGCCTTCCTGCAGGTTCGTCGCCACCGCTTCATCCACCACGTCAATGGCGCCGTACAACCCGTTCACCAGCAGCGTCTTTCCTTCAATTTTCCTGTCTTCTTTACCGATCAGCGGCAGAACAATTTCATACGTGCTGATTTTCATCATTCACCCTCCGTTTTTTTATGTAAATACTAATCAATCTATACTATCGGGTTTACCGAAAAAACGAACCCCCAGCATGGTGATGTCGTCGGACTGCTCCGCTCCGTCTGCATGCGCATAGATATCCGTTCTCACCGCCTTCAGGATCTCCTGAGCGGAAGCGTCGCTGTCGATGCGGTTCAGCGCAGCCAGAAGCCGTCCTTCTGAATAGAGATTCTTATCTTTGTCCATGGCCTCGGTCACGCCGTCCGTATAGAGGAACAGCATATCATTGCGCCCCAGAGTGATGCGGTGGGCCTGATAGGTCGCGTCCTCATCCGCCCCCATCATCATATGTTTCTTCTTTTGTACCAGATAACGGAACGCGCCGTCCTGGCGTACCAGAGGCGTATTATGCCCGGCATTCACGTAAACGAGTTCCCCCGTAACCAGATTCAGCTGGGCGAAAAATACCGTGACGAACATCATGCTTTCGTTCTCCCGGCACAGCTCCTGGTTGGCTCTCATCATGATGGCAGCGAAGTCATCGTCCTGGTCCGCCATAAGCGTCAGGTTCTTCAGCGTGGTCTTGGCCCGCATCATGTAGAGCGCTGCCGGCACGCCTTTGCCCGATACGTCGGCAATGGTCACCACGAGATGGTTCTCATCCGTCATGTAAAAATCATAAAAGTCTCCGCCTACTGCCTTGGCCGCATCCATGCTGGCATAAATCTGGAAATCCTTATGTTCCGTCAGGAAATCCTGCGGGAGCGCCCCGATCTGGATTTGTTTGGCGACGGAAAGCTCTGCGGCGACCCTCTCCTTTTCCGCCGTCACCCGCGCCAGATTTTCTATGTACGTCTTGAGTTCGCCTGTCATATTATTGAAACTGTTTGCCAGATGCTCGATCTCATCCCCCGTCTCAATGGTAAGCTTCCTGTCCAGGTTGCCGCCGTCCATCTCGCGGACGCCGTCCGACAGCTCCAGGATCGGTTTGGCAAAGCGATCGCCCAGCCTGCGCCCGATTTTACGGAACGCCCATACAGACAGGATAATGGCGGCAATCATGAAAAGGATCAGGCGAGTGATAAAACTATCCATGTCCTTCACATTTTTCTGGGCGATGGCCAGTACATCCTTACGGGCCGTATCTTTTGTTTTGGCAATTTCCCCGGCATCAAGGGCGACGGCAGAACTCCAGCCTACCTCGGGAATGGGGGAATAGGCGATAAGATAGTCCTTGCCGTTGATAGAAACAGAGCGGACGCCTTCTTCTTTGGCAATCATCGCCTTCACTGTCTCGCTCAGCCCGGTGTTTTTCCCCTCAAGCAGAATAGACTGCCCCATCTTCAAATCGGGAAAGATGTGGGTATCGTCCTTCAGGAAAATCAGATTCCCTTTTCCGTCAACGATGAAACAGGTATCGGTTGCATAAAGGACTTTCGCTTCTTTATCCTCCAACGACTCCGTACTGTTCAGCGCCGACAGATAGAAAGCGATGACGGCAACCCCGCTGAATTTTTTATTCCGGTAATAGGGCGCCGCGCAGCCGAGACGCATCTGGCCGCTGTACTGATCTTTATATATATCGGTAAACACCACTTTCCCCGCCTCTTTAGCCTTTTTGTACCAGGGACGGGTCCTGGGGTCAAAAGCGATGGGCCTGCCATCCGGCGTCAGATGCTTGTCCGACTCCGTGTCGGCGGAAATGTAGAATCCCCGTTCATCCCCCAAAGAGACTACCGTTCCTAACCCGATATACTCCGACAGGCGAACCATATAAGGCGATGCGTTACCGACCAGCCCGACGTCGTCTTCCACCTCATCGTACCCGGTATCGGAAGCAAGCTCAAGCTGCGCCGCGACGGTTCCCCCATTCTCCGCCCGCGGTAAAGAAACAGGCTTCGGATAATAATCCTCCGGGGCGTCAAGTATGTCGCTCACCCATACGGACAAAAGTATGGTATAGTCTTCCAGCCGTTTGAGCTGCGTATAAAGTACTTTTGCCCGTTCGCGGGCTAACAGGGAAATCCGTTTCCGCTCTGCGCTTTCCAGTTTATCGACGGCAATTTCAGCAGCGCGATTGCCCATCTGGCTGCCGTCCTCTATGGAATTGTGCCGCGCCGTAAACATGCCTGCCAGGGAGATGACACCCACGGTAAAAAAAGAAACGACGCTGCAGAGGAAGATGATCCGCTGCACCTGTTCCCGTATGCCGAGTTTTTTCTTAAATAAAAATTTTTGTATTCCAAAACGGTCTGGTGATTTATCCATAATAAATTTCAGTCCTTCGTTCGCAAGAAACTTTTCTTACTTTTCTTTCCTCCGCCCGGTCAGATATCTGACGCAAAGTCCAATCAGCGCCGCCCCGGCCAAATACCGGACAGCCCAGCCAATGGATCCGAGAACGCCGCCTGACCGTTTGCCCGCCGGCTTACCGTCAGGCTTGCCTGCAGGCTTATCGCCGTCCGGCTTCCGGTCTGTTGTTATTTCAGTTGTTATTTCCTCGGGAGAATACGGTTTCGCAGGCGGAAGCGGAACGGGTTCTAATTTATCATTCACAAACAAATCGATCGGCCCGGAGTTTAGCTTGCCTGTAAAGGGTTTATCCTTGTCTTTGATTTGCCCGCTATATTGGCCCTTCATCCCGACGGAAACCACTTTCGCCTCTTTGGGAACCTGATATTCAATCGTATTATCAATGGCATTTTCATGGGATTGTTTATATTCTGCTATCACCTTGTCGCCATTTTTTGCCCTTACATACACGGTGCAGTTCCAATGGAAATACGTAAGAGGCTCACGTCCGTTTGCTTTTCTCTTTTCATTAATTTCCTGTAAAGGACGCACCTTCAGAAAAAAATGAGCGCGGATTTTTTGCCCGGGGGCGACTTCCCCATTAAAAGGTCCCGCATCCGTTTGGATCATATCTTTTAAATTGCGGGCGCCTTCAATTTTATACAGATCCTTAACGCCTTGGATCGGGCTGCTAAGCATTTCGGACAAACTGATGTCTTCAATTTGCGAGCAACCGGCCATTGTCCCTGTTATCCCCAGAAAAAATAAGAATGCAGCTAACAAAACAGCAAAATAATGATACAAAACGCCTTTCTTATTACAGGATTTCCTGTCAATCATTTTGCAGTTCATAGTACCGGGTCTCCTTCGCAAACAGGAATGCAGCGGCCGACATTACACAGGCAGGGCCTGTTACAGCCGCCATCATCCCACATGGAAGCGCTGATTAATTCGTCTACACGCTTGTCGGTGCGTTTTGTGAATGGCTGCGTCAATGTCTCTTGACGCAGCCCTGCTGCGCC
>Ga0247610_10006467_pt1 | contig 12180 bp, 9 predicted proteins | sample 174DNAGHGhighgp2_FD_193483 | JGI IMG/M metagenome (GOLD analysis project Ga0247610, IMG submission 193483) | Sheep rumen microbial communities from Palmerston North, Manawatu-Wanganui, New Zealand - 1742 DNA GHGhigh gp2 | ecosystem: Host-associated > Mammals > Digestive system > Stomach > Rumen ...
CCCTCTACGAGGCCGAGAAACTCACTGCCGATGCCAGCATCGACCGTTTCATGGCCCCCGCAGGCCTCACCGGTCTTTGGCAGGTGGAGGAGCGCGGCAAGGGCGGCATGATGTCCGCCGAGGAGCGCAAGCAACTCGACATCACCTATGGCCGCACCTACTGTTTCAAGTTAGACATGCAGATCATCTTCCGCACGCTGACAGGTTTCATGCAAAAAGAAAACGTATAAAGAATTAAATAGAAAACAATCATAAAGACAATGAATAAATTAAGTCGTTTAATCGTATTTGCAGCCCTTTCGGCACTGAGCACCGCATCCTATGCCCAGTTCAACGAGAGCGGCATCTCTGCAGGTTTCTTTGATGGAAGTAGAGAAAACGAGATTAATTTCTCTGAATTCCATCTGCCTCCATTGGCTGTACTTTTCGAAAATGCCAAGGCCACGCCTCAGGTCATGTCCCTCCAAAAAGCTCAGGAAATCGCTGAGGCAGAAGTTGCCAAACAGAAGAGACACATCTTCTCATACGTCAATGGCCACGCCAGTTATGGTTACGGTAAGACAGATATGTGGGGCCAAGGTCAGTCCGAAACTTCATATCTCATATTAAAGCAATACCAAGGCTCCGAACAGAGTTATTGGAATGTAGGTGTCAGTTTGGCAGTGCCTTTGGAAGACATTTTAGATTTGTCCGCTGCAGTAAAAAGAAAGAAATTAGAGGTTGATCAAGCGATTTATAATAAAGACATGGCATACGATCAACTGAAATTACAAATTGCAACCCTGTTTACCAAAATAACGAATGACTTAATTCGTTTAAAAACAGCCAGCGAAAATGCGGCTATTTATCAAGGTGCAGGCGCACTAAATTTGGAGGACTTTCATAACGGAAATATGGATATTGAGGATTTTGCATGGACAAAGACACGTGAAGATGGTGCTGTAACATCATACCAGACTTTACAGACCAGCATCATTACAGACATTTTAACACTTGAAATTATTACCCACACACCCATTCTAACCAATTCTACAACAGAAATCACCCTTGACAACACTGTTCAAATGTCTGAAAAACAGATTGCCAAAGAAAATAAGAAAGTAGAGAAGCGCATCAAAAAAGCCGTTGAGGAAGAGGAAAAGAAAATTGAGGCACTAGAAAAGGCTGAAAGGAAAGCCGAAAAGGCTGCAGCCAAAGCAGAAAAGAAAGCAAACAAACAGAAATAATCACGTAATAACATACAACTATGGATTTGTTCAGATATATAGTAAGATTTTTATATAAGATTCGTTGGTATTTGGTTATTTTACCGCTAATCGCCTTGATTGTAGCATGGTTCTTGACGCGTCACATGGAGCGTGTATACGATGCCAATACGACCATTTATACAGGTATGATAACTGGATATAACATTGAAGGTGGTGTTGGTATTGCCGGTGGTCAGTCACAAACAAATTTGAAGAACTTGATGATCATGATTACGACTGACAATACCATCCATGAAGTCGCTTTAAGACTTTTTGGTCGTTGTATGATGTATGGCAATCCAAACAAAGACAATAATTATATTTCTGCAGAGCATTTCCGCCAATTAAATGCGAGTGTTCCTGCAGAGGTAAAGGCACTCATTAACCATAATAGTGAACAGATCACCTATTCAAATTTGAAGGCATACGAACGTCCCATGCAGGACAATTATTTGTTTGGATTAACTAATTATCATCCATGGTTCGGAATCAACAGCATAACTTCTCGCCTCAAGGTTGTACAATTGACCGGAAGTGACATCATTGACATTGCATACTCTGCCAACGATGCGGGTATTGCTTTTAATACTTTAGACATTCTAAATGAGGTGTTTGCCCGCCAATATGCAGATTTACGATACGGTGAAACAAATAATGTGATAAAATTCTTTGAGCGCGAAGTTGCACGCTTATACAAGATTCTAACGGGGGCAGAAGACGACCTCATTCGTTATAATGTGTCTAAACGAATAATTAATTATGCAGAACAGACAAAAGTTCTTTCTGGCTTGGATGGTAATCAAAAAGTTTCTGATAACACTTTATTAATGAATTACACCACCTCAAAATCTTTGATGGACTATTTGGAGCGCCAATTAGGCGACCGAGCAAAAGTGATTCGTGCCAACAGAGAATTCACAAACCAAATTACAGACATTTCACGCATTCAATCTCGTATTTCTAACCTAAAACTGATGAGTAGTGAGGGAGGAAATGAAGTAGAATCTCAATTGGAATTGGCCAAAGCCGAGCAAATGCTTCAAAATGCTACGGGTCGAGTAAAAGAATTAACGCGCGATATTGAAGCCTCTACCTATAGTACAGAAACAGGTGTTAAGGCCGCTGACATGATTGGGCGTTGGCTTGAACAAGTTCTTGTTTTAGAAGAAACTAAAGCACGTATGTCTGCACAAGATATAATGCGTCAAAAACTCGATAAAGAAATATTATATTATGCGCCTATTGGTGCCACCCTTAATAGAAAAGACCGTCATATAGGTTTCATTGAGGGCAACTATATGGAAATGTTAAAGGCACTTAATGCCGCTCGTCTCCGCCAGCGCAATTTACAGATGACAACAGCTACTTTACGTGTGCTTAATCCACCAATGTTCCCAATGAATGCCCAGCCTACAAATCGACTCATGATTTTATTAGGTTCTTTCTTGTTGGCATTCCTCCTGACAGCCATGTATTTCTTCATCATAGAATTGCTGGATCGCACACTTCGTGATCGTATGCGTTCGGAAAAGATTACAAAAGTACCTGTTATGGGATGCTTCCCAAAAGAGAGTACGTTACGTTATCGCAGATTCAACAAGACCATTGCAGATATGGCATTGCGCCAGTTAAGCAAGGAACTCCTCCCCCACTTTAAGGAAGGACAGCAAAATGTGCTTAACCTGCTTTCTACGGATGCTGGTAATGGTAAGAGTTTTATTGCACAGGAATTGGAGAACTACTGGATATCAATTGGTCTTCAAGTGCGTCGTTTGACGTACGATGAGGATTTCTTGGCTGAAGATAGTCGCTTCATATTGGCAAACGGCATCAAAGACATTTGTCCAGATATTATGCCAAATGAAATTGCCATTGTAGAATATCCAAATCTGGACGATAACTCAATCTCTCCCGCTTTGCTCAATATGGGAACAGTCAATTTGATGGTTACACGTGCAAACCGCACATGGAAAGACGTTGACCAGAAAGCCTTGAAAGAATTGATGGGACGCCTTGAGAACAAAGAATCTCTCTATATGTATCTCACTGAAGCCCAACGTTACGCTGTTGAAGAGTTCGTTGGCCAATTACCACCATATACTAAGTTTAACAACTTTGTATACCGTATGTCACAGATGGGATTGACTGCTGTCGAGAATTCACATGCAAAATAAATGACAGACGCATTTAGAACATATACCCATGAAAATGGAGGAAGAGTAGTATTACTCTTTCTCCTGTTTTTACTGGCCATATACAATTTTGTTATATCAGGATTTAATAGTTTTGCAATAATTTGTTCAATACCCTTACTTATCGTATTTGTCTATATTGCATTTAAATGGCCCTACATAATGTTTTGGGGGCTCATTTTCATTAACTATTGTTTACAACTTTTAAATTTCAACGGATGGTTACCATCAGGAATTCCATTGTCTTTCTATAATGAATTATTTGAAATCGCGCTTATTGCAATTGCACTAATCGATATAAGAAAGGAACGCCATTGGGGAAGATCTATGAACTTAATGGCATTTGCAATTTCTTTATGGGTCTTTACATGCGCATTAGAAGTATTAAATGATACATGTGGTTTAGGAATAAATGTTGCAGCATGGTTTCAAGGGTTTAGATTAATTGCATTTCAATTAGTATATTTTGTCCTCATCTTTTCTCTCTACATTAATTCGCCAGAAGTTTTAACAAAATATCTGAAAATATGGGCATGTTTAGCATTGTTTTCTGTATACTGGACATTTAAACAAAAATATATTGGATTAAATCCTGCTGAATATGCAAGATTATACTATTCAACTGGCCCGAGTACCCACTTAGTAAACGGTATTATTCGTTATTGGTCAACATTTTCTGATGCTGCTAATTACGGTTGTAATGCCGCAGCCACCTCAGTTGCTTTTTTACTTATCGGTTTGACCTCAAAATTTACAAAAGATCGTATTTTCTTTATTTTTACTAGTTTTGCAGTTTTATGGGGAATGTTCCAATCTGGAACAAGAACAGCAATTGCTTGTTTCTTTGCAGGTTTGATGGTATATGTTATTCTGTCAAAATCTATAAAAATGGCCATTCCAATTATTTTCTTCGGAATTACATCATTCTGTCTTTTAGCCTTTACAGATATCGGACAGGGAAATAGCCAGATACGACGTATGCGTTCGGCATTCAACAAGAGTGATGCCTCTGCAAATGTTCGTGATTTGAATAAAGCAACTATGGCCAAATACCTCAAAGATGCGCCATGGGGCATTGGAATTGGAGTTGGTGATGTTCCAGCAAGAAATAAATACGTAGTGATGTCATATATTGCTCCAGACTCTGAATATGTTTACATCTGGATTCACACTGGAATCATAGGAGTTTCTGTATTTACTTTTTCTATCTTACTAATGTTTGCGGGTGCATGTTGGATCGTATTGTTTAGATTAAGGAACAAAACACTAATCGGTATAGGAGCATCTCTATGTTGCGCCTTTGCTTCAATTCAACTTGGTGGTTACTTAAACCAAGTTCTTTTCCAATATCCAAATGGCCTCATCTTTTTTGGAGGATTAGCCATTGTATATATACTTCCATATCTCGAAAAAGAGTGGGAAATATATGAACAAGCCCAATTAGCGAAACAAGAAGAAAAGAAACGTCTAAAACTCGAAAAAAAACTTGCATCAAGAATGTGAATTATCCATTATCACCATCAATTACAACGGGCTTGAAGACACCTGTGCATTGATTGAGACGATCCCCTTCAATGACAAAATGGAGGTGATAGTAGTTGATAATGCATCCATAAATGACGATGCATCTGAGATTGAAAAGAGGTATCCACGTGTCAAAGTTATTAGAAGTGACAAGAATCTTGGTTTTGCAGGAGGCAATAATTTGGGCATACAAGCATCAACAGGTAATTACATTTTCCTTGTCAACAATGACACGATATTCAAAGACTTTAAAATACAAGCTCTTATAGACAGATTGGAGTCTTCCTCCAAAATTGGAGTCGTTTGCCCTAAAATACGTTTTGCCTGGGGTGAGCATCCTATCCAATTCACAGGCTATACTCCCCTATCAAAAATCACCGTAAGGAATAGGGCCATTGGTTTTGGAGAAAAGGATCAAGGTCAATATGACTCTCCCCACCCAACACCCTACGCTCATGGAGCAGCGATGATGATAAAACGCGAGGTTATTGATAAAGTTGGTTTAATGCCGGAATGTTATTTCCTCTATTATGAAGAGTTAGACTGGTCCATGATGATGACGCGTGCAGGTTATGAAATCTTGTACGAACCTGCATGTACCATCTATCATAAAGAGAGCCAGGCCACAGGTCAAAATAGTCCACTCCGCACCTATTACATTACTCGTAATAGATTGTTGTTGGTAAAGCGTAATTGGACGGGATTTACCAAATACCTATCATATTGCTATCTTATCGGCATCGTAGCCGTTCGAGATATCCTCAAATACACTCTAAAAGGCAGAATTGACTTAGCGAAAGCTGTTTGCCAGGGAATATTCAATTTTCAATCTTCAATTATCAGTTAATGTTCAATTTTTGGCTCATATTTAATATCTTCGACTGGCTGCTGTTCATTTTTACCGCAGGTACAGTTCTCTATATAGGCGTTTTTGCGATTGCATCTCTTTTCACGAAGAATGCCACTGTTGTAAAAGCAAAAACGAATAGGCGTTTTATTATACTCATTCCATCTTATAAACAGGATGAGGTGATAGAACAAACCGTTCTTGCCATATTAAGCCAGGCCTATCCTCAACGGTTGTTTGATGTAACCGTCATTTCAGACCATCAGAGCGAGATGACCAATATGCGACTGGCACAATATCCAATCACTTTACTGACTCCCAACTTTGAGGAAAGTACGAAGGCCAAGTCTTTGCAATATGCCATATTAAACTTACCGGAATTCAAAATCTATGATGTGGCAATTATTTTAGATGCAGACAACATCGTAGAGCCAGAGTTCCTTGTAAACATCAATGATGCATACGAGTCTGCCGCGACCAAGGCCATTCAGGCACATCGAATCTCCCGGAATCGTGATACAAATGCAGCCCGTTTGGATGCCATCTTCGAAGAAATAAACAACAATATCTTCCGAAAAGGACACATTAACTTAGGCTTATCCGCAGCCTTGGCAGGATCAGGCGTGGCATACGATTTTGCATGGCTAAAGGAAAACATCATGAGGGCTAAGACCTCTGGCGAGGATAAGGAACTCGAAGCACTCCTTCTCCGTCAGGAAATATACATCGATTATTTTGACAGGATATATGTCTATGGTGAGAAAAATAGGACAACACAGAAACTGAATGAACAGCGAGGCCGTTGGGTAATTCATCAATTCCACAATTTCGTGCGGAATATTCAGTTCTTACCTGGTGCGATCTTCCGTAAGCAATACGACTTGGCGGATAAGATTATCCAATGGATGCTGATTCCGCGAATCACGATGATGGGTATCATTATACTCATGTGCATTGTACTGCCATTTATTTCTATTTTGACAGCATTGAAATGGTGGGCATTAGGTGCCATTGCTTTGTTTTTCTTTGCCCTCGCCACCCCAGATTATCTAGTCGACGAGATGTGGGACAAGAACTTCCTCCGCTCTCCGTTTGTGACACTTTGGGGGAAACTATATACAAGATTCAAGAAAAAGCAATAAATGATCTGGACGATTCTTCATATTATAGACATCACCCTGTGGGTGATAATTGCAGCCTCCGTCATATACGTGGCATTCTTCGCCATCATCTCCCTCTTTTATGACAAGGAAGACAATGTCGCCATGCATGCTGCAGCCATTAGCAATCGAAAGTCCAGATTCCTGATCCTCTACCCTGCCTATCATGAAGACCGCGTCATCACACATGCTGTAGAACAATTCTTATTACAAGATTATCCCAAAGACCATTATACGGTGGCAGTTATTTCAGACCACATGCAACCAGAGACCAATGAGGTATTAAAGAAACTCCCCATTACCCTACTCACCCCTACGTTTGAAAAGAGTTCCAAGGCCAAGGCCATGCAATATGCCATAAATGAAGTGAAGGGTGATTTTGACAATGTGGTCATTTTAGATGCAGACAATGTGGTACGTTCAGATTTCTTATCCAAATTGAATATCCTTTGCTCAGTCTACGATGCCATCCAGTGTCACCGATGTGCCAAGAACGCCAACAATGACGTGGCCGTTTTGGACGGTGCCAGCGAGGAGATCAACAACACCATATTCCGCAAGGCCCACAACCGTTTAGGACTCTCATCAGCCCTTATCGGCTCCGGCATGTGCTTCGACTACCATCTTTTCAAGGAAAATGTATTCAAACTGACCACTGCCGGCGAGGATCGCGAGATGGAAGCCTTGCTTCTTCGCCAGGAGGTCTTTATTAAATACGCACCAGACATCCATGTCTTTGACGAAAAGGTCAGCAATCAGGATATTTTCCAGCGTCAGCGTATGCGCTGGATGACGGCTCAGATACAAAGTCTGATGAGCCAGTTGCCACAGATTCCTCATGCCGTCATCCACGGCAACCTGAATTTTATCGACAAGACGATTCAACAGGCACTCATCCCCCGCTCTATCCTTATTGTTTTACTAATAGGAATATGTATTTTGATAACCATCCTCGCCCCCTATTGGTGTGAGAAATGGTGGTTCCTTCTTGCCCTCCTGACATTCTCCCTGTTCATTGCATTACCAAAGGAAATCCGTTTCAGTTCTTTCAAGAAAGTTCTTGCCATTCCCGGACTTGTTCTTCGCATGCTGAAGAACATCCTCCACATCGACCGTAAGGACACGGACTTCATCCATACCGAACACAACTCATAATTTTTTGCAAGGTTCAAAAGAAAAGGCTAAAAACATTTGGTTCTTTCATCTACATTTGCTATCTTTGCAAAAAATAAGCCTATTATTTGGCAAATACACAAATGAGTGGACGAGTTCATAAGAGTATATTGAATGCGGAGGTAAATCTCATTTTCTACTTCCTATCCCTATTTTTGGCTTTTTTTTCAAGAAAAATTTTCTTAGAATGCCTAGGTGATGAGTTCATAGGCCTAACAGGAACTCTAGGCAATATATTGGGATACCTTAATTTAGCCGAATTAGGCATAGGTAGTTGTATCAGTTTTTTTCTTTACAAACCACTTCAATCAGATAACAAACAAGAAATACAAGAGATCCTTTCAGTATTTGGATACCTTTATCGATGTATAGGATTTATAATACTTGGAGGAGGCATCATTATTAGTCTCTTTTTCCCTTTGATATTTGCAAACGCAGACTTAAGCCTAGGAATTGTATATTTCGCTTTCTATTCTTTTCTTGGATCATCTCTTATTGGCTATTTCATCAATTATCGGCAAATACTGTTAACAGCCGACCAAAAAAATTATCTTGTTGCAATTTATTTCCAGTCTGCAGGTATTGTAAAAACTGCGTTACAGATTTTTCTTGCATATACATATAAAAATCTTTATGTTTGGGTTGCCATTGAATTCCTATTCGGCCTTTTCGGTTGTATCATTCTCAATTGGAAAATCAACAAAGAGTACCCATGGCTTAAAACAGAAAAGGGTCAAGGTCGTTTTTTATTGAAGAAATACCCAGGAATACTGACAAATACAAAACAAATTTTCATCCATCAAATAAAGGATTTTATATTAAGTAAGAGCGACGAACTGTTTGTTTTTATATTTGTATCATTGAAAATGGTTGCTTATTATGGTAACTATATCATGATTATATCAAAGATTTCACTTTTATTTAAATCCGCATTAGATGGTGTCAATGCAGGTATTGGCAACTTGGTTGCAGAAGGTGACAAAAAACACATGCTCAACGTATTTTGGGAACTGATGACAATTAGGCATTTTATTGCAGGCGTACTTTGCTACTCCATCTATTGTTATATTGAGCCATTTATTAGTTTGTGGCTAGGTAGTGAGTATATCATGGATCATCGAATTCTAGTGTTTCTGGCAATATATATATATATATCAAACTCCAGAGGTGTTGTCGACGCATTCAATCATGCATATGGTCTGTATGCCGATGTGTGGTCTGCATGGACAGAACTTTTTTTGAATGTAACCGTCACAATTATTGCTGGAATTTATTACGGTATTATTGGTATCCTACTAGGTAAATTAGTGAGTCTTGGATTCATTGTTATATGGTGGAAACCATACTATTTATTCTCTTCAGGTTTCAAAAACTCTATTGCAATCTATTGGAATGGAACTATCAGATATTATCTGATTTTCGGCCTATCATTTATTTTGGGTTATTACATCAATCACTATATCCCTATTAATCCATATACCAGTTTCTATTCATGGATGATGTATTGTACTATAAGTTTTATATTATATCTTCTTTTAAATATATCATTACTACTATGTTTTGCCAGAGGAGCAAAAGACTGTCTTAAACGAATCAAATTAAAAAGATTATGAAGTTCTCTATCATCACCGTCAATTATAATAACAGAGAGGGGTTAGCCAGAACTATCAAAAGCGTAGTTAATCAGACGTTCTCTGATTATGAGTTTATCATTATTGATGGAGGCTCTACTGATGGAAGTGTCGATATAATAAAAGAATTCCAACATCATATAAGTTACTGGGTATCAGAAAAAGACAAGGGTGTTTACTTTGCCATGAACAAGGGCATCCTTAAGGCTCACGGAGATTATATCAATTTCATGAATTCAGGAGACATTTTCTACAACAGCAAAGCCTTATCTACAGTGGCAAGCATTCAAGGTAACTATGATATCATTGTAGGAAGAGACTATCATTACAACGAACAATTGCATAAAGGTTATGCCCCCCCTGTTCCTATACGCATATCAATGATAACTTTTTTTAAAGAGACCCTACCTCACCAAGGAGCGTTTATTAGGCGGGAACTATTCAAATATTCCATGTATGACGAAAGTCTACACATAGCTGCTGATTGGGCTTTTTACGTGAAAAAAGTTGTAATAGAAGGTTGTAGCGTGAAAGCAATTTCAGACATTATTAGTTGGCGTGAGGAAGGCGGTATCAGTTCTACACAAACAAAAAAACTACATGAAGAAAGAAATACCATCATTCATCAACTATTACCAAAGGGGGTCTATCAAGATTATGAATCATTGACTCAACTTGACCGATCAACATCATACAAATTAATGAATATTTGTGAACAAAAAAAGCCACGTAAGTTATTGACTCTATGTATAAAGGTAATAAACCGTCTATATAAAAACCGTTTGCATTAATTAATTATGAAATCTATTGTAGTCTTATTCCCATATTTTGGTACTTTACCCCCACAGTATAATATGTGGCGTACTTCTGCTCTTCGCAACCCAGATATTGACTTTATATTCTTTACCGATTGTGACATTGCCACTGCTCCCAACATTCAAGTACATAAAATGCAGTTTTCTAATTTCAAACAAATGATTGCAAACGCATTTGACTTTCCCATCGCACTTGACAGACCATACAAAATATGTGATTTTCGTCCTGCTTTTGCCTACGCTTTATCGGGTTATATCAAGGGATATGATTATTGGGGATGGGGAGATTTGGATGTTGTTTATGGCGATATCCGACACTTCATTACAGAGGAAGTACTTACGCATTACAAGATGATTTCCGGATGGGGTCATTTTACACTCTATCATAATGATGAAGATACTAACACCTATTTCATGAAATCCATAGAGGGATATCTGGACTATAAAGACGTTTTCACCCAACGTAATTCAATGTATTTCGATGAATACCATTATAAAGGATTTGGAGACAAATGGCGCGACTGTCGTCCTGAAGATTGCTGGTTAAACTGGCAATTTGACAATGTCTCAAAACCCAAACAATCTTATCATTTCTGTAGTCTGACCCGTGGATGGAAACAAGTCATTTTCGAGCATGATGGAAACAAGTTATATATGATTCGATTCAATAAAGGTAATATTGAAAGGAAAGAATCTTTATATGCGCATTTTCAACATCGAGAATTCATGAAGGACTTTGTAACTGATTACAGTCACTTCCTTATAACGCCAAGAGCAATTATCAACTATCCCAAGCACTTTGTTTATATCCGACTTCGTTTTCTATGCCGTAAACGTTCATTAATAACGAAGTATTATCAATGGAAAGATCGTATTATTTGGAAATTTGGTATGAGTAGAATCAAATAAAGGAATACTATCATAATTATGAGAATTGCAGTTCTAACATCTGGTCTATTACCCATTCCTGCCGTACAAGGGGGAGCGGTGGAGAATCTTATAGATTTTTACCTTGAATATAACAACATCCATCATCTACACGATATAACAGTTTATAGTATCGGACACTTCAAAACCAAAGGACATCCAGCTCTTCTCTCAACAGTTAATCACTATTATTATATAGATGTAGATAGTATTTGGGCTAAGATTAAAAGGAAGATTTATTACTATAGACATAATAAAGAATACCACCATTATTTTATTGAGTACTATCTAGAGCAATCCATAAAACATATACGTAAACAGCAATACGACTGTATTATCCTGGAAAACCGCCCATCCTATGCCTTGAAACTTAGAAATATCACCAATTCAAAGTTAGTTTACCATCTTCATAATGAAAAACTAACATTAGAAACACCATCTTATCAAAAAATATATGATGCAGGATCACTTCTCGTCTGTGTCTCAGATTTCGTTGCTCAAAGTGTAAAAGCTATCAATCCCAATGACAAGAAGTGTGTTGTTGTACATAACGGCATAGACTTATTCTCTTTTTCAAAACCCACGACTACGATAAATAGAGAAAAAATGGGATTAAGCCTACAAGACTTTGTCATTGTTTATAGTGGGAGAATAAATGCAGAAA
>Ga0247610_10006469_pt1 | contig 12179 bp, 23 predicted proteins | sample 174DNAGHGhighgp2_FD_193483 | JGI IMG/M metagenome (GOLD analysis project Ga0247610, IMG submission 193483) | Sheep rumen microbial communities from Palmerston North, Manawatu-Wanganui, New Zealand - 1742 DNA GHGhigh gp2 | ecosystem: Host-associated > Mammals > Digestive system > Stomach > Rumen...
GTGTTTCCGGCCCATTGTTTCCATCAAAAGTCGGTAATTTAATATTCGCTGCGGCGTTAGCTACATTCTCTAACTAAGCAATTAAAGTAGCCCAATTAGAATCTTCTGCTACGGTTTTAAGCGTTGATGAAATGCCACTTAAAGCCTCCGATACAGATGTGATTTTAGAAGGCTCGATTGAATTAATAGCTTCTGGAAGTGCTGAGAAAGCTTCTTTGACACCTTGAGTAATAGTGTCTTTAAGATTCAAATCAATACCAAGATCACTATTAATTGCTTCATTAACATACTACTATACTTCGGCATCATTCTTAAACTTAATACCATTAGTAGGCAATGTTAATTCAATGCCTTCAGCAATCGGTACCTTAATAGCTTGCCCACTCTCTGTTAAATCTTTTAAACCGAGCTTCTCAATACTATTAGAATCCCTATATTTGCTTACAGCGGCCCGTAATGTTTCATCAGTTTTAATATTACCGGCGTTAAACTGGTCATCAATCTTATAAATAGGTTCAAAACGGATACCCTATTCAACTTCCCAGGTCTAATATTCAAGACTTTCTGTATTAATATCTTCTATATTTGTATCTTTAAGTTTTGTATCATAAATAAAAGAAGCTTTTAGGGCATCGCTCTAACTAGTATGCTTTGAGCCGTCCGAGGCTACATACTGAGCTTTACCGGTTCCCTCAGATACAAGTTTCATTTCGTAATTGCCAATTTTAACGGTGCCCTCTGCCCCAATAACTTGTCCTTCGGTATTTTTTGTAAAATCAAAGTCATCTGATACGGCCCCAGCATCGAACATTTCACTAGCAATATTAGCCTTTTCTTTACTATCATATGTATGACCATTTACTAAATACGTCTTTTTACCATTTGCATCAGTTTGTACCTAAATTCTATTTTCAGCAATTTTTAATTTAACTGCCTCTTGTACTTCCAATGTTTGTCCTTGACGTTGTTTATCTAAAATATCCTATAAATCTTTTTGAATATCCTATTCTTGCTATTCTCGTTTTCCTTGATATTCATCTGAAAATGCGTTAATTAAATTATCATAATTAACTTTATCCCAATTAAATTCATATGAACCTGTTTCACTAATAGTATATGTATACTTTCCAGTATTAGCAGAAAGTGACATATCACCCCAATCATAATTCTAGAATAAATCAACTAAACTCTATATGGTACCCTGCCCATTATTATCTAATAGATCATCATATGCATCAGATTTAGACATCTTCAATAAATTACTCATTAGGGTTGTATACTGTTTACCATTAATACCCCATTCTTTTAATTGTTTAGTTGTAGCCCCTAAAATATCTGCAATCGAATATGAACCTTTAGATGTGTTAACAGATACGACTTCGTAAACACTTTGTCCATCACTTAATAATGCAGCTGTTTCTTTAAGATGACTTAGAATGGTTGAATATGCTGTATTAAATTCTACAATATAACCATCCGCATCTAAATACGCGTCATCTCCCTCACCTTCACCAAACTTTACAGCAATTTCGGGTAATTCGATTTCTAAATCATGATCAACATCGATGTCTTCTAACTCTTCCATTGCTACAATAACTTCAAGTACTGCAATAATAGAATCTAACATATTAATCTATTCTTGAGCAAAAGCATCTAAACCTTCATTGACATCCTCTGCCATATTAGTAAGGCCAGCTGTATTAATATCCATATGGATTTTACTTAGATCTACTACTAATTCTCCATCAATACTTTTAAGAGCGCCAGCTGCTTCTGTAATTAAATCTGCGGCTTGCTAAGAATTCTTTAGGGTCTTCTCGCCCCAAGTAATACCATCTTCTGTAAGACTCGCAATATTACCCATTTCTGTGATAATATTATAGAAATCATCATAAGCCATAGTATTTTTAGCTTTTCCACCTTTCATGGAATCCTTAATTGTAGAGAAAGCATCAGTCCAATTCTTCCAATAATTTAATGGATTATTTTGAGCAGATGGAATATCATTACTCATAAAATTAAATGAGTCGTCTTCAGTATCCACAGAACGTGTCTCATTTATTTTTTTTGCTAAAGCTAATTCTTTTTCTAAGTCAGCAATTCTTTTAGTATTATCTGGAGTCTTTTCTGCAGCTCTTAAAGTTTCAAGCTATTTAGTTAAAGTCTAAATATAAGCTGTGGTAGAAGCAACAGATCTTAACTACTCATTAGATTCAATTAATGAATCTTTTAATGCATCAAATACTATATCGCCCTAAATACTATCAATTTCACTTATAGTATTGTATAATTCTTTTGCAGACGTAGAAGATAATTTTAAGCCTTCTGAAGTACGGCTAAAATCTAAATCTTGAATACCATACTGCTTCGCCCAATTAGTTAACTGCTATGCATCTGCATTACTTAACTTACCTTCAATACCGCTGGTAATTAAGTTAGTAATTTCATTTAATAGACCTTCAATTGTATCTTGTAGTTCTGCAAGCTACTCTGGTAATAATCGGCCTGCTTCTGCTGCTTGATTGCTAATAGCAGTAATCAATCCAGGAATATCAACTTTCTAAGAAAGTTGTAGCATTCCTTCTTTAACCAGCCCGCCATAATGAGAAAACAACATATTAAATGTAGAATCGTCTAGATTAAGTTGTTTCTATAAATATGAAACATTAACCGCCTAACCAGGCTTAGCTTCAGCAATACTCTTTAACTAATCCGCCGCATTCTAAACCATTTCCGCAGGCTTGTTCTGCATTTCAACTTTAGCATCTATCCAAGCGCTGTATGCATCTGCAAATTCTGGACTACTAATATCCCAGCCCATTCCTTTTGCAAATTGATTAAAATCTTCAATACGTAAATTACCAAAGCCATCATTAATAATACGGCCATACTTAGATACATTTGATAATACATCTTTCATATTTAAGCCATACTAATCCATTAGCTCACCAAAAGCCTAGTATGACATTGAATATGCGTTTTCAAGTGTTTCTTTTGCAGTCACATTATTTTGAGATGCTGCGGTAAGCATATCAACATAAGCACTATTTAAATCTGTTGTAGTATGCCCTGCGGTTTCTTCCATCGCAGTATAAATTGCCGCATATGCGCTAACCATGTCATGTACTGCTGTAATAACAGCAGTTCCATCATCAAGTCGTACTACTCCTAATGCGCCAGTAGTTTCACCAATATCTGCGGCTAGACCGCTGATTGTTTCGCCAACGCCCTTTCCTAAATCTTCTTGAGCAGTTCGTAATTTATTAATGGCATTATTATAAACCGCTTCAGATTCATCAGAAGAAGCTTTTGGTTTGATTTGCTTTAATAAATTAACTGCATCTTGGCCACCAGACTCGAGTACTTTTAAAATTGCTAAATCATATTGCTCAGCTGTAATTTCAAATTGATCCTTTAAATCATTCCGTAAATCATCTGGTAATGACTATACTGCTGACCAACCAATCTCTGCATAATTACTCAAGCCCCTAATCTACTAAATTAACTTATTAGCTTCGTCATTTCTTTCTGTACTTGTAGTCGCATTTAAGAATTCATCCAGCGCAATACTATCTTGAATAGCACGATCAGTTTGGTCTTTAATATACTAATCAATGAATTCTTCGCTATAATTTAATTGACGTAATTTTTTACGCTGAGCATTAATGTACTCATCCATGTAGCTTTCATCTAATACGAAAGACTATAAGACTGAATTATAGCTAAATGCATCATCACTTAATGTTTTTCCGACAATATCAGCGTAAGATTGTTTGAAAGCATCTACATCCGCAAGAGAGGAGGCGCCCTGAGTTGTATATGTTGTAGCAGTTTTGATATTATTTAAATATGAATCAGTGATTGTCTAAATCTAAGACATCGCAGCTTCATCATATTCAAAGCCAATTGAGTCTAAGAAAGACTTTAATGCGCCCACATCTATATCATAAGTACCGTTATCATTGGCCTTAAAGAAATCAGTTACTTGTGCTCCTTGTGCGATCATTTCGCTCATAAAATTAGTATTAAATGCCGCGCGCATCGCCTCAGTAGCACTCGTATAATTGGAAAGCATATCTAAAATAGTATTATCCTATTTAGTTTTAGGATTAATGGCATCTGCTGTTTCATTTAACTAAGCTATAAGATTCCAATATTCTTCATCGCTAATTTCATTATGACCCCAAGCCGATGTAATTTTAGCACGAGCTCGTGCGATAGATTCAGCACTAGCCTTCCATACCTATGCGGCCTAGTCCCACTTAAATCCCATTTCAGTCATTAAGGACTGAACTTTTGAATATTCAGTAGTATTCTATAATGCCATTGATAGAGCTTCTGCCGCGGACTGATTGAATTGCTCACCAACAATGCCTTCAAACGCAGCATTTTTTGCGGTTTTAGATTCAAAATCTGAAACTAACTGCTAGAAATAACGGGCAGTTTGCGGATTATTTTGAGTCCAAGCTTCATTAGACAATAAACTATCAAAATATTTAATTGCATTACTTAACTATTCTTCAGATTGAATATATACAAAATTAGCACTTTTATCTGATATTAACCCAGCAGCTTCTAAGTAAGCTTTATCAATATCATCATACCCAGCAAGGCTGATACGATCTGTAACCTTACCAGACATAATTTTAGATAATTTATCAACACGCTACTTTCCTATATCCGCTTCGTCAGCTAATTTAATTTCATCATCAATACTATCAGAAATGATCTTTTTATATTCTTCAGTAGCTTTATCAATAGAAATACCTAATTTTTGGCGTAAATATTCAATTACAGTAGCAGCATCCTCACCAGCTTTCATCATCCATTTATTATCTTTAAATTCAAAATAATCTTCAAAACCAGAAATTAAATTACCCTGATCATCAACAAAAATTCCTTTATTATTTTTATCTTTAAAACTGGTTAATTCCTCTGCCGTAAAACCATCCTATAATTTAGTTAATAAATCATATTGTTTTCCTGTATTCGTGGCCAAATAATCTTGTTCCGCACGCTACTATAAACTATCTGCAACTTCATTAATAGTTCCCGCACCTTTTGCGATAAGCGTAAGAATAGCCTTCCAAAGATTATCTGCCGCTGCTCCAATCTAAGCTGTGCTTGCACCTTCTGCTAAATTTACTCCCTCAACTGAATTTAATAATTCCTATTCTTGTTGAGTTAGGGCATCCCATATCACATCTCCAGAGGCGATTTTCTAGTATAAACTAGTTAAGCCTTCAAAACGAGCACGATTAGCTTGGCCTGCAGAAAACTATTCTAGTCCAGCTGTTTTTAAAGCTTCATTAGCACTATCAATCTAACCAGTAATTAAATTGGTCCAGAATGTATTAAAATCAAATTGTGTGCCCTCTTTTAGGGAAGATTGAATTAATGCTTTTAATGTTTCTTTACTCTATGTAGTCCATTTTCCGCCAGCAATAGAAGCATAATCAAATGACTTTAAAGCTTCTTGAGCCATTTTCTATGGCATTTGCTGAATTTCTTCTAACTACTTCGCAAGATCTGAACCTTTAGTTTTAATATAATCATTAACAAAAGTAGCCCAATCTTTGTTCGGGTCTTCAAGAGCATTAAACTCATCTACCATTTTATGATATTCTTGCCAAAGACGATCAAATTGTTCTGAATCCTAATCAAGTCCTAATAATTCTGCAAATTTTTTCTATAATGCTCCCTAACTAGCCTCATCTGTAAATTGATCTACCAGAGATTTCATATCCCACTATTTTCCATCAACTGCTTTCCATGATTTCAAAAGTGAACCTTTCTTTTGATCAAAAACATCTATATCTTTTATATAACGATCTATAGTGGCATACTATTCATTTCCCAATTCTGCCATTTCAAGCTAAAATGCTTTAGCAGTCTTCACATATCCGCCTAAATCTTTATCATAAGTAAAGAGTTCCTTAAATTCTACTCCTTCATTGGCATCCATTAAAGTTTGTGCTTTTTCTAATGCTTCAGAATATTTAAATACTTTACTCATATCAGAGAGAGAAGATTCAATAGATTTAGCAGTATCTTTAGTAGTAGAAGCTAACTATTCTAATAATGTTGCCGCATTAGTTGTCCAGTGTAAAGCCGCATCTGTAAATATTTTTGATAATCCTTTAAAATCAGATCCCATTCCCGAAAATGCTTCTGCAGCAGAACGAAGGGCCTCAGGATCAGAAAGATCAAGATCTTTAATTATATCATATGCTTTAGTCTAATTTTTTCCAGATAAACCGCCAATACCCTCTGGGCCATAAATAGCTTCCATATTGTTAAGATAGGCTTCCGCTTGAGCATACTATTGTTTTTCAATGAAAGATTGATATTGTTTAAGATCAGATTGAATAACAGTTAAAGTTTTATTAGTAAACTAATCTGCTGCCAACCATTTTGGCTAATTTTCTTGCCCAAATATTGAATTTAATTGATTGTTATATAATGTAACAGCTTCATCGCGTATCTATTCAAACTCCTCAATAAACGCGCTACGAAATACTTCCGGTAATGTTCCAAAATCAATTTCAGAAGAAGTTTTAAATGTAGAATAATCTAATGCAAGTAATTTCTATGCTTCTGACTAATGCTGTAAAATCCACTCTTCTAAACTTCCCATATAGTCTTCATAATTATCCATACTTGAATAAATAAAAGACATCAAAGTAATGTAATCCTATAAAGTAGCAGCATTATCTTTTTCCTTTTGGTTTCCAGAAGTCACCATAGTATTTAATTTAGACTATACTTTAGAAGAAATTTCAGCATTTACTAATGCCGTACCAACTGTCTCTAAAGTCTATGCAGTGCTATCAAAAATATCGGTACTATACTACTAAACTTTTTTCGACAACTCCAATAACTAACTACCATTCATCTAATTTATTTGATCAACACTATCTAAATCTAAAAATGCTAATAGTTTAGATTCTGGTATGGCTGTGATATAGTCTTTCACTTTTCCATATAATAAACTCTATAATGGTTCTAAGATAGCCGAATCCATACTCATATCAGATGGCTCATAATGCTCTATTGCCCAATTCATTACGCCCAATCGCTATTGAGAAACACTTAAATATCTCCGTGCATTCTCTTCAGACTGAGGATTCTGCTAGCGAACACCATTATAAAGTTTTTCTTTTTTTCCGGTTAAATTCATATCTTCTAGATAAGCAGTAACTAAACTAGCCATCTAATACCTTTGTCCGCCCGCATTCTTAGCAGCTGCTTCTCCAAAATATTCTAATAACAAATCTGAATAATCAGTGTTTTGACCAAGAATATCAAAATCACCTAAAAGCCTAGCAGCTTCTTGTTCATCTTGTAAGCGTTTTTGCTCTGCTTTTAAGGCTCCAACTGTAGAACTCGCCGCATTTCCACGCGCCTCTGCTAATGCTAACTCTAAACCAGTAACATTAATAATTGCATTTCCAGTCTAATTAATAGAATCGATTAAATTCGGATACTAATCTCCTAATTGATTCATATAATCAGTATATTCTTTCGCCGCTTCTGCAGAATCATACTAAGCATCTTTTAATTTTTCTAATTCACTTAATGCTTTTTCTAAACTTTTAACTTCACCTTTATCTTTAGATAATTCTTCTTTAGCTTTAGTTTCAGCTTTTTTATCTAATTCTATTTTTCTAGCTAAAGTTTCTGTATTTGTACGAAAAGCAGTAATTAATGTAGGAATTTGAGTAATTAAGGAAGTAACTCCACCTGCTAATGCCCCTAATGGTCCAGCTGAGGCGAATCCCATTGCGGCTCCGCTCGCTACTCCTCCCAAAGCAGAAACAACAGCGCCTTTACGCATCTAACTTACCGCAGCCACATCTTCATCATGTGAAGTACTAGCTCCATATTGACTTAGTCCCTAAGTAAAAATGCCTGATCCTATTAATTGCATAGCCGAGCCTACCATATTCGCAATCTAAACAAAGGCTTTACTATGAACAAATCCCTTTAAACCACTATTAACGCCATCACTAAATTGCTATCCAGCTTCTCTTCCTTTTTGAGTATATTGCTAAACTAAACCAACTAAAAAATTGGTGTTGGTCCCTTTTGCTTTCTCTAATCCTAACTATATTTGTGCAATAATTAAAGTCAAAACAGATTTGACAGTCGTAACTAATGACATGCCAACAGCTAATGCTTGGGCAGGAAATTTATTAAAAACCTTTGGCAATCCATTAGCTGCACTAATAATATTGGTAATTGTATCTATTACAGTTTTATATAATTCTTCCAATCCAGAACTTGTATAGAATTCCTGAATTGTAACTTTCATCTTCTCGATCTTAGCATCAATAGAATCCAAAGTTTTTAATGTCTATAATTCACCAGTACCTTCAGAATCCATTGCAGTTTGTAATGCTTTCTTATATTCGTCAACATTACTAACTAATGCCAAGAAACGAGATTGCTGTCTATTACCTGCCATCAAAGTAGCAATATAACGCTGAGATAGAGAATCTAAAGAATCCCACTTCTCCATTAATTCAAGCATTACATCATCAAAATCACGGAACTATCCAGCAGTATCATGAATAGTAATACCAACTGTCTATAATGCTTTATCGACTCTATTAAGACTCATTTCTTCGCCTTCAGAGTCAACCGTCTTACTTGGATCACTTGTCATTTCACCATAACGGCTAATAACTGATTTCAATGCAGTACCAATGTTCGTTGCAGATTCACGGGTCGTAGAAATCATTGTAGCCATCATTGCACTTGTTGCTTCAAAGCTCGCGCCAACGGCCTCAGCAGATGAAGCTGTTTTACTAATAGCTACCGCAATTTCTTCAGTACTAGAGGCAGTAGTTGCAGCTAAAGCGCTAAATACATCAGTAACGTGTGCAGCATCAGTCATTTCTAATTTAAAGCCGCGAATAGCAGTTGTCATGTAGTCCGCTGCGGTTGCATAATCAAGACCAGCGATACGAGCCATCTTTAAAGTTTCAGTAGTTAATGTCATTACATCATTCTACTATAAACCCTATTGATAGTAAATCTGAGATACTTCATAAACACCCTTAATTGCTACGCCATATTGACGAGCAATTTCACTATATTGACTAATCTATCCCCATAAATCTTCTTGAGAGAAATTGGTTACTACAGAAATAGAAGTCATAACAGTATCCAATTCTTGGATATGTTGCTTCATATCGTTGATCGCGGATTTAGTCATATTTAAGACTTGCCAAAAACCCATCCAACGATTAACGGCCATCTAAACGTTACTTAAAGCTTTTTGTTTTTGTTGAAGTTTAGTTAAACTATCAATATAAGAATTAATTGCATTCTAGCCATTTTTAAACTAAGAATCATCAACAACTCTTAAATGAGTTCCATTAGCTTCATTATACTTATTAATTAATTCCTATAAACTCTAAGTAAATTGCTATATTTCTGCTTCTTTCTACTTAATACTATCTGTTTTAATATTATCCTAAATTTGAACAGTATTACTTGCTGTTTGTAAATCAGCCTATTGTTGTTTTAAAGCTTCATTCTGTTTTTCACTCTCATTAACCATCTCTTGACGATTATTAATAAAATCCTAGAATGCTTGTTTAGCATTAGACATAAATGCGCTAAAATCCATATTTTCGCCAAGTGAATTAATAATACGAGATAAATCAGAATCCTTTAAATCTAATCCTGCTTCTGTAAAAATAGCTTTCAACTAATTTCTTAAATTAGTTACATTAACTACTTTATTTATATCAATATTTTCAAATACTTGCCCAAGATTAGCAATCATTTGCTGCGCATATTGATCTACTTCTTTATCAGAAGTAAATCCATGCATTAGCTCGTCCTAAATTTTTCTACGTAATTCAGCAATCGCGGAAGTATAGTTACGAAACGAATCAGCATTAAAATCAGTTAATCCTAAAGACTCAGCAATATTCTAAACTCTCCCTTTTGCTTCATCACCCTTTAAAGCGGGATCATTTTTAATCTCTTGTAATTGCTATAACGCTGCTTGACATTTAGGCAACTAAGCCTTTAAATTTTCTGCACCATTAGCAATATTCTAGCTTTCACGCTGTAGCCATGTACCTATATTTCCCGTGGCATCATTTTTATTGCTATGCTAAATACCTAGCTAATTCCAACTTTCATAAAATTTTGCGATAGCATTACGATATTCAATTAATTTTTCAGTTTTAAAAGTGGATTTAGAAGAATCAGTAGAACTCGTTAAAGCCTGTTCCATCTTAGTGGTAATATTATTTAAACTAGCTCCACTTAAAACACTAATCTATTGCTTAAAACCATTAATCTTTTCTGTAGTCTATTGTATGCTAGTATTAACTTGCGTTAATTCTTTATTAATTGCCGCGGATAATCCAGAAAATGTTAATTTTGATACATCCTGCCCAGCATTCTTAAGCTACTCAATAAAAGCAGTAACTTGATCTGCTCCTTGTATACTTTTATCATCAAATAAATTACCAATTTTTCCTTTTTCTAAATTAGCAATCTCTGCTTGTAAACTTTTAATTTTTTCAAGCATATTATTTACTGCTGTCTAATCCTCTGAGGAAAAAGCAATATCATTTAACCCTAAATTCGTAAATCTGTCTTTAGCAGCTTCTAACATTCCCATTAATTGTTCATACTGCTTTAAAAAATTTTTTGAACCATTTGGCGTCTTAAAAGCTTCTCCCATTTTACCCTTTAAAGTATCTGCCTATCCGCTGATCTTATCTAAAAAGCGTTGTATATCTCTAAAAGCATCAGATTTAACATTCACAGAATCCTATAACATTTTTCGTAATTCTGTAACTTGTGCCTAAGCATTCTACAAACCAAGACTAACTGGAATCTCAATACTTTGCGCCATCAAATCTCACTCTCCTTTTAACTCATAAAATAAAAAAAGAGCCACTTTCCGCAAGAAAGTGGCTATCAAACATCTGGGTCTAAATCCTCACCCAAATGCTAAATCTCAACTATTAAATCTTTATCGTCACCGACAGTCTCCGGCAACCCTATTATATTAAACGCGGACACCGTTGGATCAGCCCTTTCTCCCAATCGTAAGTTAATATCACTCACAATCCTAACCTTGGGCATATATAATATGTTTGTATAATTAATGCCCTCATTCTCATCCTTAGAATAGAACTTTCCTTCCAAGGAGAACAAACCGTTGAAGCGCTCTTTTTGCAATGTGTAAGAAATCGCTTCTTTCCCATACTCATAGTAATAATCTACTATATATTTTTTATTGGTGTCTGCCAATATATTCAATTCCTTGTCTTCATATAATTCAATGCATGGAGTTTCTTTTTCAGGTTCAAATGGATCCTTATACTCTCCATGAATTGCTTTTCCATATATCTTTTTCTACACAGCATCGCGTGCGTATTCAAAGATAAATGTTTTTTTCTATGTATAATCTACTGGCCAATGTTCTAAATAAATACGTGGAGTTTCTTCTCCAATAGCAAAATCAAATGGCCCTTCTGTTTTATGCATTAAGATTGGTTTTTCTTTTCCTTTTACTGCAACCTTTGCGCCTAAAAGAATACCAAGGCCAAACTATGATACAACTCCTTCAGACATTTGAAACCGTACTTCAGAACGATCTTGCCATATTACTTTTGGCTAATTAAGCCAGCCGCCTCGCGCATATATTTCTCGACTTTGCTCAGATAGCATAGCCATACTAATATTTTCAAAATACAATACTGGTTCATCTGCTTCAATATATCGTTCGCCAAATTGCATATTAGTTTTCGCGCGCAAGCACACTTCATATAATTCTTTTATTCCAAAATATTGATGTGTCAAAGGTATTCACCTACCTTTATGTAAAGAAAATCCTAGGGACTCCAAAGAGTCCCTAGGAATTTATATTAAATTAAGGATTAGGGGTTACTTGAGAAGATGGATTTAAAGATCCATGGTCATCCTTAGCGGTAGCAGCGGTTTCACCAACACTATAACGAATTAGTTTCATCATTTCGTTCTCACCAGCATCATTAGTAGAACGTAATACGTTTAGAGTCATTTCAAACGTAGTAGGATCGCCTTCAGCCTGTAGAGTTAAGGTAACATTGGACTGTACCTTAGCCTTATTAATAACAAACTGGAATGGCTCGTCCTTACCAGTCTTCTCAGAACGCATATAA
>Ga0247610_10006472_pt1 | contig 12177 bp, 9 predicted proteins | sample 174DNAGHGhighgp2_FD_193483 | JGI IMG/M metagenome (GOLD analysis project Ga0247610, IMG submission 193483) | Sheep rumen microbial communities from Palmerston North, Manawatu-Wanganui, New Zealand - 1742 DNA GHGhigh gp2 | ecosystem: Host-associated > Mammals > Digestive system > Stomach > Rumen ...
GAGGACCTCTACCGGAGCATCTTGAAGGGGCTTGGAATGCCGGTGAGCATCGGCATAGCACCCACGAAGACCTTGGCGAAGGTGGCCAGCAGGTTTGCAAAACGCTACCCGGCCTACAACCACTGCTGCATCATCGACGACGACAACAAGAGGGAGATAGCCTTGACGCTCCTCCCCGTCGGCGACGTTTGGGGCATAGGGAGAAGATGGGAACGGAAATTGCAAGGGATGGGGGTGCGCACGGCATACGACTTCGCCTCGCACACCCAGTCGTGGGTGAGGGTCACTTTCAACATCGTGGCGGAGCGCACGTGGAAGGAACTCAACGGCATCGACTGCATTCCCGTCGACGACATGGAGATGGTCACCAAGAAGAGCATCATCACCTCGCGTTCTTTTCCCAAGAACCTCACGAGCATCGACGATGTGAGGACTCACGTAGCGAACTATGCGGCGAAGTGCGCCGCGAAATTGCGCAAGCAGCACTCCGTGGCACAGGTGGTGGGCGTCTTCGTCGACACCAACCATTTCAGGGAGGACCTGCCGCAGTATGGCATGTTCCGCACCGTCGCCTTGCCCACGCCGTCGGCTTCCAACATCCCCATCACCCAGGCGGCCATGCGATGCCTGGAGATGGCCTTCATACCGGGTTTCCAATACAAGAAGGCGGGGGTGATGGTGCTCGACATCTCTCCCGATTCGGCGGTGCAGACCAACTTCGTGGACTATGACGCGGAGCATTATGAGAAGATGCGGAAAATCGACGAGGTGATGGACCACATCAACAAGGTCAATGGCTCGGAGACCATCGTGCTGGGTGCACAGCAGTACACGGCGAAAGACGGAAAGGGAAAGGCAGGGCAGTTTGCGCAGGCCATCAAGCGCGACCTGAAAAGTCCCAACTACACCACGCGGTGGTCTGACATCATTGAAGTGGAGTGAGATGATGTCATTGGCTCACAGGCAAGACATTTTTCCTCCGTTGTCAAAAAAATGAGTTTTTTTGAACATCTTCCCAAGAAAATGCTTATCTTTGTGGCATCGTAACAAAAACCTACTACCATGGCAATGATCAAATGCAGGGAATGTGGACAATTGATTTCCGACAAGGCTGCGAGATGCCCCAGATGCGGTTGCCCGTCCATGAGAATGAGTGAACAAACACAGTATCAAAGGTATGATACTCCGCCTCCGGCAAGAAACGACCAAGGGGGAGGTAATCGGCCTAACAATAATTTGTTGTATGCCATCATTGCCGGCCTGCTGGTTATCATTGCCGGCGGTGCGTTCTTCTGGTATAACTCGTCAAAGCAAGAGCAGAAAATCCAACAAATGATGGACCAGGTTGCCAAGACAGAAGAGAATACACCCAAGAAAGAGGAAGCGGCTCAGCAAAACCCGGAAAGCACTGTTCAAGAAGCGAAGCAAGAGGTGAAGCAGGAGGCAAAGCAAGAAGTGCAGGTGGTGCAACCTGCCCCGAAGCCACAGCCGGCTGCAACCTATACGCCGCCCAGGAGCTACTCGCTGAGTGGTATCTTGAATGGCGACTATGTTACGTTCGAACTTTATCCCAATGGCTCTTCCTCTGTGAGCGGTGTCTTCACCAACTATACCATCAATGTCGCTTTCAATGTGAGTGGAACATTGACCGACAGCAAGATGAGCCTGCGAAGCGTGAACCATGGAAAATGGCGCTTCAGGGCATCCAGACATGGCGGCTCGTATCGAGGGACTTGCACCAACGGTTCATCAACATATAGTTTTGAAGTTCAATGACACATCACACCATGACACTACATCTGCCCCTCTTACTGGTTGGAGCATTGGCAATAGCATGCATTGGCCCTAAAAAGGAGTCAAAGCCAACAACACCTGACAACGACACCACACCCCAGCAACAGGTAGTCTACAAACAAGAAAAGGACACGAAGGACACCGTGCCAACGCCCCAAAAAGGCGGCAGCACCATTCAAGACAGCGTGTTCTATAGCAATGTGCTTGGAAGCAACCGCAACTACACGGTCTACCTGCCACCATCATACAATATTGACACGCGCCGCGAGTATCCCATATTATACCTGCTCCACGGTATGTTGGACGATAACCGTTGCTGGGCAGAACGTGCACATCTGCAGGCCGTCACCGACTCGCTGATATCACAGGGAAAGTGTTGTGAGATGATCATCGTGACCCCATGTGCCGGAGGCAAGGCCAACGTGGATTGGAATGGCTATTTCGACATGCCAGGGTGGGCTTACGAGAGTTTCTTCTTCAAGGAATTCCTGCCATTCATCGAGTCGCATTACAGGGTGAGCAAAGCCAAGGGCCAGCGCGCTGTAGCAGGGCTCTCCATGGGTGGAGGAGCCGCCACAAGTTACGCACAACGTCACCTCGGCATGTTCAGCGGCTGTTATGCCATGAGTGCACTGATGGACATCGTGCCTCTTCCCGGAAGCAAGGCCGGCAAGAACAGCAAGGTGGGATTGATGAGCACGTCGGTGGCGGAGAAGAGTTGCACCAAATTTGTTCAGAACGCCAAGGATTCCACCTTGGACAGTCTGCGCAATGTGAAATGGTATGTGGATTGCGGAGACAAGGACTTCCTCCTCCAGAAAAACCGCGAATTCATTGCTGCAATGAAAGCGAAAAAGATACCTCTCAGTGTGCAGATACGCAAGGGGACTCATTCCTGGCAGTATTGGCATTCAGGACTTTTCATTTGTTTGCCGTTCATCAGCGATTCCTTTGCAAAGGAGCAATGAGCAGTCCGCTATTCCAAACGTTATAAGTAGAGCTCTCGTCCCTTTAACTTCCCTATAACGATAAAAGTGAACATATGTCCCTTTAACTCCCCTTTAACTCCCCTTTAACTCCCCTTTAACTCCCCTTTAACTCCTCTTTAACTCCTCTTTAACTTCCCTTCAACTCCTGAAAGTTGAGCGAATGCGAAACTTGAATGGAACCTTCGCAGGAGCAACCCTGATTTGTTAAAAAAAACAAATAGGGTTGTTCCTTGCATTTTTTTTGCTATCTTTGCAGCAACATCCTAATAAAGACACTTATTTTACTACTTTTCTAACAAATGCCATCCGTCATGTGGAGGGCGAATGATTGATAGGGATTATGAAAAAAGTTTACTTCACAATCTTATGTCTGCTGGCTTGCGCTCACGTCTCGTTCGCGCAAGTGAGATGGAATGCGGATTATCAAGCTTATATTGACCAGTACAAGGATATCGCCATTGAGGAGATGATGGCCTACCGCATACCCGCAAGCATCACGCTGGCTCAGGGGCTGCTTGAAAGCGGGGCGGGGAAGAGCTATCTTTCGCGTTATGGCAACAACCATTTCGGCATCAAGTCCAATGGCTGGACGGGAAGGACCATCCGTCACGACGACGACCAGAAACAGGAGAAATTCAGGGCCTACGACTCCGTCAGGGAGAGTTTTGAGGACCATAGCAAATTCCTCGCTTACAGGGAGCGTTACAGCCGGCTGTTCCAACTGAATATGACCGACTACGTGGGATGGGCGCAGGGGCTCAAGGACTGCGGCTATGCCACCAACCCCAAATACGCTCAAAGGCTCATCAGCATCATAGAGACCTATCAACTCTACCAATACGACACCATGACGCCCGCGAAGGTGGAAGAAGTGGTTGTGGCGGCGGAAAAAGAGACCAACACCACCAAGAGGACAACCTATCAGGTGCACAAGATCAACGCCTACAACCAGAACTTCTATGTTTATGCCCGCAAGGGGGACACCTTCGAGAGCATAGGCAAGGAACTGGGGGTGTCGGCTTCCAACCTCGCAAAATTCAATGAGCGCGAGAAGGATGAGCAGCTCAAGGAGGGGGATGTCATCTATCTCCGCAAGAAGCAGAAAAAGGCCGACAAGAGGTATAAGAACCAGTACCACGTGGTGAAAGCGGGCGAAAGCATGTACCTCATCTCGCAATTGTATGGCATGCGTCTTTCCAGCCTATACAAAATCAATCGTCTCGACGCCAATTACCAAATCAAAGTTGGCGACAAACTCAAGGTTTGTTAAATCGGCACTACATCCTATTGATGATGCAGCGGTGTGTGATTGCGACGTGTCAAAAAAGGCGACATCAATGACAGAGAAGGAGAAAATGATTGCGGGGGATTGCTATTCCGCCGTCGACCCGCAGTTGTTGGCGGAACTGGTGGAGACGCAGGAGATTCTCGTGGAATACAATGCTTTGCCGCCTACCGATAAGCTTCGCAAACGTGAAATCCTCCTGTCGTTGCTTGGCCATATCGCAGACAACGAAGTGATCATCAACCAGCCTTTCCGCTGCGACTATGGAAAGCAAATCAGTGTGGGGAAGCGCTTCTTCGCCAACTTCAATTTCACCGTGCTCGACGAGGCGCCTGTCACCATCGGCGACGATTGTTTCATTGGACCCAATGTGAGCATCTATACCGCGTGCCACAGTACCGACCCCGTACAGCGAAACAGCAGGGTGGAATGGGCAAGGCCCGTCAACATCGGAAACAACGTGTGGATAGGGGGGAGCGTCACCATCCTTCCGGGGGTGAGCATCGGCGACAATGTCACCATAGGTGCCGGGTCGGTGGTCGTCAAGGACATCCCTTCCAACTGCGTCGCTGCAGGAAATCCATGCAAGGTGGTGAGAAAATTGATGATTGAAGATTGATGTGCGTGGTTGGGAAATCTCCAAGGAAGTCCCCAATGACAACTCCGCCATTCATACTTGAAGTGTGCTCAATCCCCTTTTAGGAATGGAAAAGGCCACGAGGCATTGGTGAGTCCACATCCTGAAATGGACTCAGTTTTATTATTATTCATCTTTTCTTTGTTTTTTCCTCCTTTTTCCTTATTTTTGCAACATTTAATGCAACAACAGGAAAAAACGCTATGGCTAAAAGTATCGTTTTGGAAAAAGGCACCACGCTCCAAAGTGGAAAATATGTCATACAAAGAAAACTTGGCCAGGGAGGTTTCGGCATCACCTACGAAGCCACCTTGGTGAAGCTGAAGAAGCGTGTGGCGCTGAAGGAAAGCTTTCTGAGTGGAGTATGCGGACGTGGTGGCGACGGGAAGACCGTGGTCGTACCATTGGATGAAAACGTGAGCTTCTTTGAGAAACAGAAAGAGAGGTTCATGGACGAGGCTCTCCGACTGGCCAACCTTTCCAATCCCCATATCGTCCCGGTGTTTGACTCCTTCGAGGAGAACGGCACCTACTACTATGTGATGGACTTCATCGAGGGTGAGAGTCTCAGCGACAAACTCAAGCGAGGAGGCAAGCCGTTTGATGAAGGCAGCGTGATGGTCATTCTCGACCAGTTGCTGGATGCTTTGGATTGCATCCACAGTGAAGTGCCACCTCTCTGCCACCTCGACATCAAGCCGGCCAACATCATGATGAACAAGAAGGGAAAGGTCATATTGGTGGATTTCGGCGCCAGCAAGTATGCATCAACGTCGGATGTCTCCGTGTCATCCTCTTCTGTAGCCTACACCCCCGGCTATGCCCCCTTCGAGCAAGTCTATAATGACAGGAAGAACATGGGGCCGTGGACAGACTTCTATGCTGTTGGAGCCACGTTGTTCTGCTTGTTCACCGGTGAAAGACCCTCACCACCCACCGATATCTTCCAAGACTCCACGCCCGACAAGCATGCCTCCATTCCTCTGCCAGGCTCCTTGAGTCCGATGATGAAAAAGCTGATACTATGGATGATGTCACTCCCCCAAAACGACCGTCCAGAGTCCGTAAATCAAATACGAGACTTCATCAGCCAATATAAAGTAACTGATGGCTATGGAAAAACTGGTGGCCATGGCGGACAGGATGAACATCATGAAATGGATGAATTAGAGGATGGCGATGAACTCATTGTCATATCCGCCTCTCAATCTCCCGTCGATTCTTCCGATTCTTCCAATCATTTCGATTACTCAGAAAAAACCACCCCTCCTGCTGCCAACCCCAGCCGCGAGGAGACTGCTTTGCCTGACGACCTCCAAGTCCCTCCTGCTGCCAGCCGTGAGAAGACCGCAATAGCTGATGAGGGTGGAGTCCATGGCTTGGGCAACTTCGATAGGCTCCAAACCCCAAAAGACTCCAATGCCCCCAAAGGCTCCAAAGACTCCAAAGCCCCCAAAGGCTCCAAAGAGTCCAAAGACTTTAAATCTCCCCAAAAATCCAAAGAGTCAAAGGCTTCAAAAGATTTCAAAGTTCCCAAAGATACCAAGTCTCCTAAAGCCTCAACAACCTCAAAATCTCCTAATCCTCCTAAAGCCTCTGCAACAGGCAAGGTTGGTGTTCCCGGTCCGGAACCTCGTCGTAATTGGATGAAGCCGGTGGGGTATGCCATAGGCTCCGTACTTGCTTTGCTCTTGCTGTTGGCAATTTTCGGGGTCTTCAGCGACTCCGATTCATCGCAGGTGGCAAAAACGGAAGGTTCGAAAAAGGAACAAGTGCGTAAAGAGAGGGTTCAGGAAAAAAAGACTGAGCCGGAACAGACAGTTCAGGAAGAAACTCCTGTTGAGAACCAGATGGTTGCGGAAGAAGGGACAGATACCACGACCTTGGCCTCAGAACAAAAACCACAGGAAACAGCACAACCTGAAGCGCATGTAAAGAATGATGACCCCAATGAGGGTAAATATAAATCTTATCTTTCTGAAGCACGTGCTGCATACAACAGGGCCAATTATGACGGAGCTTTGGCTTCCCTCAACAAAATCAATGCCTTGGGGAAAACCTATTCCAACAAGAAGGATGTGACGGGACTGCGTTCGCAAATCACGTCGGCAAAAGCGGCTAAAGACAAAAAGCAGATGGAAGAACATGACAAGAAAAAGAAGGAAGAACAGAAGCAAAAGGAAATCGACCAAAAATGCCGTTCTCTATTCAGTAATGCAAGCGCAGCCTATAAGAATTCAAATCTCGACGCCGCTGACAATTATATACGGCAGATAGAAAGCCTTTCTCCAAGCTATGCAAGAAGAAGTGAGGTGACGAACTTGAAAGCCAATATCAAGAAGTCAAAAGCCAATCTGAATAAATGGGGGCTTTGATTCATAACATTCATACAATCATTTTCTTCATACAACATCATGAAACATCTCAAATGCATATTCCTGCTCTTCTGGGCAGTACAAATCACCGCTTTCGCACAGACACCCTGCGACGACATTAATACGGCCTTGTTGAAAATAGACAAATTAATAGTTGATGGGAAACTCGACCAGGCTCTTAATGTATTGAATAATATCAAGAACGATCCCGATGTCCGCAATTGCAATAATATGAGGTTGGTGGAAAATAAAATCAAGGATGTCGAGAGCAAGATGGCACAAAACGCCACCGCAAGTGAAATGTTTAATTGGGGGAACGATTATTATTATGGCAGAAACGCAAAAGTTAAAGACCCGGTAAAAGCAGCAGAATGGTTCAGAAAGGCGGCAGAAATGAGGCATTTGGGTGCCCGGAATAGCCTTGAATGGATGGGGCAAGCCGGCTCTAATGAAGATTTGTTTTATGCGAAGGCTGTGGAGTGGTATCGCAAGGAGGCAGAGCGGGGAGATGCATCATACCAATATAATCTTGGATGTATGTATTTAAAAGGCTATGGCGTTTCTCAAGATTACGTCGAGGCCGTGAAATGGTTTCGCAAGGCTGCTGAGCAAGGGTATGCTGCGGCACAAAATAACTTTGGAGCGATGTACGAAAAAGGTTATGGGGTATCTCAGGACTATGCTGAGGCTGAGAAATGGTATCGCAAGGCGGCGGAGCAGGGATATGCAACTAGTCAGACTAACCTTGGGATTTTGTACCGAGATGGTAGTGGCGTTTCCCAGGACTATGCTGAGGCCGTGAAATGGTTCCGCAAAGCTGATGAGCAGGGTAATGCTTATGGACAGAATAACCTTGGATATATGTATCAGTATGGCTATGGCGTGTCCCAGGATTACTCCGAAGCCGTGAAATGGTATCGCAAGTCGGCAGAGCAGGGTAATGCTTATGGACAGAATAACCTTGGATATATGTATCAGTATGGCTATGGCGTGTCCCAGGATTACTCCGAAGCCGTGAAATGGTATCGCAAGCCGGCAGAGCAGGGGGATGCAAGCGGTCAGAATAACCTTGGGTTTATGTATGAAAAAGGCTATGGTGTGACCAAGGATTACGCTGAGGCTGTGAAATGGTATCGCAAGGCGGCAGAGCAGGGGGATGCAAGCGGTCAGAATAACCTTGGGTTTATGTATGAAAAAGGCTATGGTGTGACCAAGGATTACGCTGAGGCTGTGAAATGGTATCGCAAGGCGGCAGAACAGGGGTATGCAAGAGCACAGAGCTACCTTGGAACTATGTACCAAGATGGACTTGGTGTGACTCAGGATTATGCCGAAGCGGTTAAGTGGTACCGCAAATCTGCTGAGCAGGGATATGCATTAGGGCAGGTTCGCTATGGCTTTATGTGCGAAAAAGGTTATGGGGTATCTCAGGACTATGCAGAGGCCGTGAAATGGTATCGCAAGGCGGCGGAGCAGGGATATGCAAAAGCCCAGTGTAATCTTGGATGGATGTATCATAACGGCTATGGTGTGACTCAGGATTATGCCGAAGCGGTAAAGTGGTACCGCAAATCTGCTGAGCAGGGATATGCATTAGGGCAGGTTCGCTATGGCTTTGTGTACGAAAAAGGTTATGGTGTATCTCAAGACAAGGTAGAGGCAGTAAGATGGTATCGCAAGGCGGCAGAGCAGGGGAATGTTTATGGCCAATATAACCTGGGAGTGATGTACGAAATTGGAAAAGGTGTGGCCAAGGATCTTTCCGAGGCAAAGAAGTGGTATGAGAAAGCTGCTGCACAAGGGTATGAGGATGCCAAAGCAAGGTTGAAGGTGCTGAATGGGAATTGATAACCTTGTGGCCCGGTTCTTTTCAATCTTTTCCACCATATCGTCATATGTCATATCAATTTAAAAGATAAACAATTATGAAATATCTCAAATGTATATTTCTGCTCTTCTGGGCAGTCCAAGTCACCGCTTTCGCACAGACACCCTGCGACGACATCAATACGGCCTTGCGAAAAATCGACGAATTAATAGTTGATGGGAAACTCGACCAGGCTCTCACTGCATTGAAAAAAATCAAAAACGACCCCAATGTCCGCAACTGCGACAATATGAAAGTCGTGGAGTATAAAATCAAGGACATCGAGAGCAAGATGCCTCAAAACTCCATGACACCTCAACAGATGTATGATTTGGGTAATGATTATTATTATGGTAGAAATTGTAGGTCCAAAGACTATGTAAAAGCAGCTGAGTGGTTCAGAAAAGCAGCTGAGTATGGGTATTTGGGAGCGCAGAAGAGTCTTGAATGGATGAATCAAACTGGTTCTGATGAAGAAATGTATTACGCAAAGGCTGTGGACTGGTATCGCAAGGCGGCAGAACAGGATGACGCAACAGCCCAGAGCAATCTTGGATGGATGTATGAATTTGGTTTGGGTGTTCCTAAAAATTATTCAGAGGCATGGAAATGGTATTTCAAGGCAGCGGAGCAGGGAAATGCTTTGGGACAGAATCAACTTGGATGGATGTACCAATATGGTCTTTATGTATCTCAGAATTATGAGGAGGCCTTTAAATGGTACTTTAAGGCTGCAGAACAAGGGTTTCCTGCAGGACAGGTTAACGTTGGATTTATGTATGAGAAAGGATATGGCGTTTCAAAAAATTTCACGGAAGCCTTGAAATGGTATCGCAAGGCGGCAGAACAGGGGAATGCACTCGCTCAGTCTTTTCTTGGGCATATGTATGAAAATGGCTTAGGTGTGACCAAGAACCTGACAGAGGCAAAGAAGTGGTATGAGAAAGCTGCCGCACAAGGAGATGATTTTGCCAAAGGAAGATTGAAGGTGCTGAATGGGAATTGATAACCTTGTGGCCCGGTTCTTTTCAATCTTTTCCACCATATCGTCATATGTCATATCAATTTAAAAGATAAACAATCATGAAACAACTCAAATGTATATTCCTGCTCTTCTGGGCAATACAAATCACCGCTTTCGCACAGACACCCTGCGACGACATCAATACGGCATTAATCAAAATTGAAAATCTGATAGTCGATGGAAAACTACAACAGGCACTTGATGCACTGAAAAAAATCAAGAACGACCCCAATGTCCGCAACTGCGAAAACATGAGGTTGGTGGAATATAAAATCAAGGACATCGAGAGCAAGATGCTACAAACTGCTGAAAAGGTGTTTGAGCAAGGCGAGGATTATTTCCTAGGCAGAAATGGTAAGTCAAAAGACTATGCAAAAGCTGTGGAGTGGTACAACAAGGCTGCAGAACAAGGGAATGCCGATGCCATGATTCGTCTTGCAGAGTGTTATGAGGAAGGTTATGGCGTAGATAAAAGTGAAAGAAAAGGAGTGGAATATGAAAAGAAAGCCGCTGCTTTGGGTAACGCCAAGGCACAGTTTTGGCTGGGGAACACCTATACCAACGAATCGTATGGTGGCGAAACACGAAACTATGCAGAAGCCGTGAAGTGGTATCGCAAGTCAGCAGAACAAGGGTATGCAGGGGGTCAATATGGCCTTGGAAATATGTATTTTGTTGGTACAGGAGTGACCAAGGACTATGCCGAAGCCTTGAAATGGTATCGTAAGGCGGCTGAGCAAGATTATGTGTTTGCACAGAATCAACTTGGATATATGTATAATAACGGCAAAGGCGTGTCCAAGGATTATGCCGAGGCCGTGAAATGGTATCGCAAGTCGGCAGAGCAGGGGGATACAAGCGGTCAGAATAATCTTGGCTATATGTATCAGTATGGCTATGGTGTGCCCAAGGATCATGCCGAGGCCGTGAAATGGTATCGCAGAGCGGCAGAACAGGGGCAAGCAATTGGTCAGTTTAACCTTGCGTGTATGTACGAAAATGGCTATGGCGTAACCAAGAACTTGACAGAGGCAAAGAAGTGGTATGAGAAAGCTGCCGCACAAGGAGATGAGGATGCCCAAAAAAAGCTCAAAGAAAACATTTGGAATAAAGAAAGCTCGCTTGTAAAGGTGTCTGGTGTTGTCTATGAAAAGAAAGATGAGCCAATGATAGGGGCTATTATTAGGGAAAAAAATACTAATAATGGAGTTGTTTCGGATTTTGATGGTAATTTCAGTATATCTGTTCCTCTTGGTGCAGAGTTGGAAATCAAATATGTTGGATATAAGGATGTTACTGTAAAAGTGATTGATGATAACCCTATCAAAGTGTATATGAAACGCAGGTAATTACGACAAGGCACTTGAAGCCTTGAACAAAATCAAAAACGACCCTCAAGTGCGCAATTGTGACAATATGGAGAAGGTGAATGCTAAGATTGCGGAGATTCAAGGTGAGTTCCATTCGTCTGTCGAAGAGATGTATGATTCGGGCAAGGATCATTATTATGGCGAAACGGGCAATGGCGAATATGACGCTGAAACTGTCAAGGAGTATCTCAAGGAAGCTGAGCAGGGGAATGCCGATGCCCAGTATCGACTTGGGGTGATGTATGGAAACGGCTATGGCGTGCAGAAGAATGATGCAGAATCTGCCAAGTGGTATCGCAAGGCCGCAGAGCAGGGACACGCTTATGCACAGAATGACCTTGGATTCTTGTATCAAAACGGTTTTGGCGTGGAAAGGAATGACGTCGAAGCGTTCAGACTGTACCGCTTGGCAGCGGAACAGGGAGATGCCATGGGGCAATATAATCTTGGCCTGATGTACGAATATGGTTGCGGCGTGCCTAAGAATATGAGGCTGGCAAGGAAATGGTTTGTAAAGGCCGCCGCACAAGGATATGAAGATGCCATTGCAAAATTGAATAGACATCATGGGGCCAGGCGCCCTTACCACCATCCTTTGCGCCGACGTTTCCATCGTCCCCCCTTCTATTTCTAATATACTTTACAAAACCAAACCTGTAAATCATTATGAAGATTTTCAAGTGCATGTTATTGCTCTTATGGGCAGTTCAAATCAACGTTTTCTCGCAGACCAACCCCGACAGGATGTTTGAAACGGGCGAGGACTATTTTACGGGTGGAAATGGCAAAACCCAGGATTATGAGATGGCGGTGAAGTGGTATCTCAAGGCAGCCGC
>Ga0247610_10006474_pt1 | contig 12175 bp, 14 predicted proteins | sample 174DNAGHGhighgp2_FD_193483 | JGI IMG/M metagenome (GOLD analysis project Ga0247610, IMG submission 193483) | Sheep rumen microbial communities from Palmerston North, Manawatu-Wanganui, New Zealand - 1742 DNA GHGhigh gp2 | ecosystem: Host-associated > Mammals > Digestive system > Stomach > Rumen...
TCGAAGCCATCAACCCCGACTACATTCAGATAGAGAATGTCGAAGAGTTTATGTGTTGGGGCGAACTCGACGAGAACGGTCATCCTATCTCGAAAGACCAAGGCAGCAGCTACATGCGCTGGGTGCGCAACGTGCGCGCCTATGGCTATGACTTCGACTGGCGCATCCTCAACGCTGCCGACTATGGCGCTTACACATCACGCCGTCGTTTCTTCGGTCAGTTCGCGCGCAAGGGTTTTCCTATCGCTTTCCCTGAACAGACCTACGCTAAGAATGGCGACGGCTCAGTATGTAACGATGGTGTCGCTACAAAATCGCTCTTCCCAAATCAGTACAAGAAATGGAAGCCAGTACGCGAAGTTCTCGACTTCTCCGACGAAGGTGAGTCTATCTTCATGCGTAAGAAGCCGCTCGTGGAAAAGACACTGGAGCGTATCTATGCAGGACTCATAAAATTCGTGGCTGGTGGTAAGGATGCTTTCATCGTCAAATACAACTCCATGAACAGAGGTGGCCATTACGTCGCTCCCTCTGTTGACGAGCCGTGTCCTACCGTCGCCTGTCAGAACCGTCTCGGAATGGCACAGGTGCATTTCCTCTCAAAGTATTACGGTGGCAAAGACCACAACGAATCTCTGGAGGAACCTGCTGGAACGGTCACCACCAAAGACCATCATGCTTTCGTCACTGCCTACTATGGCAACGGCTTCAACTCTTCCATCGAAGAGCCGTGTCCTACCATCACGACGAAAGACCGTATTTCAAAGGTCACAACGTGCTTCCTCGACAACCAGTATGGCAACGGCACTCCGTCATCTGCCGACGCGCCCTGTCCGACCATACCAACGAATCCCAAGCAGGCCCTCGTAGAGGTGAAGCCGTTGGTAATGAATACCAACTTCCATAATGTAGGCAGTTCCGTAGAGGAACCGGCACAGGTAATCACGGCCAATCGCAAGTGGCATTACCTAATGAATCCTCAGTTTATGTCGAAGGGTGGCTCCGTCGATGACCCTTGCTTCACGCTCATTGCCCGCATGGATAAGATGCCGCCGTATCTCGTACAAGCCACCGTTCCTGATGGTTCTCCATCTGGAAAGCCTGCTCTCGCTATCGCCGTCTATGAGTCCGACTCAGAAATGACCAAGCGCATAAAGGAGTTTATGGCCCTCTATGGCATCATCGACATCAAAATGAGGATGCTCAAAATCCCTGAACTCAAAAAGATCATGGGCTTCCCAGAAGATTATGTCCTCGTCGGCACTCAGGCAGAACAGAAGAAATTCATCGGCAATGCCGTCGAAGTAAACATGTCTCGCGTCCTCTGCGAAGCGCTCTGTCAGAAACTCTCTAAACAAAATCTCATAGCATCATGAAAAAGAAATTCCAAATGTGTGTCCTCATTTCACTCTATGGGGACAACAAGCTACAGCGACTTCGTGAGCATGTCTTCTCAGACCCTCACTTTGTAGGCTTCAACTACTATCAGTGTTATCGTGTGTTCTTCGTTTTTGACGAAGACGAAGATTATGTTGGCTTCTTTGAGACGCTGAAATTCAAACTCTCTATGGGAAGAAAATCGGCAACCGTCACTCTTCTCGCATTGGTGAAGGGAGAAAACCAGAACTTCTGCTTCAATCTCGCCTACTCTGAGTATTTGCAAGACAAATCATTGTTCCCTGGAACTGATGACTATAAAACTCCTGTGTAATAAAACGTAGATAAGATTATGGCAAAGACATTGGAACAGATTAAGGCATCTGGCCTTGCGTCGGATATTCAAGAGTTTATATGCGAGCGCCCTGATTGTAACAATATGACAGTAGAGGACTTCGTATACTACCTGCTTGATTTTGCACAAGGAAAGGAGGACTGACGATGGAACAACCTTTAATGCTACAGAGCAGTTGTGTTGACTGCAAACACTATGATGGTTTTGGCCAGTGCTTAGAACACGGCAATAACTTAGTTGAGAATTGTAAAGATTACAAGGAGGTCTGATTATGAATGTAGTTATCCCTAAGAACGTCTGGCTGTCATCGCAACTGTCAATCGCTCGCTACTATGGCGGTTGCACAGTCGATGGCCACCAGTACACCGTCGTCGCAGGCTCAGAAGACCTCGTGCGAAACGACTGGCTACCCATCTATCGCCGCGTCGGTCCAAAGAAAACTGTCGAACTGGCCGCTCGTGGCCTCACTCCCAAAGAGGCTAAATCAGAATGTACTGTGCGACGTGGTTCTGCCACGTCGTCTTCCGAACTATCAATGTTTGACGAATCATGAAGACTCCTATCACTTACTATGGTGGCAAACAGCAGATGGCAAAGACCATCATCGCTATGATGCCAAAGCACAAAATCTATTGTGAGCCGTTCTTTGGTGGTGGAGCTGTCTTCTTCGCCAAAGGGCCGTCATTCCTGGAGGCTATCAACGACAAGAACGAGCTGCTTGTAACCTTCTACCAGCAATGCGTCGATAACTTCGATGCGCTGCAGCACAAAATTCAGAATACGCTTCATGCTGAGTCTGAGTATATCAAGGCGAAGAGGATTTACAACAGCCCGAAGTCTCATAAGAAAATCGATATCGCTTGGGCGGTGTGGATGGTGACGAATATGTCGGTGATGGCTACGCCTCGTGGTGGCTGGAAGCGTGACAACGGCACAGGTGGTTCTCATGTCGGCGTATCAATGGAACGGCATCGTGCAAACTTCACAAGCCGTATCTACGACCGACTGAAACATGTCCAAATATCATGCCACGACGCACTCACTGTTATTCGCGAACGTGACACGCCTGAGACGTTCTTCTATCTCGACCCACCGTATATCAACTGCGACCAGAAGCATTACAATGGTTACGGGAAGGATGAATTTTGCGAACTGCTGTCTCTGCTGACAACTATTCAAGGCAAGTTCATCCTTTCTAATTTCTGGTCTGATGAACTCTCCGCTTTCGTTGATCGTGAAGGATGGAACTTTCAGGTCTTCGACAAGAAATGTATGATACCTGCACTCTGCAAGAAGCCTCGGCGTAAGCAGGAAGTGCTCGTGTATAACTTCGACATTAACCCAACTCTGTTTTAATCATGAAAAAAGTATATCAGAGAATAGATGACCCAAGACACGGAGATTGCTATAAATGCGCTATCGCAAGCATTCTCGACTTAGACTATGAAGATGTACCTCATTTCGTTGACATGGGTGAGGATTGGCTTATTGAAGCACAGAAATTCTTCCGCGAACACGGCTATGATTATTCTGGTAAGGAATTGTACAATCCGAAAATTTGTTTCCTCGAAAATCCTACGTGGAATGTGTGGGAGAATGTGTGGCCGGTTGACGAATGTACTTTTAATGTTCTGACACCAGACATGGGTATCAACGGCTTGTTTATGGCAGGTGTTTACTCACCGAAATACACAAACCCGAATGAGCATCCCATCGACCATCTTCATAGCGTACTCTGCGACATCAATTTCAATATTGTGTTCGACCCTCAGCCTGAATACGAAAAGGTTGTGAACTATCCATATTCACGTCTTATCGGCTACAACGGAATCCGTAGTATTGACATTATCCGTAAAATTGAATAATAATATGACAGACTCAGAAAAGAATCAACTCTTTGAACAGGTGCTCACCAAGTGGGGCATCATCAATCAAGTGTTTATGGTGATGGAAGAATGTGGCGAACTGCTCAACGTCCTCGCTAAAGCAAAACGTGGACGCGCCTCGAAAGAGGAAATCATCACGGAACTGGCCGACGTGTCTATCATGGTAGAACAGATGGCCTTCTTCTATGGAGAAAAGGACTTTCTCATAGAGAAAGAACGTAAGCTACAGAGACTCAAAGAACGTCTAAACAAATCGTAGTATGGAAGAAATCATCATCAACGGAAAGGCGCTCTACACACCAAAGGGAGCCGCCAGAGAGTATGCTGCCGTTGGCTGCAACTTCTACACTGGCTGTCCGCATGACTGCCAGTACTGCTACCTCAAACGTGGCGCACCGTCAAAACAGCTCGGCGGTACCGAAGTGAAACTAAAGAAGTGCTTCAAGGATGAAGACGATGCTGTCACGCGCCTCTGCATGGAAATGGATGATAACCTATTCTATCTGCAACAGGTAGGCATCTTCCTTTCCTTCACCTCCGACCCGCTCATTCCAGAAGAGCGTCACCTCACGCTGGTCACGATCATGATGGCTCAGCGTCGCTCCATTCCCGTAGTCTTACTAACCAAGAATGCTGACTTCATCAACGACGAGAAATTCATGTCGTGGCTCCTGACTGCAGGAATAAAGAGAGGTATGATTGCTTTCGGCTTCACGCTCACTGGACGCGACGATATGGAACCTAACGCATCGCCAAACGTAGAGCGCGAACTGGCTATGAAGGACCTGCATAAGATGGGCTTCCATACGTGGGCTTCCATAGAGCCTATCATCGACCTTGAAAGCAGCCTCGATGTCATCATGCACACGCTCGACTATTGCGACCTATACAAAGTGGGCCTCATGTCTGGCGTGAAGCGCGACTACTACAGTGACAATCTCTTACTCTGGTTCTTGGGAAAGCTGGCAACGCTTCACGACAACCATCAGACGAAGTTCTACATCAAAGACTCGTTCCGCAAGCGCATTCAGCATCCCATCGTCAATGCTATCTCAGTACCGAAGGACTATAATCTCTTTGCGCCATGATACAAGGATTTGAAGAACAGACCGAACCGCTCACCGAATATGAAGAGAACAAACTGCTCCCTCCCATCGTGCGCGGTCTGATGGTAAAGGTAGGCAAGGAGAAAGCGGTCACGAATAGCGACATCGTGAATGGTCTCAGAAACAACCTTCACCTGTCGCTCACGGGTGCCAGGGTGCGTAAGATCATCAATCACATCCGCACACACGACATCGTGCCGTGTCTAATTGCTACATCCAACGGCTACTACATAGCATCTACCGAACAGGAACTTCGTGAATACGAAGACTCCCTGCTCGGGCGCGAAGAGGCCATCCGTCAGGTGCGTCAGTCCATACAGCGCCAACGCATAGCACGTTACGCGCCACAACAACCTGTGTTGTTTCCATAATAAAGCGAGGGTCAAGGTTCATTACGCCTTGGCCCTCTTTTTTTTGTTTTCAGCCACCGTGCCCTTCGGTTTTTCGAAGGGTTACAACAGCAACTTCCAGCCCTTTATTTTCGACACTACAAGCAGGATAACGAGCAAAATCCCTATAACCGTTCCACCAAGCATCACCTTCCCATAATCACAGCAGAAACCCTGCCATTTGGTCAGTTGTTTCTCTACAGTAACTACCACTGGAATGCTGTCAACCTTCACCACGGTATCTGTCTTCTGCTCCTGCAGTTCTTTCAGCCGTCGTTCCAGTTCTTTCGTCTGAACGAGCCAAGCCTTCTGCATACCTTCCAGCCTGATACCATACTCTGCCATAGCAGCAGAGTCCAGTTCTCGGATGATAGTCTCTTTCTCGTGAAAGATGGAGTCTATTTGCTTCACCGAATCGGTGTGGTTGTGATACTCCTTATGCACCGTCTCTACCGGCACATACTGGGTCTTGCAACCCACCAAGCCCATAAGACCTATCAGCCCTATAAGCCACACAAAAATCATTCTCTTCATAGCTATTCTGTATGTTGCGATATTATCGAAACCTCTAAATATGTGAATACTCAGTCTTCGCATCAAAACTCGGACACGCCTTAATCCATTCGTTAGGCTCAATCATTCCGTCACTGTTCAAGTCGGGCGACGTGTCTCTGTGCCCAATGATCTTCGCGTTCGGATAGAGCACACGCAGGTTCTTCAACAGAGCCTTCAACGAGGCTTTCTGGTCGCCAGTCCTCGTGTCCTTGGCTTTCAACTTCTCGTAGGCCACGCCTGGCTTGTTCTCCAAGCCACCGACATAACTCACACCGATGGAGTGTGCGTTATGGTTCTTGCAATGGGCTCCCACAATGTTCACGTCCCTGCCCTCATGGATGCTGCCGTCTCGGAACACCACATAGTGATAACCGATATCGGAAAAGCCACGCTTCTTATGCAAGGCACGTATCTGAGGAATAGTGCAGTCCTGACCTTCGGGCGTAGCCGTGCAATGGACGATAATCTCGTCTATCCGGCGCTTGCTCTTCTTCGGTACTGCATGTTGCTGGGTCACAGCAACCATGAGTTTCGCCATGGTGGCAGGGCCGACCTTTCCGTCTATTGTCAGGTTGTTCTCTCTCTGGAAGTCCTTGACGGCTTCTTCTGTCAACTTACCAAAGATACCGTCAGGAAGCAGGTGCAACACTTTCTGCACCTGCTTCACGGTCTCACCTCTTGAACCAATCTTCAATATCGTCATAGTTCTGTCTGGTTAATTGTCATCTTTGTCGAGGATAGTGCGAGTAGCGGCCTTGCCGCCCTTGCCCTTACGCTCTTTCTTTTCTTCAAGCACGGAGTCTCTGTCTTTCATCTGTGCTCGCAGTAGCTCCAGCACTGTTTCCTTGTCAAGAACCTTAGCTAAGGCGGCAGATGCTTCGTCCATGCGCTTACGTGCTTTCTTGTCGGCTTTCTCCTTAACACTCCACGCCTCGACAACACACAGAATAATACCCCAGCCAATAGTCATCAAAGGAACATAGTACGAACCTTCCATAAACATGTCCCATGCGAAGTGAATCATCGTGTCTATACAGACACCGATAATCAGGATTCCTTCGTAAATCAGGAACTTCGTCAGCGTTCGGCTGGCAGCATAGCTGGTATGCTCGTCACCACGCATCTTCGCCTTGCGCCAGCCACTTACAAAATCTACCGCCATAGCAAAGATGACGGCAATCATCGCAACGACACTCAGCATATACATCACACCGAGGCCTTCAAAAATCTCTCTCATAGTCTATAAAAAGCAAAAGAACAAAGTTGTCATAATACATATCACTTCGGCCACAAACATATTCTTGTCGGCCTTTCGCTCCAAGAGGGTGTAAACCACGTAGAGCGCCCACAGAGAAAGCCACCACGGCCTATTGAGGGCCACGAGCAGCTGAGAACAAACACCGCACAGGGCGGCGCACACATAATGTAGGGCATCACCGTGCATGGCGGTTTTGCCCTCATCTTTCGACAGCAGGGGATTGACACCTACGCCAATCACACCTGCCATCGACAGAAAAGCAAGGAACTCAGTATTTTCACTTGCGCGCTCCAACAGAAACGGCATCAGCAACAGCCCAATGCCGACCATCACGGCTGCAAAAATCCACTTGTTCCTGTCTTTCAGCAGAAACACCATCTGTGAAATGCTGTTAGGCATGTTCACGTCAAGCCAGTTCAAAAAATCCTTCATAGTCGTATCGTTTTATTATTCTTCTCTCTTCTTCCACTTGGTAAGCATCCAGTAAGCATTATACTTGATGGTGTCTTCCCAATACTGCGTATCTTTGTACTTCCAGAACGGACCTTCTACGGCTGTCAGCTCTATCCACTCGTAGTCGCTGATGTCTAACTCGTTCTCCAAGTTGGAAGTGAACACAGAGGCGCCTGATGATTGAATGGTCTCACCAGTCCAGATACCTGCGGCATGGATAGGACCTGCGCCGCCACGCTCCGGCACGTTACAGATATAGGGCATACCGTTCTCGCCGTCGTTGTCATGCTCGCCCTCGCCGTCATCCTCGAAGTAGGCCTCCTGACCAGTCAGACAGACACCTTCTGAATAGTCGGTGCGCGTGTAATCCATATAGTCCAATGTGACAAACACACCACTCCAAGAATGGTCGGAGGGGATGTTGCTGGCCATATTCGTAATCTCGATGCGCTGACCTACAAACAGATGGGGTGGCGGCAGGAAGACCCACACTTTCTTCTGACCGCCTAATGCACAACCGACATACACTTGGTCGAACAGTAGTCTGCAGTTACGCAAGCCATAATAGACGGCAGGAGATTCACCTTCATAGATACGAACGGGATAGCCGTTGCTCTCGGCCTCGTACAACTTGATCATACCTTCTGAACTCCAGTGGTCATCCTCGTAGGCGGCATGTTCCGGGTAAGTAACATAATGGCTCGGTGTGGCCACCAGTTTCACCTTATGACTCATCAGCGCGCCATCAACTTTGATGTCACCATCACCGTCAAGAATGAACTTATCCTTCGCGCCATGCATCTTACCTTCTTTCAGGTTTACCCACCAGTTTGGATAGAAATGACCTGTCAATTCCCAGTTGGCCATGAACGATGCTTTGGTAGAGACATCCTGACCATAATACACAATGGTATATTCTCCTGACTGAGCGGCAGTAAACGTCAGCGTGACCGTCCTTCTTAATCTGTAAATCCAAACTGGACTGCACATAGCAGTACTGCCCTTATAGATATTGAAGTAGCCATACTTGTTGTTGGTACCGTCGTAATAGGTAGTACCTGTAATGCGAACATTCAGAGTCACACCTCTCAGAACATAGATAGTAGCCAACTGCGCTTTGTCGTTAGAAATTGGCCCTTGGATATTCGTTCTATTGAAGTAGCCGTTCTGAATGGTGGGGTCACCCATGAACCGCGTGTAGGCAGGCGGGTTGCTGGCGCTAACGGCATTGCCGTCGGCACCTTCTCCATCGACTCGCTCAACGCCATTGATACGTCCATTGGCTGAATAGTAGTAGTCACCGGCCATCACGCCAGCGCCATTCTTAGCGAAACGAGCGAACTGTGCGCCTACCATCACAACGCCATAGTTCTCGGCGCGCGCCCAATAGTCGTTCTCGTCGCTCGGCGCATAGTGAACATTGTTCACGACGTTGGTGTCCTTCACCAGATACCAGTACTCACCATAAGCCTGAGCGTACTCGTTCCATGTGGCCATATTTGGATCATCGACAAACACAAGTGGAGTGCGCGTACCGCTCTTCGTATAGGTCTGCTCGTTGTCATAGATACCGCAGGGGTAATAGGTAGGGCCTGTGTCACCGTGCTTATAAACAGGTATCTCCAGTTCGGCAAGATAGTCGCTGTGCGCCGTCGTAGCACTGTCATAAATACAGAAAACTAAGGCATCATGTGTTCCTGCGTTAACCGTATATCCCTCAAAATACCAGTTAGTTGCCTTTGAACCCAATTTCGCAATATAGTAATAGTTGCTGCCCTTCTTTCTGAACACGGAACAATGACAACTGTAAGTTGTCTTTGCAGCACTACCTACCTTCTTAAAGAAACTGATGGTGGCAGTCAGAGATGCAGTATTAGTATTGCTGTCAACGGTAATACTTCCCATCGTTGACATAATGGAATAGACCTCACCGCCAGGGCCAGTACCGCCAGTGTTGCCGTTCTTCTTAATCAGTATCTCCTTCTTGGCAAGATAGGTCGTAGGAGCTGCACTTGCAAGACTGCTCGCATTAAACGAGCTGCTGTTGATGAACACCACAAAGGCATCATACAACGTGCCGTTCACCGTCGTACTGATGTCGGCAAACTGATTCGTGGCAACCTTCGAACCGCTATAGCTGATTCGCGTATAACTGTTGCCCAAGCGTCTGTAAAGCACCCAATGGCACTCAAAGGCTACTGGATTGCTGCCTACTTCTTTCTTATAGAAGTCAACGGTGGCGTTCAGGGTGGCAGCAGTATTGTCTGCAGCAACGGTGATACTGTCCGACGTAGAGCGTATCTCATACTGAGGGTCTGCATCATTACCCTTCGTGTTACCGCTGATGGTGATACTCGTCGTGCGCGTCACGTCGGTACCATCAATGGTAGATTTTACGTCAATTAATATCTTTTGAGACGAAGAGAGATTAGTGCCGTTCTTGCAGTAGATTTTTACCTTGGCCGACGTGGTGCCTAAGCCTGTAATGGTGACCTTCCATCTCTTGGCAGGCGTTGGCGAGCTTTCGCTGGCATAGTCAGGGCCAAGTGGATAGGATAGACTGCCAATGTAACATACAATACCGCCACTACTCTTGATGGTCTGAGCAGTGCCGCCCTTCTCTAACTTGATGTTGGCCTCGACATACTGCTCACTGGTGGTATTGCCGCTGGAGTTGCAAGTTAAACTGCCTGCAACGGTATCAATGTTGATGTTGATACTATCCTTGCCGTTATTACCCTTCGGACCTTGAATCTTTCCCATGTTCTGCCACCTCACCTGTGAGGCGGTGGCGGCATCGGCAACCTTCATCCAAAGGTAGCCGTCTACCAGATAGCCGTCACCAATGGCTTTCGCGTAACCTTCCCACGTACCGCTCTCATAGACATCAATATCATCGGATGAATTGTTATTATGCAAGTAGGTGTCACCCTCGCTTGGCGATGATGGCAACGAACCGCCCCAGGCGATAACGCCCTTGGCTTCGCCTTTGATGCTGATGCTCCTACCGTCTTCCGACAGATAACTGTCAATGACAGGTGGCGACCATGATCCCCACACGCCGTTCTGGGAGCGGCGCTCGGTCATGTAACGGTAACGCTTCGAGCTGTCTATAGCCGTCGGTGTCGATGACCATCCGTAAAGGCTGGTGTTAGGGTCAGTACCGGTATAGGTACTGGTACTGAGCGATTTGTACATACGCTCGTAACCGTCACCACTGACACCGTCCTTACGCTGTCGTCTGATGGGTATATGACCCTGCGCTCTCATTGTTGTCATATCTCAGTATTCCTTTTTCGTTCATTTCCGTTTGCAGCGGTCTGCCGCTGCCTCGTGCATTTTGGTGGTATTCTCACCACCGTGCCCTTCGGTTCTCCGAAGGGAGTAAGCGGCGGGGGCAGAACCCCGCCGTCACGTCCTTACTCGTAGATACTCCAGTCAATGGCATCTTTCTCTGCCCAGCCGTCATCAAGACACTGCTGAACGTATGCCACTGCGGCCAGATAGAAGCCGTTCAACTCTGCTACGCTCGTGAAGGTGTGATACACAGGGTTGCCCTCGGCATCCTCACCCATCTTGAACTTCACAGGAAGGCTTGCGCCCTCGGTCATCACAGCCACCCTCTGGGCCTCAGAGAAGTTATGCTGGTTCTCTTCACTCAGCCAGACATTGATACCTGCCTCGGCACCCTCTGGAGTCCATACAAAACCGCTCACAATCTTCTCGTCGGTTCTCGCGTTGATGTCACCGAGAACGGCCTTCTTCACTGTGTCGAAGCCAAGGTTGGGAACCTGCTTCTTGTACAGATAAACCTCAAACCACTCATAGTGATTCTTGTCAACTTTCGTCAGACCGTAGCTGACGATGTGGCGACTCTCATCCTGTCTAACAGGAGCGAAGTCTGTCAAAAGTCCATAAACTCTGTTCATAATCGTTATCCTAAAAAGTAAAACAATCTGTTTCTGTCTCTCTATGCTGCATCAGCGATACAGCCTCTTTCTATCTTGTAGAATTTCGTCATCGTCGTATCAAAACCACCCGCCCGAAGAACATCTTCTCTCAGGAAGGTGGCACAGCGTATCTTGTAACTGTCATAATGAACCATCATGCCAAGGAAGGAGTTAATGCTTCTCCACACCTTCTCGGTATCGCTCATATCGAGATTGTTCAGACTGGTAAGCGTCCTGTGAAGGGTGTCGTTACTGATGTACGTTCTCCAAGGCTTCACAAAGGCACCAAGGAACTCCACACCGTACTTCACATCGGCGAGAATCAGCTTGCCTCTGTGCAAGTCAAGTCCAAGTTCTTCTTTCAGGAACTTCTCTATCTCAGGAACGATACTCAGCAGCCATGCCTTATCACGACTCACAACGTAGGCATCATCGACATAGCGGCCATAGTGTCTGCACTTCAACACGCGCTTCATGAACTGGTCAAAGGCATTCATATACACATTCGAGAACAGCTGACTCGTCAGATTGCCGATAGGCAGTCCACAACCTTCTGCAGTCCAGAACAGGCTCTTGTTCTTGTCAAGACCATCCCAATCACTCTTGTCGCCCACGATCCTGCAATGGGTCTTTGGGTCAAGCATGATAATCTGACTGGTAAGCCACTTGATGAAGTTCATATCAATGACATCCTGCCACCGTTCAGTGTGCCCTGCGATTTTGTCGCAGGGTCTTAACGCCATCTTATCAAGCGTCTCAATGGCAATATCCAGCAGCTTCTTCCTGTTGATATGCATAAAGTAGCCCCTGATGTCGAGTTTCATCACATAGCACTTCTCTTGCCAG
>Ga0247610_10006476_pt1 | contig 12174 bp, 10 predicted proteins | sample 174DNAGHGhighgp2_FD_193483 | JGI IMG/M metagenome (GOLD analysis project Ga0247610, IMG submission 193483) | Sheep rumen microbial communities from Palmerston North, Manawatu-Wanganui, New Zealand - 1742 DNA GHGhigh gp2 | ecosystem: Host-associated > Mammals > Digestive system > Stomach > Rumen...
TTCGGTTAATCCCACGTGGTTATGCAGGTGACCCAGTTTTTATTCTATCTATTAATTCGTTTATTGAACTTTCTGTATTTTTCCTCATGACCTCCACAATGCTCTCTATGCACATTATATTGGGTCGAATGTCACTGTTGTAGCCTGCCAAAACCCTTCTTGTAATCTTTTCTGCCATCTTTGTACGAGTTACAACGAAGAGATTTTGTTCGACAACTTGTTTCCATATTTTCTGTTCCTTTTCAGGTGTCATTCCATCTTCGCCAATCAGTTTCCATAGAGTATAAGCCAGCCATAATGGGTAAATACCAGATTTTGAATTTATTTCTAGAATCCTAGTATCGGGGTTACAGAAAACTTCAGTCGTAATATCCCCTTGTTCAACTAATCTAGGTTCGTCCAACTGTATTTTGTGGGTTTCGTCGAAGAAATCATAGCCTCCCAAAGTATCTGTCATGTGCATGTTTACCACCCACCAGTCGGTAAGAATAGTCTCTCTGTCGGGGAAATGGAATAGCTTAAGCATTTCTGCAATCGCCCTAACACGTTGAGAAACGCGCATTTCGTCAGTCCCCTTTGCTCTGTCGATGATTAGAGAGGTACTCGATATAAGCACATCAGTCTTGATAAGATGAGAAATCTGCCTAAACATAGGCTTGGTTAGCCCCTTAGGCATGAATTCTGACCAAGACTCGTCATCAATCACTTTGTCAAGCAAGTCGTCTACAGTCAAACCTTCTGTGGTCGAAATAGCTCCAAATAGAAGTAACGGAAGCCTAATAAAGATCTCGTTAAGTACGGCTTGCGTTTTTTTCTGCTTGTCTTCTATTTCGTTCTTTGGTTTCTTATTCTTTGTCTGTGGAGGTGTTGGGCTCTTCTTTTGTTTTTTCCCCTTGGAAGAATTTTCACCGTCATAATCGCTTTTTGATAGATCTATTTCTCCTTTTGAGTTTGTTCTGGCTTTTCCACCACCAATTGCTTTTCCTATTTCAGAAATCAGCATGTAGTCTTGTTCAGAAAACTGAGCATAGTTCTTAAAAAGATTGCGACTCTTAAAACCATTTCTTACTACATGCTCAGCATAGCATTCGTTAACTTCACGAATGAATCTCAGGGCATCGTATTCTTTCTCTCTGCCACCTTCCATTGCAATTACTGCACAGAACCGTAAGAATTTATCGGTATTCTTGTTTTCATTCCCGTCATGATGTTCATGGTCATTTCGACTCTGTGGTTGGCTCTTTATGTAGTCATCTATAACAGTCAGGGTCCTATCGGGCGCGAAGTCGAAGGCATAGCAGTTCGTTTTTATTGCACCATTTTTATAAGGAGTCTGACCACGGAAGATAGTTTGCATATAGTTTGCTGCTCCTGTCTTATATCCACCACTGAGCATAAATACGCCAGTCCACTCAGGAATTGACACACCTGTAGTCAATCTTCCACAAGATAAAGTAATGGTTGGCTTCTTTTGGGCAATGGCTTTTTGAACTTTTGTTAATGCTTCCCTTTCCTTCTTTTCTATTTTGGCTGTGTCATCACCATCAGCTTCTGCTATCACCTTTCCTTCACCTGCAACATTCACAATTTCAAAACCGTATTCAGTATGAAGTTTATGTCCCCAAATTAATGTTGCAAGCCTCTCTGCTGCAGAAACGCCTGGTAGCATCCACAAAGTATGTAACAGGGCTTTGCGGAATTGTTCATTTGAATATGGATAATAACTCTCAGGGCTCTCTTGACAAAGCAAATCCAAGAACCGGAGCACATCTTTCTCGTGAACAAAATGACCAATTTTGACACCATCGGGTAGCGGAACTTCATCATGTTTAATATCGCCAGTCCATATACGGAAGAATTCTGCAAAATTGAAGTAGTCATCTTCGCTTTTTATATAGTCTGGATTCCGGTCGAACAAATCACCAAGGTTGTATGTATAGATATTCATCTTGGCAAGACCTTCGTAAGGGTTCTTTTTCCCTGGATGTTTCTTGGCCCATTCCTCTTTTGCTCTCTGTTCCATTACATAATCCCATGTGAAGATTTCATTAGCTTCAAATAATTTGAGTATGTTGAATGGTGTGCCAGACAAATAGAGGCATTTGGGACTATTCTTTGTCATCAGATTCTTAATAACTTCTTGACCTAATGCGGTCTGAGTTCCCTCATGGGCTTCGTCGAAAATGACGAGATCCCATTTAGTAGAAAACACCTTCTGATTATTCTCCTTCCACTGTTTTTCATCCTCGCCTTTCTTAACTTTACCACGTAAATCCTGCATAGAGGCAAAGTAGATATATCTAGTTTTCTTTTCAGCAAGGTCTTTTTGCATAGTGTCCAAGTCCTTTCCTGTTTTATATTCATCAGGGAAGTCTTCTTTGTTATCAAGACAGGCATATGGAGTGCCATTCTTCGAACCATATTGGTAAGTATGTGTGAAGGCTATCTTGTGGTAATCGTCGAACCATCCCTCTCTTACTGCCGGGCGATGAGTGAGGATTAATGTCTGATGGACATCCTCTAACTGATTAATAAGTTCAAGGGCACAAAGTGTCTTTCCAAATCGCATTTTGGCATTCCACAGCATTTTGTCACCTATCAGAAACTGAGCTTTTGTATCAGCGACTGCTTTTATTTGTTCGTCACGCCATTCTATTATTTCTTGCTTTGCTTTTGCAAATATAGGCCCATCGATAACTTCTTGCCCTTTCTTAACAGCAGTAATAGCCTCTTTGGCTTTTTCTAAGCTTGCTTCACACCACTCGTCAGGATTCCCCCAAGTATCTGTGAATGTGTGTATGGGATAATGGCTGTTTTTGAGAACCTTACGCACATCGAAATCATCAAAAGAATATTTTCCAGTTTCATTTTCAAAGAAAGCGACTTCTGTGTGCTCTATATGAATGTCATTCAATGCAAGTGCAAAGGCAGACTTGTATCTGTCTTTTACAGCATCTTCCATTTTCTTTTTATCTGCATTCAGTTCATATGGATCATATGCATTGGCTGATGTCATACCAACTTTCAACAATCCTGGATGTGCATCTCTGCGAAGAATATAAATAATTGTGTACGATGTCGTCTGTAGCGATATAGCCATAATTCCGTTATTATGAGGTTTTTAGTAATCCCAAAAAAGCGATTTCTTCGCCATTAAGAGGTTCTGTTTCTGTCCATTGCATGATACGACAGAAACGGTTCTCTGGTTTCACATTGAACTGCGACTCAAACAAACCGTTGTCTAACCTTTCCAGAGGCTCAAAGCCGGGGATTCCGTATTTCAGGCCATCCATCTGCCATAGGTTCCACGATATTATTTCGGCAGCTTTTTTAAGAACATCAAGTTGCAGTTTGTCGGTGGTGTTCCATCTCAGTTGATAGTATTCATTGAATGTTACAAAGATGGCCTCACGTGCCAGTAACAAGCTATCTCCCTGCCATTCAAATCCATATGTGGACTGCAGGGCTGTTAATGCCCATGTTATCCACTCACTATCTGTTTTAGACCTTTCAGAGACAATACGTAGTTTTCGGTCAAGTAGTCCTATCCTGTTTTCAACAGGGATATAGTCACCTGTCGTTGTATCATAACGGCTAACCAAATATGGAGCTTCCCCACAAGCCATTTCCAAGCGATTGGCTTTCACGTAATCCTCCCATTTCTTTCCTCTGGGGAATCTGATCTTGCCGGTACGAGTCCGCCATGTATGTTTCTCTCTGTCTTCAACGTTGAACACATCCTTACGACCAAACCATGCTTCATCCACAAGGTTGTTCTGGGCATTGCAGACCCAAGAAGGCGTGAACACTTCTGCCATATCCTTTGAACGGTCGGTTTGTTGTTCCTTTGATTTACGCACGCGAGGGCTGATTACTTTCCCATGCTCTCCAGTTATAAGTTCTGGACGTATCTCATCATGATATCCAAAGCCCTTACCCTTTTCCACATAGTCATTTGTACACCAAAGAATATTTCTGTGTGTAGTGTGATCGAGCAGCAGCGCATTCAACACTTCTGGCATCTCATGCAGGAGATCGTTTTCAAGTATGTCGATGGAAGTGTTCAACATAAACTATCACGCATTGTCAATACTATCACGAATTTCCTTCAGCGTTTTACCATCATGGATAAAATATTTTGGCCCTTGGTAAGATTTCCAGTTCTTATGTGGATCAAACTTTTTGCAGAAATCCGATAGAGAGTATTTTTCGCCTCCATATTCTATGAGGTCATCATCGGCTACAGTAACCGTGATGTCTGCCAGTTTGAACTTCACCTCATCACCAGGTTTTAGCCCAATCATAGAGAATTTGAAGGGCGGCTTGCGCTTTTCTTTTGATTCTTCCAATGACTCATCTTCATGCATAGAGAAATATGAGCCTTCATTCATTCTTTGCTTTATAATGATGGCTTCGTCGTCATCATCTGATGATATTTTGTTCTCCCATATTTCATTTGCCTTCATGGCAAGCCATTCCGCTCTTTCCAGAATTCTTTCTTCATCCCAATTATTCTGGCCAATGGCTGTTTTTAACGTCAGGATGCCATCGGCCTTTTCTTTCAAACCTTTGCTGCCAGGCATTATTACTGACCTGCGTATTAAGCCCTTGGGTGATAATTCCCATATTTCCAAGAACCTTAATAGCCTGATTACGCATGCTCTTGAAGTTTATCTGCTGTAGTTCTGAAAGCCCGTCTGGCATGGGCCAGTTCTTCTCCCACTTCTGAGGCATCAAATGTTCTAATGAATAATCTAAGAGAGGTCTCAGTACTGTCTGTTCTTCCTGTCTTATGGCAGATTCAAGAAGATAGAGTATGGACTTTGCCTTGGTGTCGTTTAACTTTGTGTTCCCCTTAAATGCGTCCTCAAGCTCAATGTTATAAGGCATGTGGAGCGATTCGTTAGGTTTCTTCGAACGGAGATAATCGCTTATGGCATCGTATGTCAACATCCTCCTGCCAATCATTGTCTCAATGAAGAGATCGCTATAATTACCAGACTTCTTGTTGCAAATGATGCGGCGTACAATGTATGACTCCAAGAGGGTAAATATTCGGTTTCTCTCTGTCTCGTCTTTACAATTCTTTGCTACATATACTATATAAGGTAAAGCAGTACCAACATCCAATGTGAATATGACCAATAGAATTCGTTTTAGCGGAGTCTTGAATGATTCGGGGTCTTTCTTGATTTCATTTTGAACAAACAACTCTCGGAAAACCTTTGCATAGTCCGTTATCTCTTTTGCAAATTCTATTTTGTTCCACTTGCCTGCCTCAATGATTTTCTGATAGTTGGCAAACAGGCCTTCTGTTTTCAACCTTAACTGCTTCTTCTCATCGCTGCTGAAATTGTTTCTGGGATCGTGCATGATAATCTGCATCAGCAGGTCAAAGAAACGGTCGGAAATGGATGTCATTGCAGATTTTCCCATGCTTATCTCTCTACTCCAGTAGCTGATAGTGATGTCATCAGTTTCAAAAACTGGTTTCCATATCTTTGTATAGTCACCGACAGTAGTCTCACTGAACAGGTAATTTTTCAATAGTTGTTCAGTATTCAGGCGCATACCAATCGAATTGATGGTATCGAAGATTCTGTGTTCATTCTCGTCCTTTTCAAGATTAATGGAGATAAACCAAAGCCTCCTCTTTATGTTCAGCAAGTTTATCTTGCTTACATCCAGATGCTCTTGAAAATAGTTGTAGGCCCTGATGAGGTTGCTACGCTCTTCACCATCAAGTTTCTCGTCTTTTTTCAGGTTTGCTATCCTTTCAAAAGCTTCGCAGTCTATCATCGAGTGCTTGATTTTCAGAGTGTTGTCATAGAGTCTGAATGTCTGGTCAAATGGATGGTGAGAATCTTCGTCTTTCAAGTCAATCACCTTGAAGAATATTGCAAATGTTGTGATGCGCTGCTGTCCGTCAACAATACTCCAGCTCATTGTCTCGGAATCCTTGGGTTCTCTCTTTTTAAGAATGGTTGACCCGATGAAATACTCTTCATTAGTATTAGAAATGTATTCCATGTCTCTAATGAATCTCTGCCAAAGAGGCTTTTTCCAGACATAAGCTCTTTGGTAAAATGGTACATACATGGCTGTTCCTGGAGCCAATAACTGATCGATTGTTGCTTTTGTAGGTTGCATCGGCGGTGAGTCTTAAGTTTCACAATAAACTGCAAAAGGCAAAGAACACAAAAATGGCGTGAAGCCATCCTTATGCACTTAACCTGAGGGGCAGACGTCGGAATCTTGGGACCCCTTGACCACATACAAGAATGCGACACGCCAAAGCGCGTGCAAAGCAATGATGTGGTCGTGAGGTCGCCATTTCCTGGCCTCCCTCTGCTCTATGAACGAACTATCCCCTAATCAATTTCCGACGTCTTTCGGTTAAGTGCGTATCAATAAGCAATGCATCATCAGTCCGGATTTCTCCCCGAACTGTTTGCAAAATTACGAAAGATTTTTGAAACGAGCAAGAAAAAAGAGAAGTTTCTTTCTTAAAACCTCTCTTTACGTTGTGCTGAACCTGGGCGACAGGCTCCGGTATGTTTCGTAACCGCCCGTATCGCAAGGATAGATGATTGTGTCAATGAAATATAGATGGCCGTCACCACCAACCAGCACGTTGCCGTCCACAGCATCGAAAATGTCATGCTGACCATTGGTATAATACGCACCACCATCTTCAGGCAGAAAACCAAGACGCAGAAATTCTTCATGAATCTCTTTTTTTGTAGCCAAACGGGCATCGTCAATATATGGTTGAACAAGTACGGCACAAACATTACCATCTCTGTTCTCGGTAAACCCGATCATGCGATAGGGACATGCATCAAAATACCTGTTGTGAGCATAAATTCGCTCAAAGAAAGGCGTGAGATTGTCGTCAGAATATCGGAAATCATTCAACTTGATGATTTCACTCCCATCCGTTGACAGATAGACTTCGTTTTCGGATCCTCGATCAATATAGTCACCGAACAAGTTACGGTCATCGAACCAGCATCCCTGCTCCTGTGCCCATTTCTTGAGTCTCACCAGTTGGACAGTCTTGCAAGACGTTGTTCCCGCAAGAGCCTTAATCTCTTCAAGGACTCCTCGCGCGAACGCGGATGCGCTTTCCAATAGGCAACGCTCGCTCTCATTTCGGCATTCACCCGCTTGTGATAATCGTTCAGTTTGATCTCCATTCATTCTTAGTTTTTATTTCTGATGGCAAAGATACGACATTTATTTGTAATTTGCAAGTTTTTTCTTACTTATTATTCAAAGCAGGGGCTATGGATTATAAAAGATTGTAAAGTATATTCACAACATTCAAATTGGGCAAATAACGCCCGAAAACGCTCTAAAAAGGAGCCTTGGACTTTAGACGGACTAAAGTCGGAGTTTACTCTAACTAAAGTTCCACTTTAGTGCCACTAAAGTCACAGTTTAGTTTGGGTAAAGTTTTGAGCAGAAAACGGTAATCGCAAAGTGTACGAATATTTCATAACTAGTTTTTGCATAGGCAGTCTTTAGGCTGCATTCCGATAACTTGAATGGGGGGCAGATGGGGCAGTAAAATCTAAGGAATATGCAAAATAAATCCCTAAATCACCAATTGTTTATTCTTGGGATTTAGGGATTTATTTATAAGCATTATAGGGATTTAGTGCCCCATCTGCCCCCTCGAAGGGATTTAGAAGGGCTTTTCGTTTTCATCAGTGGCATCTTCGATGCGTTCGCGTCTCTGGCGGTCATAGTCAGCAATGATGGCAATGTACTTATAAGTACCCCTGACCTTCTTCGACTCAAAGCCCATGTTCTTCATGGCCCGACCGATGGCCGCCGTCTTGAATCCTCGACCACTGAAACCACGCTGGTTAAGTTCTTTGAGCAAGTCCCCAGAAGAATAAGCTTCGGCATTATCGAATTCTGATGGCATACGGATAAAGGTGCGTAGGGCCTCTTCACAGTCGTTAGGCATCAGATAAGGTAGGTTGTGCTCAGAGATCTGTTCACTTTCCTCCCGTGTGGGCTTTGGATCGAATCCATTCTCGAGCAGCCATAGAGCCTGAGCGTAAGCACCTTCGTATGGAAGAGGATGGTCGTTAAGGTTGACGGTGCCCAAAAGATTGACTGCCAAATAGCGGCGGTCACCCTCGGCCTCTATGATAAACTTCTCGTGATTCGTGGCAGCTATCAGGGAGGCCTTACGGTCTCGCATCTCGCGGAAGTGGCCGTAGCTATCGCGGAGATAGGACTTACTGGCGGTGATGGCGTACTTGTAGGCCTCCGACTTACTCAGGTTGTTTACGTTGAGCTCGTCAAGGAACATCAGCGGTGTCTCAGACATGGAGATCTCAAAGTCCTTGTCAACTCGTGTTACCGGATTGACGGACATCAGATAGGAAGCCAGCTGGGGCGGGAGGATATGGCGCACAAAGAAAGTTTTACCAACATGCTGAGGCCCGTAAAGTACTGGCATCAGCGGATTCTCGTTGATATATCCCAGCCAGAGTCCCACCATACCGGCGAACCACTTTAGGAACATTTTAGAGTAGAAATCCACATTCTCCGGGTCGCCAAACTCCATGTGACCGATGAAGAAATCTTGGATGTAGTCAGGATCGCCCTCTTTCCACTTTGCCAACTCCTCTATATAGGTTCGGAAAGGATTATAGTCTGTCGTGAAATCGCGACTGAAAATGATGTGCGTCACATCGTTGGCGCTGAGCTTCAGACCAACCTCCTTCAAACGAATGTAGTACGTTGACAGATCGCGGTCGTTGACAGGACGCCATGTACTGCCCGGCTCCAAAATCTCAGGACGATTGAGCCAAGTGTTGAAGCGCCAGTGAGCCAGATCACGAAGATGGCTCGAACCTTTCTCCATCAATTTCTTCTGCTCTTCCTTCTTCTGCTCTTCAGTCTTGGCATGACGGCCGCGAGGCTTTGATGTGTCGATGCCGTGCTTCTTGCATAAATCGACAAGACTGGCAATAGTGATTTCATGGCGAGACGTTTTCACACAGTTTTCAAACTGCATGTCGCAATGCTTCTCACTGTACTTTTCGTCGATACTGCTCAACTTGTGGAACCATGTTCGACCATCTTCATCGAAACCCGCACATAGGAATCCGAAATCGACATACTCCTTGTAAGTATGAGTGATGTTGACATTATTGTCATAAAGACGCTGACACAGGAGTATAAAATACTCCTGGTCAGACATTGATTCAAAACTATTTTTCATAAAGCCTTTATAATTGTAGTGTTATTAATAAATTTTGGTGAAATATAAGCTTGTGGATCCCAACAAAGCATTGTAGCCCTTGCAAGATCCTTTCCGCTGCGGTCACAGATTATGCCGTGTGCCATCCCGATGTGGTCGGCAATGATATCATACCATTGACGAGGGTCGAGTTCTGCAGCCCAGTTAGGGACTTCGACGATAACCTTAGCTCCGTATGAAGGTGAGGTGAAACTAAGAGCTACATTTAGCATGGGGTCTTCAATGAGCGTACGTTGTATATTTCGAGACTCTTCTTGCGAAAGATGGTCATCCACGTCAATGGGAACGAATGGAGAGAAATTTATCAGCCCGTTGTTACAACGCTTGGAGAAAAGGCCGCGAAAGCAAACTATAGGGAAACTAAGTTTCTTTGTCTCGGCGATTTCCTCAGAAGATGTATGACCAAGCATCTTTCTATAGGAGAGAGTCGTCAGCTTGAGGACATCAGTTGTTATCAATGTGTGCACACCAAAAATGGTCTGTACACCTTTTGGAGTTGTTGGAAGAACTACAGTTCCCAACCGATTTCGGAATCCGAATCCGAAATTCGAAAACTCGTAAGTAAAATTAATCTTTTCTAACATGTCTTTGTTCTTTATCTATTTTTTTATAAAAATAACTAAGTATACGGTCAACAACTGGAAGACCAGTATAATATTTTGCAATTCGGAAATAGTAGTCATACAGGTCGTCAACGATTTCCAATTGGAGGTTCTCGTCGAGTCCTCGAAGTGACTCCTTTATTTCACTGTAGAGGGACGCGCTGATGCGCGGTGGTTCCAGTGTTTCAAGTAATGATAGGTTTAAAGAGTCAACGGGGAACCGTGAACTCATGTCCTGTCTTACTGTCAACAGCTCATTCTTGTTCGACTTACGCTTTACAGCGCGTATAGTTCGTTTTTTAAAACGCATATATAAAAATTTTAATAATTCATATCCTTCGTCTTATTGACGTGGAAACAAATGCAAAGATAGAAGCAATCATTGAATGCTTCAAAGAATTTACTTATTATTTCGTATTACGTAAATAAAGTAAACTCCTGACGTAAATTTTAGCTGATTTACGTAAAGTTAAGCTTCTTCTTTAGTTTTTTCCACGATAAACGATTTTTCATGGTATGCCGAATTTAAGTTGGTGATAGAATTGCAGATTAGATTAAAACCTTCTTTAGAAACACCACGTGTTTCGGGGGCATAAATCTTATTGATTATTTCTGTTGAAATCCATTCCTTGAAATGTTTATCACCAATAAGTCTTTGATAAAATCTAATGTTGGCTGCAAAGTTATTTTCTGTGGTTTTCAAAATGTTCGGAAACCAGTTTATCATCTGTCTTGCAAAGTGAATAATCTTTGTGTTATTGAGTAATTTGTGATCAAAAAAGAATTTCCAGATTGCATACCATTCAAAATATTTCCGATTACGTTCCGTATTAAGAAAGTTTTCTTCTATCCATGTTCTTACTTTATTGGTATCGATATTACAAGGAATATTTATCTCCCTGTTGTCCTTGGTTATACGTACATTAATTTCGTTTTTAAGCACAATATTTAACAGCGGCTCTTTAATAACTTTTTTTAGGTTCTCAAGTTTTTTAATGTTTTGGTTAATCTCCTCTTCCTCGTTTTTTGTATCTCTTTCCTTCTTTTCTATGTTTGCATTGTTCGTTTCTATATTTTTCCCTTTATTACACTTTGTTGACTCAATTTGAATCCCCACACATAACCTTATGTCGTTAATTAGTCCAAGAAACTCTTTTTTACTGTGCGGCATACCATATGTCGGCGAAAAGTCCTTAAAATCAGAAAAGAAAAAGGAGTCTGGTGTAAAATCAATTTTATTAAATAGCTTTTGCTTCCAGGCTTGTTCTATGATTTCTTGAAATTCCTCAAATAGAGGAGTATGTGGAGCAAAAGTATTATAAATCTGTTCTAACATCATGATGAATTGTCTCCTGTTCTGGAGATTAGTAGATAATAATACGTATACAATCAAAAAAACAATATGACAATCTGTAAGGGTGTAGTCTGATGGTAGATCTCTTACATATTCTTGCAGGAAATGATTTTCTGGATGTTTATCTATGGTTAGTTTTGAACAGATAGCATAAGCCTGACTAATATATTCCTCAATCGTAAATCCTAAATGTCTTGTTACCTTAGTTTCATTTTCTTTCTCAACGAAAGTATATGTTATTACTTTACCTAAGAGTTCATAAAGCAAATCATTTACTGGGGCATTCTTGTCATTAAGAATGTCTTCGACGCTAAGTTCATGGTAGAATGTTTCTAGAAGTGGTAAATAAATCCTCATATACTTTTATTTTTATGTGATGCGAAGGTAGCAATTTTTCCTTAAACAATCAAATTATAATCGAAATATTTGGTAATCTCGATTATTTTTTGTAACTTTGTAGGGAAATAAAAGAGATTATACATTATTAATAATAAATACTATGGAAAGCAACAGAGGCTTCAAAATCTCCCAGTACGCCTGCGCGGTGCTGCTCATAGTGAGCAGCACCGCGCTGGTGACGTATCAAGTAATTCACATCGATGATGTAGCGGGAGGACTGCTGTATTACGTTGCGCAGTCGTTCCTGCTCGCTGGTTCGATCTTCGGACTCGACCAGTATATCAGGATCATCAAGGGAAAGTAAACGAGGGGACAGATTCTTTGATCTCCAACACCTCTGTTTAAAAAAAGATCAAAGACCCCGATATCCTGGAACCCGTTCAACGGTCATTTCCTCTCTGATCCTTATCCTGCAGACGACTGGGCTGGCTCGACAAAACGGAGGATGTATGTTGACATGGTCTGCATGAATTGATTATTGATTAAAAACCCACGAGACTCGTTCCCGTGGGTTCTTTTATCACCAAATAATA
>Ga0247610_10006477_pt1 | contig 12174 bp, 21 predicted proteins | sample 174DNAGHGhighgp2_FD_193483 | JGI IMG/M metagenome (GOLD analysis project Ga0247610, IMG submission 193483) | Sheep rumen microbial communities from Palmerston North, Manawatu-Wanganui, New Zealand - 1742 DNA GHGhigh gp2 | ecosystem: Host-associated > Mammals > Digestive system > Stomach > Rumen...
TGGTACAATCTTTTTTGGGATTGGGTTAGGAGAATTATATGACAAAATATAAATTGGTTTGGATGACTGAAGATGAACCAGATGAAGAATGGTTATGGGGAGAACAACATTCTCACTCATATTATTGTAATAATAAAACCGAGTTGTTTAAACGCTATCAGCAAGCTAAAACTGAACAAGGATATGACTTTGAAGTTTATGTATGGAATTGGAATCAGTATTGTTTAACAAATATAAATTTAGAATAAAAAGAATCCTTCGGATATAATCCGAAGGATTTATTTTTTAGGTGTTTAACACCTAAACATATTGTAATGAAAAACCCGAGACTTAAATCCTCACGCTGGCGGCTACATCTCGGGTTATATCCGAATTACCCTACGGCTCGGGCGAATGTTCCTTGTTTTTTTAGGGTCGAGTCACATTCAACTTAGACCGCAATTGGTGGGCAGTTTCTCTTTTTTGTTAACGCAGAACTGGGCTCCTGCCAAAGGGCTTCTGCGGTTGGCTCTACGGAGCGTTACGCGGCAATTAAGGCGAGTCAGTTTTCGCCACCAACCTCGGAAGGCTTACGCCTTCCGATAAGTGTTAGGCTTACCTGCGATCTTCACGATCTCATCCTGCCACAGGTTGTTCAGAGCATACTGCACGTTGTGGCGAGTCATGCCATTGGCAACCACTTCAGCTTCGATTTCGGCGAACAGGTCAGCACAAGTGATGGGAGCATCGGTCAGATTGTCCACCACGATGCGGTGAATACTTTCATAGGCGGCGGCACGAGCGGCTTTTTCTTCAGCGCCCTTGTTCAGTTCGGCGTTCAGTTCGACCACCATGGGGTCGGTGTCATTCACACCAAGGTTAATCAGAGTGTCACGGATGGCTTCCAGAGTTGTTTTCTTCATAGCGAATGTCCTTTCTGGTTTTTAAGAGTTTTCCTTCTCTTTATCTTTCGTAGTTATTGTATCATAAATTTTGGAGTTTGTCAAGAGGTTTTTTTGCTCTTCATCCAAAGGAGTCAAAATCTTTTTGAAGCGGAGTCTCTGTTTCCATGGACTTTGTTTCCGTCCTGCGCTCCCTCTGACAGTTATAAGTATATCATAAATTCAGAAAAAGTCAATTGTTTAATTTAGGTGTTAAACACCTAAATATACTATAGGGGATTATCCCCTATAGTAGAGAAGAAGGAAATGGATATTGAGAATGACTCCGGTTAAGTGAAGGATAATATCATTAATATGTCGATGCTGACTCATATCTTTTACAACTCCAAAGAGTGCAATAGCAAGACCAAACCATGCAACGGATAAGCCGAACATCATGATGAGAGCAATATTGATAATCTGAATAAAAGCACGAAGGTCATTCCATTCAAAGCGAAAGGGTTCTTTGATTCCAAAAAATTCTTTCATTCTTATTGCTCCTTTCTATATCCGAAATAGTCTTTTTCAAATTCTTTTGCCATCTTGCGATTAAAAGAACTCGCAAGCCAACAAATTGCCCATTCAGTAGCGAGATGTTCCCACGGAATTTTCATATACTCATCTTGTGTAAATGCTTTAGCAACCGCTTTATCATATTCTAAATAATTCATTATGGAGCGGGTTGCCCAGTGCCCACACTCATGCAGAAGAGAAAGAGTAATATTACTAAATCCTCTTGCGGAAGGACAACGATTGATAAAATCTTTCCGAAAAGCATAGTCAGTATCATCTCTTTTATAATTCAAATCTTTGGGCAAATGCAATCTCGGTTCATCGTCAAGCCAAGACATACCGAAGTTATTATCGGTCATTCTCATTCGGGTAATAATAATTTTTTGACCGCAACAGTAAGTGCAAAACCACCGAATCGCCTGTAACTTCGTCATCGTCTGTCCCTTCCTTTCATAGATAGTATACTATATAGATTTGGGAAAGTCAATAATAAATATTAGGTGTTTAACACCTAAGTAAATAAAAATGAGATTAGCTTTCGCTAATCTCATTGGCTTTTGCTTCACGCTTTTCTTTATCCTTAGCAATCTTTTCCGCTTTGACTTTTGCCTTTTCGGCTTTAGCATCCTGCTTTGCCTGATAAGCGTCAATTTCAGATTGCATGAGTTCCTCTGCGGTCATGTCCTCACGGAGTTCTGCAACGATAGCGCCAAGACGCACATAACGAGTTTCACCATTAAGGTCGGTCAACAATACGCCCATCTGCCTATCGTTAATTTTGGTCATCTTGCTGATAAAGATTTCATCACCTTCGAGAATACCAGTAAAAACCGCATTTCTCAAATCCTTGTCTACGATTGCTTTAGTAACCTTCGCCATCATTCATCATCCTTTCTCTCTCGGTTCATATACATTATAGCATATTTACAGTAAAAGTCAATAAGAATATTTAGGTGTTTAACACCTAACGTATATGGGGATGGCAATTACTCGCCATCTCCAAACAGAAGGTCGGCAATTTCACAGGCTTCTTCAAAAGTATGACCTGCTTCCATATACTGCAGAACAAACTTACCTTTGACGGTCAGAGAATAAACAATGTTATCGTCATCATCCTCTTCCTCATCTTCATCCTCATCCTCGTCCTCGTCCTCGTCCTCGCAAGAAGGATTGGCATCAATGCTGATGTTGATACCCATCGCGGTCAGAGCGGCGTCAACTGCACGACTGTATTCTTCGATAATGCCGCACTCATCCAGTTCTTCGGCATCCCAACCATTTTCGATAGCGACATTCTTCATCGCTTCAACAATCTTCAGACCATCTTCAAAAGTCAGATTCAGAGTCATTTCCATAGTTCATAGCACCTTTCTGGTTTTAGAGCGTTGTTCCTTCGCTTCATCTTTCATAATAATTATATCATAAATTTCTGCGTTTGTCAAACATTTTGTTCTTTAGGGACTTGCAAGTGAGGTTTGTTATGCACAGCGGCTCTTTAGCACTCCTTCCGTAATGTATCGAAGAAGTCGGGCTGGGTTCTTTTCCTCTCCCTTGGAACAATTATATTATATCAGATATTAGTAAAATTGCAAGAGGTTTATTTAGGTGTTTAACACCTAAGTAGTAAAGAGGGAGGATTACTCCTCCTTCTTTCCACCTTTCTTTTCGGCTTCCTTCATGGCTTTCCGAACGGCGCGTTCCTGCGCTTTGCTTTCCTGTTCCATTTTGTACTCTTCGGCGGCGTTGTATCCATCATAAGGAGTATAACCACCTTCGCCGTTGCGAGTGCCACGAGGAATAGAAACTTTAATCTTGGGATACTTTTCATTACCTTCGGCATCTGTCAGAGGAAGGGAGATTTCACCACTTCCAACAGTAATAACATCAACATCAAAGTGTTCAGACAAGGCATTAGTAATAACTTCCAGAATCTCCGCACGAAGCGCATTTTCCAAACTTGCCTTACTTGCCATACGCATATCCTTTCCGGTTTGTGGAGTATCCTTCTCCTGTTTCTGAAAAAATTATATCATAAATTTTGATATTTGTCAACAATGTATTTTGTATACAATTTAGGTGTTTAACACCTAAACATTGGTTAAAAAATATCACCCACGGAGTAATCCGTGAGTGAGAAGGGAGAGATTACGCAAGGCGGTAAGTGGTGGTCTTGCCGGACTTGTCTGCGACAACCTCATCGCCCCAGTAGTTGGTCAGACCGTAGACAATCTTACCACGGGCGATTCCGGTTTCGTCCGCAATCTCCTGTGCGGTCACAGGATTAGTGGACATGGACAGGACGGCAATAACCTTATCGTGAATGTCCGCATACACGGCACGATTGGCTTCGGCTTTTGCCCGGCCCTTGTTCAGTTCGGCTTCGATTTCAGCCTTGATTTCGGCGATGTTCTCCACGGTTTCGCCGTTCAGATAGGAAACGAGGGACTGCAGGGAAGATTTCTTCATAGTAGTAACCTTTCTGGTTTTTTGGACTGTCCTTGTCCTTTTCATATATATCTTACCACATTTTGTGGAAGATGTCAAGTGTTTTTTCCATCTTTTTTCTTAGCGGGAGAAGATGGAGAGAAACCCGTCCGCTTCTTCTCCTTGGGATTACAGGAGATTTCACGGCGACCCGTCAGTTCTCACCTCCGAAAGTCCATCCCTTATTGGGAACATCCTTATTATAGCACAGGATTTGCTTGTTGTCAAGAGGGAAATTTCCCTTGTCAATCGGAGTTCGTTACTTCTCTTACCTCGTACTCTCTCCCTCTGACAATTATTATTATACTCAGATTTTGATAAAAGTCAATCATTTAGTTTAGGTGTTGAACACCTAAATGCGGTTGGATGAGAGGTGGGACATTTCTGTCCCACCTTCTCACTTGGTCTTAAAGTTGTATACATCAGACCGCACAAATTTCTTCATGTATTCACCGCTGAACACTTCTGTTCCGTCAACCTTAATGATAAAGGGATGAAGCACAGGGCGAGTCAGAATTTTGTTCGGCTTGTAGGAAGTTGCCCATTTAGCGCCACGATTGATACATTCCCAAAGGATTGAAGATTCAATCTCGGAATCAAACAATCCCATGTGTTCTTCGATGAACTCAGTATCGCCGGTAATGAACTGGTAGACTACTTCAGCAGAACCCTTGTAATTGCCTGTATCGGTAAACCGCTCGTTATCTTCGCAGAACTTTTTATAGTCAGCATTTTTCGTGATAAATTCGCTTGCGTATCCCCAAATATCATAAACCGCTACATTTTCGAGGGGATTATTGCATTTGAACCAATCGCAGTTATAGGCAATTACTTTATCATCAAAGTCGGAGTTATAGGCATATACTTCGGTTACATCATACTTGATAATATCCTGTTTCAGCTTACGCATGATGTAACCCCATTTATCCATCGTAGCATCATGCTTACGCATCATAGTAACGTACTTTTGCCGCTTTTCCTTATAGTATGCGGATTCAAACAGGGGCAGGTTGTGCCAAATCTGTTCAACCACATTCACTTTGAAATCAACAATAGCGCCGTTGCTCTTGTCCATGACCACCCATGAAATATCATAGCAAAAGCACTTGTCAAGTCCTGTTGTTTCAGTATCCAATACGATTACGTAGCCCATTAAAAAAATCTCCTTTTGGTTTGTGGTGGGTTTTCCTTCCCCTATTTCATATATATCTTACCATATACTTTAGTGATTGTCAAGGAAACTTGACGGAACAGTTTAGGTGTTGAACACCTAAATATAATTTCAAAAAAATTAGGGGAGTCTAACTCCCCTTATATTAACCGAAGGCGATAGTCAGAGCACGAATGATATGGTCAATCAGTTCTTCGGTATAGTTTCGAGTGACCACTACCTTTGCGGAAGTGAAAGGCGGATTCATGTACTGTTCATTTTCGGGGTCGGTGATGAGTGTTGTCTGCTTCATATCAAATACCCCAAACAGTTTGTTGCCATCATAATTGCCCCACCTATTGCAAATTGCATCACCATCGAATAGGACAATATTATAGTTGCAAGTTTGCGGTTTCTGCAACTTCATAAGAATTTCTTTCATATCATTGGGAATATCATTCCCACCATTGGCAACCATCTTACGTTCACGAACGGATTCGCACAAATGGAACTCATGATTGATGAAAGCAACATCCATTGAGAAGTTCCGATTCTTGCGCTCAATCTCAGACAGAACCGCAAGGATACCATTAGTCAGAGGAACATTATTACAGAATGAACCGGAACTATCAATGATAAGATTCAGATGGCAAGTACCAAACTTGTTATTACCCTGCGTAGTCATGGCTCGTTCAAAGAACCGATAATCTTTACGAACAACGGCACGAGGATTAAACACACCAGAGTAAGCGTTAATTCCGCTACCGCCTTTGTTCTTCTTGTTGAAATTACCGATAATCATTTCAACTGTCTTTTGGAACTCGGTAAGTTTAGCAACCTGTGCTTCGTTAAGGTCGGGATGACCGCCCAAAGAAGCACTAACCATTTTCTTTACTTCATCCGATGAAAGTTCACATTCATGGGGTTCACCCTTATAGGATTCAGATTCTTCGGGTTCACCATCTTCGCCTTCGCCATTTTCATTTTCACATTCATCGGCTTTTTCTTCACCGTTGCCCTGTGCTTCTTTTTTCTCGGCTTTACCTTTGCCCTTACCTTTGGGGTTAGATTCACCCATTTTATCCATTTCCTGCGGTTTGCCTTCGCCTTCCTGCGGTTGGAACTCTTCGGGATTTGCTTTGAACTCTTTGCGGATTAAATTCCATAAATTGTCTAAATCTTCTTCATACTTTCCTGCACAGGGTTCTTCATACCAACGGCGAGAAGCACGATTCAATTTGGCATATTTATTTAGAATACGCTTGACTTCATTCTGAACTTTGCCTGTTCCTAAACCGAACCGGACGGCATTGAAATATGCGCTCTGTGCATCCTTCGCTTTAGGAGCATGACCACCATGAATATCATATAACTGCTTGCGGAAATCTACATCATGATAGTAATGGCGAAGGACTGTTTCAATACGTTCATCTTCAAAGCAATTTACGTGGAAGGAATTGTTCAATGCTTTGGCAGGAGTAAGAATAGCATGAGATACTTCATGATAGAGCATAGACCGAACCGCTTCTTCCTGTGTGCAGGTGGAAGTTTCGGGCATAACTTGCATACGATGGGCGATAATGGGATAAGAAACTACAATTTTATCTTCCATAGGGTCATAGAAGGAAGTTTCTGCTTTACGGTCGAGCGTGATACAGATTCTGCGGCCTGTGTAAAAACCAATAGGAAGGGTACTAACGATTGATTCACACATAGGGAAGGTCAGTTCCATTTTAGTTCCTCTCTTTCCGTTCCTCTCTTGGAACAATATAAGTATATCAGAAGTTAAGGGAATTGTCAAAGAATTAGTTTAGGTGTTCAACACCTAATCCCATCAAAAAGAAATTGGGGTGCGGATTATTCCGCATCCCACCCGACAATGGCTTTCGCCAACTGCTCTGCTGTCAGAGCAAATTCTTTGGTTTCAGAGCAACGGTCGACCAACGGCTCGGGCAGTCCGTAGACCATACCGCCAAGAGAGAGGTTCATTGTTCCGATAATCTGGAATCCTTCATGGATATGAACCGGACGATTCTTGTAGTAGAACTCGCTCTTGCCATCCACAATGCCCTGAAGGAAACGCAGGGAATCAAAGGGAAGAAGATTGATTTCATCAAGAACAATGGTTTTGCCCTGTTCCATACAATCCCACAGAAGGGAAGGATTAAAGTCGGGGTTGCCATCTTTGAAGATAAAATCTTCCATGAGGTCAGACGGCAACATAGAAGAGTTACACACGATGCACCGATTATCGCTTTCTTCCTGTGCAATCGTGGTTTTGCCTGTTCCGGCAGGCCCAAAGTAGACCTTGAAGCGAGTGTTGATGTGAGTGGTAGGAGTGCCGTATTGTGCAATATCTTTAATAATCTGCTTGAACTCGGCACTCTGTACTTTCTGCCTAACTTCCTTAACATAGGAAGAATCCATCAGAGCGAAGTAGTTGTTCACATAGTCCGTTGCCTGTTTTGCGCCCATGCAAGCCATGTAAGCAAAGGTATTAGTGAACCGGAAGGAAGGGGTGAAGGAAAACTCGCTAAAGAAGTCCATCAGATGTTTGATACCCTCAAGCAGAACTTCTTTGGGGTCACGCATCGGAATTTCCGGTGCTTCGGGAGTGACTTCCGTCATACCGAAGATGGCAGGATAGCGGTTCATGTTAATCATCTCATGGAACAGACTGGGGCGGTCAGCGTATGCGGTAGACCGCATGACATTGTAGAAACCATCGTAGATATTATAGTCGACATTGGTGCGCTCGATGACATAAGGTTTATTGTCCTTCTCACCATAGAACGCTCCGTCACTGCTACGCTTGGTAATGGTCATTCTTTCAGATACTTTCATTTATTAATTCCTCTCTCTTTTTTTTATTTCTTTGTTCCGTTCTTCCCTCGGAACAATTATATTCTAACAGATAGTTATGGGAATGTCAATGATTATATTTAGGTGTTTAACACCTAATAGATTTGGAAATAAAATTGCGGTAAAGCTGATTCTTTACCGCTACGGCTGGGCAAGCACATACCCATCTTACCGTCCTGCATATTTGAGTTCTACCTCTACAAAACTCGCCCGGAAGGATAGGGCTAACCGTCAAGCATACCGTTTTTCTTCGCTGAAGAGAAGTACGCTCTCAAACTCTCAAGTCATACGGGAAACAATCCTTCATCCTATTTGTGCTTGGGATGCTCTCTTGTCCCTCTGACATATTTATTATATCATAATTTTAATAATTGTCAAATATAAAATTTAGGTGTTTAACACCTAATTATGTAACAGGGGAATTATCCCCTGTCAATCAGTTCTTTCAGAACTGATAGAATTTCATTCGGTTTATGTGCTTCGCCGTCCCATTCACCACGGATTTCTTCATTATCATCGAACAGAATATCATCGGTGGTGTTCATCCAAAGTTCTTTGGGCACTCCGTATGCGGTAATCAGTGTGAAGTCAAATTCAACCGAAGCGAGATGTGTAGCTAACCATTTGCGTTTGGTTTCGGCTACAGCTTCATCATACTCTTTGGTAGAATTTTTTGAAGCCCAGCTGATAATACCAATCCAATATCCGAGCTTCTGGAGCTTGTTCAGATACCGAGCAAGCAGGCTCATGTTCAGCATGACTTCAGCTTCGGCATAGGGGGAAGGGTCATAGGAACGCAGTTTTGGAAGCCAATTATCAACTGCGTACAGATTTGCAATCGTGCCATCCATGTCAAACCATATCGTGCGCTTCATTCGTTATACACTCCTTTCTTTCACCGTAGATATTCTATCATAGGTTATGGGATAAGTCAATAATATAATTTAGGTGTTTAACACCTAAATTTATAAAATAAAATAACTCCCCTTTCATCGGAAGGGGAGTATCGGGAATTACACCATATTAAGCCTTGGTGTAGTAGGACTTCTTGTCACCTTCACGGTTGCCAACGGTGAGAACACCCTTTTCGACAAGGCGCTTCGCACTGGAACCAACCGCCATGACAGTAACGTTCTCGGCAACCTGACCGGACAGAGCGTTCAGAATGTCAGTAGCGGTGTACTCGGTGAAAGAAGGCAGAGCGCCAATCTTGGCATCGAGTTCGTCACGGCGAGCCTGTGCTTCGGGGTTCACGCCCTTGACCTTGACAGGCTTGTTTGCCTTCTCGGCTTCACGCAGAGCGACTTCAGCTTCATAAGCCTTATACTCGGCAATCGCCGCTTCGGCGTTGAAAGCCTTGTGAGCCTTAGTGTCCTTCGCAAGAGCGTTGGTCACGGCAACCTTGACAAAGCCATCATCAGAAGGGATGACCACAAAGTTGGTCTTGTTCTGACGAGCCATGCTTGCACCGGGGATAGACAGGATAGTGTTGAGGATTTCTACGTTAGTCATAATTACTCCTTTTTTCTCAGTGGTTTAGTTTCGGCAGACCACCCTGCACAAATTTTTGTTTTCCCTTTTGGGACATTTATATTATATCAGATTTTTACTTGATTGTCAAGTATTAAATCTGTTATTTTTTATTCTTTGGGAACTCCCTCAAACATTTGGCGCCTTCGTTTGAGGTTTGTTTCCCTCGGAACAATTATTATTATACTCAAATTTGATGAAAAGTCAATTACTTAGTTTAGGTGTTAAACACCTAAATTAGTTAAAAGGGAGAACCTTAACGGTTCGCCCAATATTTTTATTTTCTCATATTCATTCTTCTAACATATCATAAGTCTTGAGGATGCGCTCAATCTTAGCAACATCAGCATCATTACAAGTTACGGGAACACGGATGGTATCAGCTTGACGATTGACTTTCATTTCGCCAATACTACATCCTACTTTGGATACCATGTAGTTGATAACGTGGAGAGCAATCCGATTCTTCGGCAGATAGTAGGTACGAGTAGTCACAGCTCACACCACCTTTCCATAGCGCACTTCATAGACTTCGCAGCGCTTAGCTTCCCACTCGGGCAGACTGTCCAGATACGCCTTGCGGAGTTCATCGGTCTTGAAGAAGTAATAGCGTCCGAAATTCTTTACCGCATACAGAGTGTTCATATCTTTCAATCTCCTTTCGTGTTCCCCTCTTGGAACAATGATATCTTATCATATAGTTATAGGAATGTCAATAATTTATTTTAGGTGTTCAACACTTAAATTATTTTAGGAGGAAATTATTCCTCCTCACACATATAAGACCAAAAGATAAAGCCTGGGTTTTCGGATTCCAATTTAAGGCAGAGTTCTTCGGCGCGCTCTTCTGTATCTACAATCAAATAAGGATTCGCGCAGTTGGTATCTTCAAGTTCCTGCATGATTACCCATTTATATTTCATTCCTCAAGCTCCCTTCCCTTATGCTTCGGTTTCTTGTTGCGTTTGTCGGGGATAATACGAGTTACGCAGTATCCCATAGGGAATATTTTCCGTTCGGACTGAAATACTTCAATCCACGTCTTGGTTTTAGGATTCCGTTTCTTACTCATAGTATCCCTTCCTTTCAATACTATTATATCATAATTTTAGTATAAGTCAAACAATAAAATTAGGTGTTGAACACCTAAATTGTATGAAAGGGAATTACTTCCCTTCGGTCAGATGCTGAATCGCTTCGGCATGATTGAGAACCGTTACATCCCCATCATCCCACGGCATACAATAGGACTCAAGATAACCACGGCGAGCGTCATAAGTTCCTGCATGTAGTGCGATGTCACCGCCCGGGAACTTATCAAAAGTCCACTGGTATCCTTCATAGAGAGGATGCCACTCAAACTTAATACCAGCCTTCTTCAGCTTGTGGTTAAATCTACGGCGGTCATTGCCAAAGTTACGAGTAATGCCCATCAGCTTTCTCATCATTTCCATATCGTTTTACCCCTTTCTGTATACTTACTCTGATTGCGGTCTACCTTCTTGCGCAGGAACGCAGGAATTTTACTTGCTCCACCAAAGACAGCTACCAGCTCCCTCTGTGTGGTAACATACATGGTAATGATTTTTTCTTTGGGTTCATCCTTGACGATGGTGATGCCTGTATCAGTAAGGCAAACCCAGCGCCCAGCTTGCTCCAAACTGAAGCGAGTATATTTTTCTTTGACAATCTGACCAATACCAATATCATCTATAATATGTTGTACCCGGTTTGCTCTCTGAACTGCCACATGGTAAGTCATCTGTTCCTTCATGTTCAATACCTCCCTTTCATGGCTATATAATACCATGAAGTAACGGGAAAGTCAACATTCCTATATAGGTGTTAAACACCTAAATCAGTGAAAATGAAATTACACCCGATTATCGGGTGTAACTTCCTGGATTTCCCAACAATAAAGGTTAGACGGGAGAGCACCTACATAGGTAAAAAACTCAACCCCAAACTCAAAAGAATAGTCTCTAAGAGTGAGGCCCTCTTTTTGAGTGGACAAAATCAGTTCTTGCGTGGCCTTCCGATGCGTAGTATAAACTCCGACCAGCTCGCTGTCTCTCATCAATACATACAGCTCGTTCATACTTACACCTCTTTCGCATAGTAGGCAAGGTTCATGCCTGTTTCCGGGGAGCAGTTGTAGTAGAAGATTGCATTACACAGCTTATCAAAGTCTGCATCGGGGTCATCAGCGGGTTTTGTAGTCCAGCTGGCAAGCATCCCATTGGGACGAACTTTGTTGGGGATAATCATGACTTCTTCGCCGTTGTTGTACATCTTGCGTGCGAGTGCCTTTGTAATCTTTACCATCTTGCTACCGCCTTTCTGTTCTCTCTTGGAACAATATCATTATAGCACATTTATATAGATAGTCAACTATTATAATTAGGTGTTTAACACCTAAATTTATGGATTGCCCCGAAGGGCATTATCCGATTGCCTTCTTCATTTTTATTCCTCCCATCTATCTTTACGCGCCATGACTTCTTCATAGTCGATACCGAGCCAGTCCTTGCAGATATCCTCGAAGTCGAACCACATCCAGTCGTTGACTTCCGTAGTGCTCCAATGTTCATCGTCACCAATAATAGATTCCAGCTGTTCTTCTAATTGGTCCAGCTCTTCATAAGACAATTTAGCTGCGTTGGTTGCGGCGCCACCCCAGAAATGGAAGTCTCTCAATTTCTTTTCAATCGTCAT
>Ga0247610_10006478_pt1 | contig 12173 bp, 23 predicted proteins | sample 174DNAGHGhighgp2_FD_193483 | JGI IMG/M metagenome (GOLD analysis project Ga0247610, IMG submission 193483) | Sheep rumen microbial communities from Palmerston North, Manawatu-Wanganui, New Zealand - 1742 DNA GHGhigh gp2 | ecosystem: Host-associated > Mammals > Digestive system > Stomach > Rumen...
ACTTCTTTCTCTTTTCTTTTGGTTACTTTTCTTTTCTCTTTAAATATAAATTAAAAAGCATCGATTATTCATTTTTGCCCAGATATGCTAAAAAATTCGGTAAACGGTATAAAATAAGCTGGTGAATGTTAAATAAAAATAAAACAGGATCTTCAAAATACATTTAAAGGTCCTGTGGGATGGCTGGCACCCACTGGAAGTGCTGCCCTCCCGTCATTGGTTTTGGAGACCAACGCTCTACTAGTTGAGCTAAGTGGGTATATGGAAGCTACTACTGGAGTTGCACCAGTCTAAAACAGTTTTGCAGACTGTTGCCTAAACTGCTCGGCCAAGTAGCTATGGTAGCCGCACGGAGACTTGAACTCCGATTTGCACCTTGAGAGGGTGCTGTCCTGTCCAGTTAGACGATGCGGCCAATGGCGACCCCTCTTGGATTTGAACCAAGGACACACAGGTTAACAGCCTGTTGCTCTGACCTACTGAGCTAAGGGACCGGAAATATGTCTGGTGGGCCTGGTTGGATTTGAACCAACGATCCACCGATTATGAGTCGGTTGCATTAACCGCTATGCTACAGGCCCAAAGAAAAATCTGGTGGGGCAGGTGTGATTCGAACACACTCAGGACTAAAGCCATTGGTTTTACAGACCAACGCAGCTCTCCAACTCTGCGGCTGCCCCAAATTCTGGTGGGAGTAGTTGGATTCGAACCAACAAATACTTACTTATGAGATAAGTGCTTTGCCAATTAAGCTATACTCCCATATAGGTGGGAACAGTTGGATTTGAACCAACGATCTTCCGATTATCGGTCGGATGCTCTAACCAACTGAGCTATGTTCCCATATAAGTGAAACCTCTGGGATTCGAACCCAGAACCTGTGAATTAAAAGTTCACGCTCTAACCAATTGAGCTAAGGTTTCGTACTGGTGAAACCTCTCGGACTCGAACCGAGGACCTGCGGATTAAGAGTCCGCTGCTCTAGCCAACTAAGCTAAGGTTCCATATAGGTGAGGATGGAGGGAGTCGAACCCTCACGGATTTCTCCACAGGATTCTTAGTCCTGCGCGTCTGCCATTTCCGCCACACCCTCATGGTGCGCAAAGAGGGACTTGAACCCCCGACCTTTGCATCCGTAGTGCAACGCTCTATTCCAACTGAGCTAACAGCGCGATTTATTTGGTAGGCCCGCTGGGACTTGAACCCAGAACTATCAGATTAAAAGTCTGCTACGCTAGCCAATTGCGTCACGAGCCCATATTAGGTGCGGGCTGTGGGATTCGAACCCACACGTCCTAAGACACTGCATTTTGAGTGCAGGGCGTCTGCCAATTCCGCCAAGCCCGCATTTATAAATATTAGATTTCCTGTACGATCAACATATCAATGGAAGGCCGCACTTCTACGATCTCGTACATACGCCCAAGAGAAGAGAAAATTTGTCCAACTTGGGGCACTCCATAGAAGAGAACACTCTGAACATTTCTACCATTCTGCATAACAAAGTGATGTGCCATGTTAATCTCCAATTCTACTATACCTAAATTGACAAGAAATTACTATAAGCAAATTGACGATTGTTAAACCTCTACGTCAAATGCAAAATCATCTGTCTCTGAATAGAACGCATCAATATGCCCGCCGCACTGAAAATAATTCAGCTCCTTCTCTGCGAGCTCCCGTGCGAACTCCTCTGTAATGGCTTCGGTAGTTTCAAAGTAAATTTCATCTCCATCAACAGTCTCACCAGTAAAGTAATAATAACTGCGGATGTCCTTCATGATATTTCCTTTCACTCTTGGAGAAAACTTTCTCTCTCTCAATCTATATATATTATATCATAGATTTTGAAGGTTGTCAAGAAGTTTTTTACCTTGCGATAAAATAAATTCTTCTTAACACATTTCTTTCTCTCTCCCTCTCAATCTATATATATTATACCATTATTTTTAGGTGCCGTCAAGTAAAAAATTGCGGCCTTAATAAAAAAATATATTCTAAAAAAGAATATTTAATATTATTAATATTCTAATTTAGGATATTGAATAAGCATAAAAATAGTTAAAAAAATAGTTAAAATTTTTATATCTCACATTTGATCATGCCGCAGTCCGAACAGCATAATCCGCACCTTAATCTAAACGTCTCTTCATCCTATACATACTCACTTTGATGATCGCTTACTCGGTACTTGCTTGCAATACTTTCCCTACTTTGTTCCAAGCACTTCTATTGAAAGCGGGACACCCTTTATCAGCTTTCATCAACGAACTAATAATATATAGAAATTAGCTCAAACTGATTATACAAATTTGCCCCAGAATTTTAAAAATTTTTTCATCCAATAGAAGCTAAAAATTTTAGGAAAAAATTGTTGCGGGCTTACCATTTCAACCTTAAAAATAGCATAAAAACCAAGTAGATTTTAAAGATAAAATACCTTAAAAAGCTAATTATGACAAATTATACGTAAAAAAATTTTTCCGACCTTCTTTTAAGCTTTTTATGCTTTTTCATATATAAAATTTATAGTATAGGATGATCAATTTCGATCGAACAGACAAAGAAAGAAATGCTTGACAGGATGTATATGGGTGTGCGACCCAGTTTCACTGGCAAAGTACTATTTTAGCTTTTCAGCCTTCTTCATCAACATAATATAAGTATTCACCGCAAACTTAATAAAACCAGATAGCGTCATACCCTTCTGATCTGCATACTCTTTCCACTCTTCCTTCAACTCTTCAGGAAGTGTTACAGTTATTTTAACAGACATACTATACCTCTTACTCTCTAATTTAATTTTTAATTATCATTAAAGCCTTCCTTCTGGATCAAACAAATAATATCCATCTTTTAACTTCTTTAAATATCCATCCTTTTCAAATTTTTTAATTATAGTTTTTACCTCTTTAATAGGTACACCAGTAATCTCAGAGATATCATTAGTATTAACTTTCCGCACCTTTGCATATTTATACATTAAAATAACCTCCTAACTTATTTTCTAAAGCATTACTAACTTTTCTACGACCTTTTTTATTCGAACCTGGGTCAGGATAAAAGTCATAATAACGAGTTCCTTCTGTCCTAGGAACAAGATACTTTTCTTCAATAAGTTTATTAATGGCGGTTCTAATTGATTTGGTAGAATATCCTGTTAATTCACTTACATAAGTAGGAGAGAAATCTTCTGAATATCCATCTTGGTTATCACAAAGATAACACCAGACACTAAAAGTTGATCCTCCATTTAACTCTCTCATTTTAGCAAAAAACAAATCTCTTGGGATTCCTATAAAGCCGCCCTGTTTTAAACTATACGTAATATGTGTAGTAATATTCTTTTGATTAGCAGTTGATGCCACATTAAACACCTCCAAGTCTTTTTATAGATTGTTTTAGATTGTAATAGATTATAAATAGTTTGTTAGTTTATTTCTCTAGAACTTTTTTCCATACCTATGGAAATTTTTTCCATACCCCCTAGAAAAAATTTCCATACCCTATAGAAATTTTTTCTATACCTATGGTAATTTTTTCCATAGGGAAAAAACTTCCATACCCTAGAAATTTTTTCCATACCCTAGAAATTTTTTCCATAGGAAATTTTTTCCATAGGAAATTTTTTCCATAGGAGTATAAAATTAATACTAAAGAAAAAAGATTAAGACACTACGAGCATCGCTACGCTCAGCTCTAGGTCTTAATCTTTTTTAAGTCAAAAATTATTCGTCCCACACTTCGTCAATTAGAAACTCCTTAAAACTATAATCCGCATCCATAGTCTTTTCAACTAGATACCGATCAATTATATAATCTGCCGACTTAGCATGATACCCCGCAAACTCTGCTACTTCAATCAGTCTAAGCATAAGTTCACTAAGAGTCGCTCCTCCATCAACAAGTGCTTGAGCATTCTTCTGTCCATCATTAAATTCAATTCTAATCATGCTTCCTCCTAATATCCATTATCCAGCATACTATTCCAATAGTAAGAATACCTATACTAAGAACATCCATAACTTCTAAATCAATCATTATACTCCTAAGAATAAAGATTAGTTTCAATTACAACAAATTTAATATCAAGATCATTTGATAAATTATTCAGTTCATCCGCAGCTATTTTAGCATATTTATAATCATTATACGCACCAAAGATACCAGGGCCATACTGATTTAGAGCACATACAATAAAAACTTTTTGATTTTCCATAATCCACTCCAACTATAAAAATTAAAATATCGCGGCGTTGTGATGGGACTACCGTTAGCAAAGTTACGTATCTAACGTAATACAAAGTGTAACTAAAATGACACCCACAAAAGCCAATGCAATATTATCAAACAACAAACTAGCAATGACTAACGTAATCCCATACGCAAATCCCGCATATTTATATCAATTTTTCACTACCTTTACCTCTTAAAGTCTCTATACAAAAAATAACACAAAACACCAACAACAGCCGCAATAAACATATAATTTTCTAAAAGACTCATTTAATCACCTTCATCAATATCAGATACGAACTCTTCCATATCATCAAGTCTTAAAATACTCATACATTCTCTACCAGTATCTATACAATGTTTGCGGAGGTCTACTCCAAAATGTAGAATCTCTTTACCTTTCTTTGCAGGGATGCCGTCCTCTCCATCAAAGCTACACCATTCATTCCAATCAATTAATTTTCTATAAATATATGGAGTAGGAGTATGCCCAAAGATTACATCACATGGTAATTCACTATCATCAAAGAACCAATTATCTCTAATCCATAGCAAACTTTGACTATTTTGAATGCGGAATCCCTCTATGTCTACATCTACATCAATTCCTCCATCAAACCTATCATCTTCCATTCTCATTCCATTAACAGCTAACCCCGCATGAACCAATACAAAACGTCTATTATTAACTTCTATATCATAGAACAAAGGCCAAGAATTAACCCAATGCAACAAATCTTCTCGATGCTCCATTGGAAGATTCATCAAATATTCAAAAGTATCTGTCCCACCATTCCAACCAGTCCAAATATCATTATAGAGAAAATCATACCTATGATAAGCTTCCTCTTCTTCGGTACTTCTTACACCATTACTCCTAATAAAACGTTTATATTTTCGAACAGTTGCGAGCATCATATCTTCATGATTACCTCTAATAAACTTCACAGAACTTGGAGCATTATAAGCCCACTCAAGCATTTTCGCAGAATGCGGGCCTCGGTCTACAATATCACCAAGCACGTACAATTCATCTTCTTTTGGATCAAAATTAACTTTAGCAAGACAATCTTGAAATCTATAATAAAAACCATGTATATCACTTACAACATAGGTTGCCATAATTAATTTCTCCTTCTAAATAAAAATAAAATCAATAAATCAATAAATACAACTATAGGAGTTAAATCAATTGCCATTATATTACCTAACAATCTTATCATTATTCCAACGCTTAATAGCTTTATCAATATGCTTGCGGGTAATAAAACCACGCTTCTTCTCTATATATTTAGTATGATATTCGCAATCTTCACAAACAATATAAACATTATCATGAATATCACCATCAAATACATAGATTACACCTTCTCCACCGCAATTCCCGCAAGGTTTAAGTTTAGCATAGTCTCTAATCTTATCTATATTAAAAAACATAGTTGATACCTTTCTCTCTTTCAACTATATATATTATATCATAAAAAAATCCTCCTGTCAACAACAAAGTTAACAAGAGGATAAAATTTATTTTCTATTATTCCATTTATCTACTAAATTTAAAATATTTATTCTTCCAATAGACCCAGTCTTTCCACTAATAGTCATATCAAGATTACAATTAGAGCAATGAATAGATAGATAATCAATATTATTTCTAAAATTATATTTAAAAAATACGTTATTTTTACAATATGGACATTGTTTTAAATAATAATTATGGTTTAAAACATATAATATATCATTAGTTATTTTCACAATATTATTCCTTCCTCCAATAGAAAGAGGATTTAAGATATCGCGGCGTTGCTATGTGAAATCACATAACGAGCTAAATGAAGTTGTCCTTAACTTTATTATTAATTCATTCCTTAGAAAAAACTTCACCAACTACAGGTAAAACTTCAATATCATCATAATTAACAACATCAATCTGGCAACTCCGCATAACATCTAAAGCTGCTTTATGTTTCTCAGGAGAAGTACCTGCGCACCCATCTTCTATCACTACTATTGGAATTTCATTTTCAAACCCTGCTTGAGTCACTAATACATTAGAAATTACACAAATATCAGTACAAAAACCAACAAAAACAATGCATTCAAGATTTTCAATATCTTTAAGAATAATAGGTAATTCTAAGGAACCAAAACTATACTTATTAATTTTAGCATAGAAAGTTTTATCAGAAAGAATTCTGTCTAACTTAAAAGGAAGATCCCAACCATCATTTTCATAATCATCAATGATGCAATGTTTGATAGGAAGTTTTTGACCTTCTCTGCTATTAAGATATTCTTCATTATAATGAGTATCAGCAGTAGCATACGCATATTTCATAGGAATCTCTGCTACATTTTCAATTACTTTTAGAGCTTTCTGAGCTTTTATATCTCCAAGAGTCCCAGTAATAAAATCATTTTGACAATCAACAAAAACAAAAGCTACATGATCAAGATTAAATTCTTCTTCTTTAACCTTTAGTACTAACATATTCCTCCTTCAAGATATCGCGGCTTTGCCTTATAACATTACTTAACAAGTACTTACATTACTCTTCTTCATCTATTGGATCAGGCACCGCACACTCTTCGCAATCTTCAACAACTTCTCCATCGGCTTCAATAACTTCAGAACCCATACCATCTATCAAATTAGTAAACAAAGCATTCATACTATTCGCGGAATTCTCTAGTTCACTAATCTTTTCTTCAATTTGGTATAATTCTGACCAATCTTTAAAAATCAACTCTATACAATCTTCTAACATATACGTTTCATTAAATCCGCATTCAGGATTAGCATGTAAAATAGTAATAGCATTAGCAGCAGTTGATTCATCGTTCTCCGAAATTTTTTGATGCCTTACAAAAAATTTAATATCTTCAGTACTTCCACATTTAGGACATTTCATTTTTATCCTCCATATTGTTATAAGCAATTTTAACATAGTCCTTTAAAACAAAGGCTATAATTGATTGTAAATATGAAAGTAACATGATCCGCGGAGTTACACTTTCACACTCATCTAATACTTCATTTATAACGTTTGTAATTCTGTCTGCTTTTTCATTCATTTTAAATACCATCCTTATATTTCTTATATTCTTTTAACCCTTCCTCCCATTTAGCTTGTCTCTTGGACTCACATTCGGGACAGGCGAAGTGTACCCAGCCACCATAACATTGAACATTTTCAGTAGTTCCACAATCACAACAAACCGATTCAGTAGCCGATTCCATTTCCCAAACTATATCCTGAAATTTTTCAATAGCTTTCTCTTGTTCCTCAGAAAATTCTTCGTCATAATCATTAATATCATAATTAAAATGCGGGGAGATCAAAAAATACATTCGCAACGATCCCCATTTTTCTTTCACTTGTTCAATAGTGATATTATTTGTCAAATTATATTTTTTAAGAATTGCATCCAGCTTCAACATATAATGATAAATTACATCTGCCCAACCTTCAGGAATTTCAAAATCAAACCATCCAGTCCCCTTCTCTCGCCAAGATTCTATTCCATTATAAGTAACCTTTGTCCAAGGAAAATCTCTTGTAATATCACTAAGTTTATGTTTCATAATAACTCCTAAATAGCAAAATCATGAAGCTTCGGCCAGAAAGCATTAGGGTCAAACTCTGTAAGTTGATAAGGATATGTATATGATGGTCTTTTAGGGATACTACGATGTATCCACCATTCAAGTCCATCATACTCTTTACGTTCAAACCAGGTGTTATCTTTCATAAAAATAATAACATCGGTAGGAGCATGTGCGGCACCAAATCCATGATCATAATTAAACTTATCAGCTCGCCTAAAGAAACTTTCTTTAGAAACTAAAATACGATCATTTCCAATCCAATTAATATCATCCATAGTATAACAATGATTAGTAAGAACTTTACGAGTTTCTTCTCCAAAATTAATCATTCTAAACTCTTTCAATTGCTACTATCTTATCCAAATTAATAATTGCATCATCCACTACTATAAACTTCATCTTAGTAGAAGTTGATTCATAAAAATGTTGACTTAAAAATACTGCGGGATCCTTAATAGATTTATCTACAACAGTCCACCGCATACCATTTTCTGCTATAATTCTAAACATATTTTACCTTTCTTTTGGATCCCAATGACACTTTCTAGTACCAATAACATTATTTACAGTGTTATATATTTTTTCTTCTTCTCCCTTTGCATAATACCGTATTGTACGAAAATCTAAATCACAATACCCTGCCAAATAAGAGTGACAATGTTTACAATTTTTACAATTATGATTAGCTTTAAACATTTTATTTAATTTTATTCGTTTAATAACATATTTAGTAATATTATAAATAAAATTGATAATAATAGCAAAACCAATACAATAAACAACAAAAATCATTTATATAAAACCTTCTTCCTACATATGCCATCTACTATCTATTCCAAATGGAGTAACGCATATCTGAACTAAATTAATATCTTTATCTAGAACTAATTCTATTTCTTTGCGGCAATTCTTACATTCAGTTTTATATGTAGTAAAACACTCTACCCCAAGATATGGTTCTTGAGAATAAAAACGCGGGAGAGGTATTTCCCTCCCGCAAAAGGGACAAGTAGGACTATTAGGTTTTAATTGACTATATTTAACCAAGTCCAAGATATTGCCTTCCTTTCAAAAATAGACCTTGCCGCAGTAGTCCAAAGTTAATAGTAGGATTCTTTAACTTCTTAACAATAGTCCAAAGCTCTTCTTCAATCAAATCTTGATAAAGAGCATTAAGATAAAATCCCATAGTTTTGCTATTAACCTCAAACTCCTCAAGATTAAACTTAACACACACTTTCTGCTTAGCCTTTTCGCAATCAGCGTCAGTTACATATGCGTCAATGATAGTCTTTTCTACCTCTTGGAGAGGAACTTTAGTCTTAATGCGGCCCTTGCCTACTTTAGACTCCGCATTGACAATCTTTGCTACTTGATAATGCCCCCACTGATCAATATAATCATAATTCTTAATTACGATCCCCTCTCCAAGAACATCCTCGGGAAGATTAAAATGATTTTCAACCATTTCTTGGATATCTTTATAGGTTGGATGATCAACAATATAAAGTGGAGGCTCTACCTGATCATACAAGGGCTCAAGCCACTCCCTATATTGCGGATATGGTACATATTTGCCAGTCTCAGTATCAAACACATCAATGACCCATAGACCTGGCTTTTCATATCCTTTAATAGTTCCAGTTTGCTTAGCTCCACGCATCCCGTGTAGCCATTCTCCGTACAGGATATACTGAGGATTCTCAGCCAGCCATTCTCTTAAACCAGCATATTCCTTCTCTGTAGTAAAATACAAGAAAGACTGAGCATTGTCCTGCTTCTCAGAAATTTCTCTCTTTCTAGACCCGCAATGAATATTCCCATCATTGTCTGCCCAGGCGCAGAAATTCGTTCCGTCTAATTTACTAAATACAAACACCATATTGTTCAGGAAGGCTGGAATATTAAATTTCGACTCCTCAAGCCTCTCTACATGAATAAAAGACTTATAATGTGCCATTTTTTCTCCTAACTAATACAAAAGGATAATTATTTCTAATTTCCTCTACATATTCTTTATATTCATTAAACTTATCTTCGGAATTTTTACTTAGAAAAGCCGATGTAGCTTCAATAAGCATTTTATGTAGTTTTACATGTTGTTCCGGTGTTACAATCAAGAGATTGTCAGGGTCATTATTATCATGGTTGTGATCAATATGATGAATTTGATATCCCTTTGGAATTATTGTTGAAACAACAATAGTAGCAACTTCTTTGTAATTACTAATTTTTACCCTATAAAAACTACCATCTTTCCTTCTTCTGTTAGTCTTAATTGTCCTAGTCTTTTTTAGTGTGTGAATATTATATTTAGATCCATTCTTATTGCACAAAAAACGAATAGGATAATTTTTATATTCAACAATAGTATAACCGTTGTACCAAGAATAAAGCTGCGTAAATGAATTAATAAATCTCTTTTTGCTAATAGTTGTGCAAGAAAAAGTATTATCCATTTTACATACAACCTTTCTTTTAGTCAATAAGATCAAACGCAAGGTCAAAAAACTCCCAAGCAAGCTGAGCGCACTTATCTCCCAAACGAATATAGTGATTGCGGATTTCACGATCTTCAAACCTCTGCGCAAAGTCAAAAATCGTGGCAACCATAGCGTTCATAATACGATAATCAGTAGGCAGATAGTTCATAGCAACTCCTTAAAATCTCTTTTCCCTTTCAATCTATATATATTATACCATAAATAAAAAAGGCCGTCAAGAAAAATTTTCTCAACGACCTAAAATTAATTTACAGTATACTTATCATAACTTCTATAAGTTACTTGACTTAGCAAATCATTGTCACAATATTCATTAACATGAGTTAATGCGATTGTTTTATTAAAACGATAATCATCAGCAACTATTGAAAAATCTTTATCTATTCTTTCAAAAGTATCTTTAGATAAATGTCCAAATCGCAAGCTACCTTGAAAATCATTAAAAATATTTGTTTTATCAACAATATTTAAACGACATTCACTTCTTAGTGGGCCATCACCATGCCTTGTAATATACGGTCTAGTAACATAACAAATTTCAGCTTTAAATCCTTCTTTCTCTTTAAGCATATTAAAAGGATTAAGTATTCCAGTATTAGATGTTGTAGTCCATATATTGTTTACATTTTGATCAAGTCCTAGACCTTGTCCGTTTTCAAAAATAATACTATTAAAAACATTATATATGTCATTAAAAGATTTTAAAATAACATGATTAAAAAAGAAAACGAAATCATTCCAAAAATGAGTGACTATATTTTTCCAATAGACAGAAGTAGTATCAAAGTAATCTTTATATTGCGTTTTTTCAATTTCTACATTGCGGCTCTTGAGCAATGTCGCGCAATCTTCAGTAACATTCTTTAGCATTGCTACTATTTCTTCATAGGTTGCAGAAAAGAAATCACTTACTTTATATGTATAAAAAGGATACCTGTCTGTAGCACACCACGTACCAAATCCGCAGGAACCAAATTCTTTTTGTCCATTTTGTAAAGCAATCCAATCTTCGGTGGCATGGTCTGCAATCATATCAAAAGTGGTAATGACTAAAGCATCAGGATCGCAATAGGCTATAGGTGGATAAATATGTTTTTCTTTCAATTCAAAATATTCTCTAACAAATTCCATAGGATGAACCCAAAAAGTTTTTGCAAAAAATGTAGGAACACCCTCCGCAGTTCCTGAACAAAAATGATGATAAATATGTCTTAAATTACTATTATAATCTACAGTATGACCTCTTTGCGCAGTACCATTATGAAAAACTACAATAGCTTTTTCTTGAGATTCTTTACAAAAATGTCTTACCATCAATCCTTTAGATTCATCACCATAATTGCTACCTATAACAATCTTAATATCTTTAGTCATTTTTAATCACCTTTAATTATTACCACTCAATTGTTTCTTCTTTCTCTTGGAGAAAAGTAGTAGTAGCTCCTTTAGTTACAATTCCGATAATATTTGCAGCTAAATTATTTAAATCACTGACAAGATAATTTGGCCCAAGAAGTTCTTTCCATTTATCGTCAAGATGAAGCGAATTTTTATATATACCATAACAACTATCTTTATCATCAATAGAAATATGATAAATATCATACTTTTCACTAGCTAATTTATAAAGAGTTTTAGTATTTAAAAGACCTTCTTGAACTTTATCTCCAACAATTGTCTCAAGTTTATATTCAGGAAGATATGGGTTTGGCAACTCATCACCCATTGTGATGATAATACCTTTCTTACCTCTCTTCCAACAATCAAGATTACAATGTTTTAGTCCCATATACCAAGCAGCGGTATAAGATTCATAAGTATTT
>Ga0247610_10006479_pt1 | contig 12171 bp, 8 predicted proteins | sample 174DNAGHGhighgp2_FD_193483 | JGI IMG/M metagenome (GOLD analysis project Ga0247610, IMG submission 193483) | Sheep rumen microbial communities from Palmerston North, Manawatu-Wanganui, New Zealand - 1742 DNA GHGhigh gp2 | ecosystem: Host-associated > Mammals > Digestive system > Stomach > Rumen ...
GCAGACCGAAAACTGTGTGTAACGGTCCATCTTGCGAGCCTCCTTCCGGTCGAATATAGCGTCCGGGTCAAAACCCTTTACCTCACCGGCAAACTGTGTTTTGAACAAACTCGCGTCAAACGCCGTAATAGGTGCAATGCCGTTCTGACCTGCTACCATCGCGCGCCAAGTATCAGGAGCATTGTTGCCTAATGGCGTCACTGCTCCCAAACCCGTTATTACTACTCGTCTCAATTCCATCTTACCCTGTCTATACATAAAAAGCATACGAGTTTACAGTCTCCCATAAACTCGTAAACTCTTTGCAGAAGTTCATTACTCCGCCAATGCGTTTTCTACATAAGCGATTGCGTCGCCTACGGTAGCAATCTTTTGAGTATCCTCGTCGGGGATAGAGATATTGAACACTTTCTCGAACTCCATAATCATCTCTACTGTGTCCAACGAATCTGCTCCGAGATCAGTTTGGAAGTTAGCCTCATTAGTTACCTGGGACTCTTCTACTCCAAGCTTATCCACGATAATTGCTTTCACTTTAGCTTCATTCTCTGTCATAATACTTAGACTTTTAAATTGTTATATGTGTTTTTACGTTTTTTTCGTCAACGTGTATTTCGCGTTTTTTCGGAAAAAGCGTGCAAAGTTACTGCTTTTTTTTGAATTGACCAAATTTTTTGGATTATTTTTCAATTTTGTCACCTAAATTTAGCACAATCTTGCCTAAATAGGCTCCACTTTTGGCCATTTGGCACAATACGACCGAATCGCCGTCAAGGTTCGGAACACGTAAATTTTCATATAATTTATGCGTGTGACCGCCTATGATGACATCTATTCCGCGAGTCTGACGTGCCAATCCGGCATCGCACACGTCTTCCGGTGCTTTGCCGTACGTGCCGAGGTGACTCAGACAAATCACCACATCGCAATCCTGCTCATGCAGGGTATTTGCCATCACTTGGGCAATCGGGTAGGGCTCAAAATACCGCGCGGGAGCAAAATTCTTCCCGCTAATCAGACCTTGAGGATTGCAACCAAGTCCGAAGATACCGATTTTCAAACCGCCTTTGTGCAAAATAACATACGGCTTGACAATATCGGCTAATACAGTGCCGCTGAAATCATAATTGGCGCATACAACGGGAAACTTTGCTCCGCGAAGAACTGCTGCCAAGGTGTCCAGACCATTGTCAAACTCATGGTTTCCTAACGTAACTGCGTCGTAGCCCATCCTGTTCATGGCGTCAATCTCCACACGACCGTGATAGAAATTGAAATACGGTGTCCCCTGACTGAAATCACCGGCATCTAAAAGCAATAAATGGCGGTCTTGTAACCGTTCCTGCTTGATTAGTCCCATCCTCCGGGCATAACCGCCTTTGCCGTCCGACTTGGGCTCTATCTGTGAATGGGTGTCATTCGTATGCAGAATCGTCAATTGTTCCTGCGGTGTGCAACCCGCAAGCAACAGAAAACAAAATGCGATGTATAAATAACTATGTTTCATAATTACCAATTATCACTCCCCCTAAAATTTCTTGCTTATCTCCTCGTCCGTTATGGATGCCACGATAGTCTTTCCGTCCGCTGTGCGCTTGTGTTGAGGTAACGCAAACAGACGGTTTGCAATATCCCGCATCTCGGCCTCCGTCAAACTCTTACCCTGCGGAATTGCCGCACTCTCTGCCAGCGACAAAGCTATCTGTTCACGCCATTCGGATTGCATGTCTGCACCGCGTTCGCGGACTTGTTGCAATATCTGTTGTAGAACCGGAACGGCAGATTGATTGGCTAATTGCGCCGGAATACCCTGAATCGAGTAACTGTCCGGACTCAGTTGCTCCAGGTCAAACCCTATCGCACGCAAATCCGGCAACAGCGAACCCATCAGAACCATTTCGTCCTGGGGCAATGAAAGCACTTCCGGGAAAAGCAACTGTTGCATCGAGCCTTGTGTATGCACTAACTGCTCCAAGAACTGCGCGTGCAGAATAGCTGCATGTGCCCGATGTTGATGAATAAAGCAAAGTCCTTCCTCGCCTTGCAAAACGATATACTTCCCGCCGTACTGCCATACCGGCATGCTTCCCGGTTCCTTCAGCCCCAAATCCGTCTGTACCGAATCCGTCTGTACTCCGTCAGCGTAGCGGTCTGTACTCTGTACTCCGTCATACAGACTCTCCCAGTTCTTCGGCACTCTATCCGGATAAATCGTGCCGCGCGAATGGAACGGATTGTAATTCGGGTCAACTCCCACTTGCGGACGCTTGACAGGACTATCGGACGGCAAGGGGATATCTATCTTGCCCTGCGTGTCAAAATCAATCGTCGGAGAAAGGGAGAACTTGCCAAGCGCCTCACGAACCGACGCCATCAGTATCTGGAAGATGGTCTGCTCGTCTGCAAACTTGATTTCTGTTTTCGTCGGATGGATATTGACGTCAATCGCTTCCGGCGATATATCGAAATAGATGAAAAATGAAGGCTGGTAATCCGCCGTCAAAGTACCGGAATAGGCGGTCTGAACGGCTTTCAGGAAATACGGATGGCGCATGTAACGGCCGTTCACGAAGAAATACTGCTCGGCTTTCTTTGTAGCAGACTCCGGTTTGATGACAAATCCGTGTATAGACACCAGTTCCGTATCGGTTTTCACTTCCACAAACGCCGAAGTATAGACATTGCGCTTCGGATTGCCGAACACAGCCTCAATGCGCTGTTTTTCGCTCCCGGCAGGCAGTTCTAACAAAATCTCGTCGTTGTGAACAAACGTGAAACTGACTTTCGGATAAACCAGCACAATGTGGTAAAACTCTGTCAGTAAGTTTCTCAACTCTGTCTGGTCAGTCTTGAGAAATTTGCGGCGCACCGGCACGTTGAAGAACAGATTGCTGATTCTGATGTTGGTACCTACCGGACACACGCATGGTTCCTGACGTACCACATCCGAACCGTGAATCTCTATCAGCGTTCCTGTCTCGTCTTCCGCACGGCGCGTTTGCATTTCCACTTGCGACACGGCACAGATACTGGCCAATGCCTCGCCGCGGAAACCCATTGTGCGCAGGGAAAACAAGTCTTGAGCCTCACGAATCTTGCTTGTCGCGTGACGCTCAAAAGCCAGACGGGCATCCATCTCGCTCATTCCGCAACCGTCATCAATTACCTGCAACAGTGTCCTTCCCGCGTCGCGTACTATAATTTGTACGCGCGTAGCGCCCGCGTCGAGACTGTTCTCGACCAGCTCTTTCAGACACGATGCCGGGCGTTGGATTACCTCGCCTGCCGCTATCTGATTGGCTACACTGTCCGGTAATAGATGAATAATGTCCATTGTTACGTTGAACGTTGATGGTTGAACGTTGAAAGGTTAGAGGAGTACGTAGAACCCGATAATCAGTAAACCGAGCAGCACTAACCAGAACACCAGACGCGATTGCTTTTTCTTCCTCAGCTCCGTCATGTTCTTTTCGTGCTCGGCACGGAACGCCCCGCGCTGAAGACGCGCAAGTTTTTTATCCTTGCGCGCCTCCTTTTCTGCATCGTAGTAAATGGGGCGATAGTCCCACTCACGGGGTTTTTGTACTTTCGGAAAAAGTACTGACATTATATCATTTACGATTTTTCATTTACAATTTGGTCATTTATGTGTTCATTGTATCATTCGTCTCCAATTGGTCAAATGGTACATGGTAAATGACCAAATGGTACTTTACTTCACGATTGCATTGAAAGCAGCATCTTCTGCAAACTTTGCAAACTCGATGTCGCTTGCTGCACGTGCTTTGAGTTCAGGATCCTTTGCAAACGCAGCTTTCAGACTCTTGTAAACAGTCTCTCTGTCGTTTGTGCGGGCACCTACTACGGCGCGCAGATAATCCGTTGTTGCATTCGGCTCTTTCACTGCGTCCAGCGTCTTGCGGGCTGCGGCATAGTCGCCGTCCAGAATCTGCTGAACGGCTGCGTTGTTGCTTGCCTGCTGGCCATAAGCTTTCTTGGCTGCTGCATAGTCACCCTTAGCGGTGTACAATGTACCCAGAGCGGCGTTCAGGTTGCCCTTGGTGCCGGCTGCCTTGCCCAGATGCTCCTCTGCCTTTGCCAAATCACCATCTGCGATTGCTGCGATACCGGCGTTGTAGTTGACGTCAGGATCGTTCGGCTGGATTTCCAATGCTTTTGCATAAGCACGACGTGCCTCGGCTACATTGCCTTCCTCGAAGTAAATCTGACCGATGCTGTTCCATGCACGGTAGTCGTTGTAGAGCTCGGCGGCTTTCTGATAGATAGCCAGTTTCTCCTTGTTGTCGTTCGTCAAAGTAGCTGCATAAAGCAACTCGTCAACGCTCAGTTGTGCAGGATCGTTCTTTGCCAGCTCGCGGATCTCGTCATCGCTCTTGCCAATCAGGTCAGTCGTCAGGATAAGACGGCTGCGACGTAATGCAGGAAGAATCTCCTCGGCAATAGTTCCGTAAACAGCACTCAAGTTCTTGATTTGAGCCTCGCGCTCTTCCGGGTCACTGTACATAGACAGAACGCGCAGAACGAGGTCTTTGTCACGCATGTTGCTGTTCTCCATTGCTTTCTGGAATCCGGCCCAATCCTCAGCGGTAATTTCGGACTCAATCTCGGTAGCAATCTTTTTCTTCTTCAGGTCTTTCTGCAGGAAGTCCTGAGCGGCTTTCTGACGGTTCTTAGCCAATTTCTCGTTCAGGTCCAAACCACCATCAGGAGATGCGTAACCGCTAACCTCCAGTTTGTTGATAGCCTTGCGCTCGTTGTCATTAGCGTCCTTGATGGCTGCCTGCAATGCTTTAACAGCATCCGACTTGGTCTCCGACGAACGGAGGTCTGCACGTTGGATCAAGAACTTGATGTCTGCTTCGGTCGTCTCTTGAATGATACGTTGGAACTTGTCCGGAGTAGCTGCTGTCGGATTGTCCTCTGCCAATGCCAACTCGTCGGTTACAAGAACTCCGTCTGCTACTTTGTAGTCAGGAATCTCATACACTTTGTTGCCGATGCGGCCCTCAAAGCGAAGCCACAATTCCGATTTGCGCATAGCCGGCTCATAGTCAAACGAGCACTTCTGGCTGTATGTTCCGCCTTTCTTGTAGTTAACGGTTTTGCCGTTCTCTTTTGCCTTCTCACCTACGTAGGTTACAGACTCGCCAAGCACTTCTCTGCCTTCGAATTTCAACACGGGAGTTACAACCAGTACACCCTTCTTGTCGAATTTCTTCTGCGGGAACGTTCCTGTCAATTCGGCATTTACTTTGCTACCTACTTTTACCAGCGGATTTGGAGTGCAATACAGCTCATCCGGGCTCGGAACTTGTTTGTCACACGATGCCAACATTACTAATGCAGCAATGAGGCCAAAGAATAAACCTTTCTTCATATGCTTAAAATTATTTGTATATAAAAATTGTTTGTGTCCATGTTTTTAGACGTCTGTTTTTGCAACTTTCGCCTATTTTCCATTTTCGGCTGCAAATTTACTGCTTTTTTTTGATATATGCAAATATTTTTTTCAAAAAATGCAATTTTTTTAACAGTACTGTCCAATTCTTTTTACAATTTTAACCTCCCTAACCGCACTCATAAATCAAGAGCCCCGCATTTCGCAAGGCTCTTGAAAATTATAAATTGATACATCACTCGGATTAATCACCACCTCCGGGTATTGGAGTTTGGTCAATTGGAAGCGGTGGAATTGGACTTGCCATTAAGAACGAGCTCAATGTCATCAGCGTGCTTTCTACGCTCGGTATTTCATATGTCTTTTTCTCTGCCGCAAGGGCGCGACTATTTTCAATTTTCATAATTGCTAACATTTTAACGATTTAACATTTAAACTATTTGACGTGCGTTAGCACTTTATTTTACCAACTTACCTGTTGCGTCGTACATCTTCTCACCGCGGATGATGAAGAGTTGACCGTTAATCATCAACTTCATCGGTTTCTCTAAAGCCTCAGCGTTATCAAGATCGGTAGCCGTTTGACCTTGCATCGGGATTGCACGTACGCGACGTCCAGGAGCAGGAATCGGAGTTCCTACTGTTAATGCATCATAATCAATGTACGCTCGGTTAGCACTCAGGAAGTTTTCACCTGTCTTTCTCGGACGGATAGCATTATCCTTCAAGATATAGATAGTACCGGGTAAAGCATCGAAAGCTGTTACATTCAAGTCAAACAAAGTACCACGGAGTGCACCGTTCTCAACAGGAGTACTGGTTGCATCACCTTCGTAAATAACTTCCAGTTTATCAGCTGTTGCATTGATAATAAACGGAGTACCTGCTGCAAACGGAAGTTCTGCTTCTTCAAGATAAACCTCTGTCTCTGCTGCATTACGATTTTTCAAATTCCAGATACTTGCGCCCTTGAACGCTGTAACTTTCTTCGGAAGACAAATCGTGTAGTAGTTTCCTGCGGTTAGACCTGTACGAACTTCTACCCATTCCGGTTCGGGAGCTTCTGCGAAGAAGTAAACATTATCGATGAAGAACTCGCCAAGGTCGAAGAAGTTCACGAAACCGATTTGGTTCAGCGGCGCAAACGTCTTATCCGTGTAGTCAAGGACTATTTCATTCCATTGACCTGCGGTAAGCGTCTGGCTTGTCTTATGGAACTCGCCTTCCGGAGCAATAACCGGATAGATTTCAATCGTTCCTGACTGAGCAGGATAGATATGCAGATGGAATTTCTGGAAGCCGGTAAAATCAATCTTATTATTAGCATCCCAAGCCCATCCGAATGAACCTACGTCAGAATGATTGTTATCATAGAACCGTGCATTATCGCCTGCGCCTAAAGTAACATTGTGAACGTTAGGTGATTCCCACCACCATTCGCAATAGTTGCCAACCGTTACGACGGGTGTATAAGCATCCGAGAACACCGCCATTACATTCGCAGCATCTTCTGTCGGCGTAGGAGCCGCAGCAGGAGCAGCCAATGTATTTGCAGCAACTGCAACAGTAGCCGCCTCATTGCCTGCGTCGTCAGAAGCGATCACATTGAAGTTGTATGCTGTACCAGGAGTGAGATTGTTGACCGTAATAGTAGTAGCCGCACCGGAAGCAGCAGCGCCTGTAGCTACTTCTGTATCTCCATTCTTAACGCTGAAGTTAACAGCTCCGCTGTTGTCTTCTGCTTGAGCAGTAATCTTTACAGAATAGAAGCTATTTACGGCAGTTGCGCTTACATTCGTTGGAGCCTCGCTATCTGAAAGTGGACTTTCACGATAGAAGAATATATTATCCACTGCGATATATTCGCCAACCAAACCACCGGCTTGATAGTACTCAAAAGCATATTGGTACAAATCTGCCCAGTTGTGTCCGGAGAAGTCGCTCATTTCCAAATCGAACGAGTTCCATTGTTGCCCCAAGAGATTCAATGTTTTAGGATCATTCGGTCCACCGGTTGTAATCGGGCGGAAGGTTACAGTACCTGCTGCAGATGACCAGATGTCAATGTGAATCTTCTCCATTGTAGCAACAGAGATGTTAGCAAAGGAGACACCTATCATACCATTGCGATAAAGATCATAAAGCATATAGTTATTACCTTCCACGTCGCCTTCATTTGCATTCGGGCAATCCCACCAGCAATCATTGTAAGTTGGACTAGCAGAAGGAGCTAACGAATAGGAGTCGCTATAGAGGCTCTTTACTTGTGCAGCAGGCCAAGTCGGAACAGGAGCAGCGGTTGCAGGAGCGGTCAAATGTGCATCGGTCGTGAAGCTAACCTCTGCACTATTCTCAGACAGATTGCCTGCACCGTCTTTTGCCTTGATGGTGAAGCTATAAACTGTGCCTTGTGTCAGACCGTCAACAGTAATCTTGCCCTCCGATGCTACAAAGTCGGCATCCAGCTCAACAATGAAGAACGAAGCCACACCGAGGTTGTCTGTAGCAGCCACATTGATAATAGCACTGTTCCAAGTCTTGCTGTCCAGCGAAGCTGCATCCATTACAGGAACTTGAGTGTCTGCTTCCGGAGTAACAACAATATTCTGGTTGGTTACATTCACACCGTCGCTTACGGATACCGTGAAGGTGTACTCCGTGCCGGCTGTCAGACCGCTTACGTCTTGCGTGAACTCCTCACCACTAGCGTGGTTCGAGATAATCGGCTCTGCACCAGCACGTGCAATGGTATAAGTGAGCATGCCCTCCCAGTTATCGGAAGCCTGAATGGTCAGACGAACACTGCTTCCATCTATCACAGCAGCCCCAGCCTTTGCAAATACAGGAGCCTCAGCATCGGCACAAGTCTCGTTCCAAGCGATATGATGGCGATCCGGGAAACCAGTATAGCCTACTTCTCCTTCAGCGGTCATAAAGTAGATGGCATGATTCCAAACGTGGATATCTTCCCACGTATGGCCGTCTGCGATACCGAATGTAGCTGTAGCAGAACCATAACCTGCTGCATTAAATGACCAACGAGCATTGGCGAAAGGCACATCTTGACCGGACATAGGCTTGTCTCCATCAACGATGTCTGTTGTTACCCAGTTAATAGTATAGTTTGCATTAGTCAATGCAGTCAACGGAGCTTCAGCAGAGCCTTCGAATTTAATCTGGTATTGACCACCACCGATAGCACCAAGTGTCATAAACAACTTCTTTCCTTGGATTGAAGTTATTTCGGAATGGCAATATGTATTGCGGATGTACTCGAAGTTAGCAATAAGATTCATAGACTCTGTCACAGAAGCAACTACATAAGTAGCATTCGTCGAAACCTCAACGCCGCCCTTCGTCCAGTTCACGAAGCGATACAACTCTGCATCAGCAACAGTTGCAATAAAGGTTACAGAAGTACCTTCTTCTACGGAAGTTACAATATCGTCGCCCTGCTTAACAACGGCTGTACCCATCGTATTATCGTTCGGAGTTGCAGAAACAGCTTTACCGGAGCAAACAGTACCATAAGTCCACTCGAAATCAAGAGTCGGCCAAGCATCTGTATTGCCACTCGTAGCGTATTCTACAATGCCATGGTAGTAAATCTTCTCTCCAGGAACCGGAGCTGTAGTAGCAGTCAAAACAAGTTGGTTGCCAGTTGTGGTGCCCGGATGGGTGAAATAATTGGAACCAGCTGCTTTACCAGCTCCTACTTTGAAGTTACCAAGAGCAAGAGCATTTCCACGGAAATGAGCGGCATCAGCTGCACCGCCAAGCGTCTCTGAAATGGTAATAACAATATTTCCACTACCGTCCGTTTCCCATGTAAATGCAGCTTCTGTGTTACCAGAACTCATTACATGTTCGCAATATTCCGAATTACCCAGAACAACAGGGACTGCCTCTAGATTCCAAACGAAAGCTGCTGAAGGTTCGGAATCAACTTTACCTGCTCCACTTGCTATGACAGTTACATCATAAGCACCATCCACCAGCGGAGTAAATGTCAATTCATCGCCCGAAGCAACTGCTTGGCTGTATTTCTGCACACCACTTAATGATACGTATGCAGTATAAGAATCAGCACCTGCTACAGCATCAAAAGTAATGATGTTGTTTGCATCAACGGCTACATTGGTCGGAGCATCCAATTGGTTACATGTTCCGCCGTAAGTGTAGATAAACTCAGGGAAGCACCATCTATCTACACCATCTTCTCTCCAAGCAATAGCACCCGCACTCAAGTGTTTGATTTTTGCACCTGCGGGCAGGTCGACAATTTTTGTAAGTACATACTGCAAATCGCCGTCAGAAGGACGAGTAACGGTGAAATAGTCCGTAGCAGGAGTCGTAGTAGCAAAATTATCATCACTTACAACGAAGTTAGCTAGACCGTTATTTCCTCCTTCAAATCCGCCATTGCGGAAAGAGCATGCGCCTGCTCCCGTTCCATTACCTATCGTGATAACTACGTTGCCACTCGGATCGGTTTCAAAAGTAATTGCATAGTAGTGACCGTCTTGTTGCGTCTCCGGACCTTGATAGTTGCAATACTCTGAGTTAATCGGACCACGATTTTCCCAGTTCAAAGTGACATTACCAAAGTTAACCTCACCTGGCATGAGTACATACAATGGGGTATGAATATTGGGAGCACTTGTGGACTGAACCTGACATGTAATAGTCTTCTTGTCTCCACTAACGGTATAGGAGTTGGTTCCTGAGTTGGAGCGCATATCTGTGCTCGCTCCATTTACATTCCAAAAACTACCGCCCAGACCTTCCATATCATCGGCAGAAGTAATCACAAGCGTGTAGATGTCTCCTACATACGAAGCATCCAAATGAATCGTGTGACCACCTGCGGTGTAGTCGTTCGGATCTACAGGAGTAGGAGGTGTTGAAGGCTCATCTTTTTCAATAATAGAGATTTCGGAAATAGTAATGTTTGTGTTTGCAGGAGCGTGTCCAAAATCAAATACAAATGTATTGTCACCAGCTACACCAGCGACATCAGATTTGGTAAATACAAAATCAGCATCAGCGGGTAAATTAACAGATTGATCCTCATAGAATAAAGCATTGTCATTGCTAGTCTTTAAAGTGACACCACCAACTGCTTGGTTTGCATGGAATTTAATAGAGAAGTCATAGTATTTATCAGCTGCATAAGAAAAACCAAGAGCTAATTTCACTTGTGCTTGCCATTGCAAATTTCTGGCTGGCACAAGATTCACAGAAATAACCCCCGTGGTACTATTGTACTCTGCACCACTTTCTGTGTCGGCAGTCCAGCCATCACCAGTAGCAAAATAGGTGCTTGAAATAGAAGCATCTTCAGCAACGAATTTTTCGCCAGGAGTCGGTGTTGAACCACCACCTCCGCAAGTAGCCGTCCAATCCTCATCTGTTGGAATATTGTAATGTTCTTCTCCATCTGAGTAATTTACATAGAAGTCACCTACATACACGTTCGGTTTTGGATTAGAAGTAGTAGTGAATGTCAGTGTATTGCCACTTTGGGTCAAGTTAGCGGACACATTAGTTCCTCCCACTCCATTAACTTCGGTGTAAAAATTGGACCCTGCATTGTAAGACACGATGTCATCCGTTGAGGTCATAATCAAAGTGTACTGATTACTTCCGAGTGATTGATAAGTTACGGACATTTTGTGACCATGAGTAGTTCCTGTAATCTCATAACCACAATACTCTGTGTCAGCCCAGCTCATCATACTTGCGCAGAGGAGCGCAAAAAGAAAAGTTAATGTTCTCAAAATAATAGTTTTTTAGTTAATAATTATTGTTAGTTTGTTGAATAAATTTTCAATCTTACCGTATTGTATTTTTCTGTAAATTAATAGTTCTGATCTCGACTTTGTCTCGACTCTCTTTCTACTTACTCTCTACTCACTATTGGCTCAAAATCCGTCCAATTGTTCCTTCTTCAAAAAATCAATTCGGGCACAAAGGTACTGCTTTTTTTTTATATACGCAAGCGCGAAAAGTCGGGATGTATAAAAAAAGTACGTGTGATAATTCGTCAATTTTCTGTAAATCAAATAGATGTGATTTTGCGCAGTTGAAAAAAAGTACGTAAAAAATTGCATGTTTTTTTCACTTTTTTTGTGGAATATTTGTGTATGTGCATAAAAATTTGTAATTTTGCAGCGTGAAACGAAATGTACTCATCATATGTCTGTGTCTGTGTGTGCGTTTGTGCTATGCGGACGAAAAATTAATTGGAGCGCCGATACACGGAACGGGTTGGGTCGGCCTTGATTTCGGCGTGGAGTGCGTACTGACTATTGCGGGTTACCAACCGGCAGAAGCCGGCGGGCCTGTGAGTGTGCAGCTGGGTATTTTCGAAGGTGCCAACCGTGCTGATTTTATGGATGCTTTGCCTCTGGCAATAATAGAAACAGATCAATCCGTGGCGGGCTGGAACTATGTCCGTGTCAATTGTTCGCGTTCGTTCCGTTATGTACGTTTTGTAGGCTCCGACCGGCATAAACTGCATATGCCTGAAGTGGAGTTTTGGGGCGATATTGCTCATGGCAGCGACAGCCTGTTATTCCAGTTGACTAATCTTCCGACGGTGTATATTCACACGCTCAACAACCAGTTGCCGTACGACAAAGAACATGAAATCGAGTGCTTTGTATCAATTATCTCCGACGAGGGTCGGACGTTGCTCTTTGACACCGCAACCATCCGTTTGCGCGGCAATGCATCGATGGGTTTTCCCA
>Ga0247610_10006481_pt1 | contig 12169 bp, 12 predicted proteins | sample 174DNAGHGhighgp2_FD_193483 | JGI IMG/M metagenome (GOLD analysis project Ga0247610, IMG submission 193483) | Sheep rumen microbial communities from Palmerston North, Manawatu-Wanganui, New Zealand - 1742 DNA GHGhigh gp2 | ecosystem: Host-associated > Mammals > Digestive system > Stomach > Rumen...
AATCTTGGCATCACCGTTCTTCAGGCCGAGGGCTGCAGGGAGCAGTTCGGTAAGTCTGGTGTCCATACACGACAGCACAGCCAGTTTCTTGTCGGGATACTTGTCGGTCAGATACTTCTCGTAGCCCTTCTGAGCCACAAATGTCTTGTTGTATTCAATAATCTGGTCTATCATATCACAAAACATATTAAATCTGTGTGGCAAGGACGGTGCAAGCCGAGAGCAGAAGAAACATGCTTCTTATGCCGAGGCGCAGCCCGTTCTCGCAAATTTATTCGCAAAGATACGAAAAAAAGGAGAATATTTGCTACCTTTGTAGCCAATTTTTCAGATACTTTAATGATTTCAGGTGGTTATGGCATACATGAATCGTTTTAATCAGTCCGACGAAGGACGGCGTGATGAACTCATTCGCATCATCGAGCACAGTGTGGAGAAACTGACCCTTCAGGAACTGGAGGCACTGTATTATGACATGACGACGAAATCCTATATTAACGACTAATTCAAACTAGATGAATTGGAGCAATGATAGATTTCACCCCATACATACAGAGCACATGGTCATGGACAATCCTGTTCGTGATGGCTCTCTTTGTGGGGATGTCAAAGACTGGCGTTCAGGGGCTGACCATCCTGACAGTACCGCTCCTTGCCATGACCTTTGGAGCCAAGCCGTCCACAGGACTTATGCTGCCGGTTCTTTGCTTTGCAGACCTCATTGGCGTCAGCTACTACCGTAGAAAAGCAGAGTGGCGGTACATCATCCGTCTGCTGCCTACTGCCGTTGTGGGGTTCTTTCTTGCTATATGGGTGGACCATCTGATTCCTGCCACAGAGTTCAAACACCTGATGGGAGCCTGTCTGGCACTTGTTCTTGTGGTGATGCTCTGGAGTCAGTGGAGGGGCAAAGAGAATATGCTCATTAATCATTGGTGGTACAGCCCTTTATTTGGACTCCTTGGCGGTTTCACAACGATGATTGGCAATGCTGCAGGGCCGGTGATGGCCATCTACCTGCTGTCCATCCGCATGCCCAAACTGGCTTTTGTGGGAACAAATGCCTGGTTCTTCCTCTGCGTGAACTATCTGAAACTGCCCCTTCAGGTTTTTGCCTGGCATAACATCAATCTCACCACATTGGCTATAGATGCTTGCGCAATACCGTTCGTTTTGGTGGGAGCATTCCTGGGCATCCGTTTGGTAAAATTCCTGCCAGAGCGTGAATTCCGCATTTTCACTACCGCAGTCACTATCATTAGTGTTCTCATCATGATTCTAACATAAAAAAGAAAATAAATAAGCATGTAGCATGACATTGCGAGAACTAATACATTCAGTAGATTCTGAGCAGTACAGCGATTCCGCGTTGTACCAGAAACTGCGTGAGACGAAGCCTGAATATGGTTCTAATAGACGTATTCAGGTGAAGTTGGTAAATGGTAAGGTTGCCATTACCAACGTTCACATCGGCTCGTTGGGTGATATTCTTACTTACCAAATTGACGTAGTTCCAGACCTGCAAGTGACTAAGATGCAACTGTTGGATGAAATTCTCAAAGAGATGTCCTCGAACACCTTCTGCGACGACGAACAGGCTGAGTTTTGGGATGACTTCACGAACCTGCAAAAAGCAAAGATTATAAGATAGTATTGAGTATGAGCCAATCTTTATCATTTAGAGTATTTAAAGCAATCATGGCATTACCAGTAACAGTATAGGGTTGGGAAGTGATTACTGTCTCGTCACACACCATTCGCTCCTGTCCGAACACATATCCGGCGAAGAGGAGAAAAGAAAATAAAAGAATAATCCGCTGTTTCATCTTGTAGTTTGTTTGCTATTATGACGCAGCGAAGTCAATAAAGTTTAAATCCCAAGGGAATGTTGTTCGCCTTGGGATTTATAGTGATCATCGTATTTACGCTGTTATTTCTTCACCCAATCCTCCAAATCTTTCTTGGTTGCTCGATTCGGCAAATTTTTAATATTCGTTTTACTTGATGATTCTTTACTTGATGTACTTCACCTTCGAAGCATCACGGGGCTTGGCGTCGGGCTGCTCGTCGGGGTAGCCGATGGCGAGGATGTAATTCAGTTTGTAGTCAGTGGGGATGTCAAGACGGTCGAGGAAGAACTTGCACTTGTCGTTCGACAACAGGAAGCGTACAGGGCCACCAAGGCAACATGTGCCTAATCCCATCGACTGTGCTGCAAGCATCATATTCTCGCCCAGTAATCCTGCATCCAGTTCGCCTCCGCCATTGGCAGGCGTGCAGACACAGATAAGGTTCGGCGCATTTCGGAACATATTCCTGAAGTCCTTGTCGCGAGCCACCTGCTCAGGATTCTCCTGCTTGAACACCTTCGTCACATCGGCAATCAGCTTCTGGTCTTCCACCACGCGGACAATCCACGGCTGGCGGTTCATGCCGCTCGGTGCATTAATGCCGCACTTCACAATGACCTCCAGTTTCTCATGCTCCACGGGTTTGTCGAGATATTTGCGGATGGAGCGACGCGCCATGATGCTGCTCAGCACGGGATTTACCTCCATCTGGATAGCGGCCTCGATATCACTCATCTTATCCGTCGACTCATAGCGTTTTAATACACGACCATCGCGACTGACGAGGAACTTGGTGAAGTTCCATTTGATGTCACTCTTCTTGTCGTAATTGGCATCCTTCTTGCGGAGCATCTCGTCCATAAACTTGCCTCGCTGGTCGTTGGCATCGAAACCGCCGAAGCCCTTCTGTGCCTTCAAGAAAGTGTAGAGCGGATGCTCATTGGCTCCGTTCACCTCAATCTTATCGAACTGCGGGAAATGAATGTCGAAGTTGGCCGTGCAGAACGAGTGAATCTCCTGGATCGTGCCAGGAGCCTGCTGGCCGAACTGGTTGCAGGGGAAGTCGAGAATCTCGAGGCCATCCTTGGCGTATTTCTCATACAACGCCTCCAGTTCCTTATACTGTGGCGTGAATCCGCATCGCGTTGCTGTGTTCACAATCAGCAGTACCTTACCCTTGTACTCGGCGAGCGACACATCCTGACCTCCATCGTCCTTCACCGTGAAGTCATACACACTTGACTGTGCTGAAAGGGTCAGCACGCCCATCACTGCCATAAGGCATATAACAAATCTTCTCATAATTATTATAGTTTTTGTGAGGTTACCTGATAAAGTTCATGAATGCCGGACGCTCATCGCGTTGAGGAGCGGGATTGCCGTCGGCATGTATCTTCTGAAGCAGGAAGGCCATGTTCGTGGCGAGGGTGCGCATGGTCTGCATGCCTTCGGTGTCGAGCTTCACCTCGCCCTTGCCGGCTCCGTAGGCGATGTTCCAGTACTGCGAGGTCACCACGGGCATGTTCATCATCTCGAACATCATATTCATCGTCTGGAGCGTGGCCGTAGCACCACCGCGACGGCATACTGCCAGCGCCGCTGCTGGCTTGTTTTGCACCAGACGACCTGCTGAGTAGAACAGTCGCTGCATCAGTGAGAGGATGCCACCATTCGGCTGTCCGTAATAGACGGGAGTGCCTACGATGAGCGCATCTGATTCTTTCATCTTCTCAGTAATCACACTGCACATATCATCATCGAACACGCAGCCCCTACCACCGTTCTGTCGGCAACCACCGCAGTTGATGCACATACGGACGGGCTTGCGGCCAATCTGAACGATCTCCGACTCCACGCCGTGCTTCTGCAATGTTGTCTCAATCTCCTTCAGGCAACAGAACGTGTTACCGTCAGTCCGCGGGCTGCCATTAATCAGTAAAACCTTGCATTTTTTGTCTGACACTTGTATGAGCATCGCCGACACGGGCGAAACGACCGCCGCTCCTGCGGCTGCCATAGTTGCCTTCTTGATAAAATCTCTTCTGTCCATACGTTTAGTTATTGCATATTTAAATTCTTCTTAAATCTTGGTACAAATATACGAATAATTGGGGATTAGAAACTGACTTTGGCCGAGTTGGAGGCACTGTATTATGACATGACCACGAAATCCTATATTAACGATTAGCCATTAACAACTTCTGCCTCGTTGCTTTGGGCAGTTTCGACGCCACCAGTTGATAGGATTCCTTGATCCATTCCTGGACCAGTGCATCTTCCAGCTGCTCATAATAAACGTCGCTCCAGTGCTTCTTGTTCCAATGCCAGGCGGGAGTTACAGCAGAGAACTGACTGCGTAGCTCTTCATTTCTTTCTGGCGACAGCTTCAGCGCTAGCCTAGGTTGAGAGTCCTTGATATCATGCTCTCCCCCACCCAACCAAAGGCATACGAATATCTTTCCTTCCAGTCGGAAGGTAAGAATATCGTCACCAAAGGGCTGATCTTCAGTCACACCAAGAAGTGACAACGTGTAGTCTCTTACTTGCTCAATGTTCATTATTCTGTATAGTTGTGATATGTTCAATTAACCCATTACTACGTCGAGCACCATCATCAGGACGAAACCGATGGCAAAGCCGATGGTGCTGAGATTGGAGTGCTGACCGCTGGAGGCTTCGGGGATGAGTTCCTCGACCACCACGTAGAACATGGCACCTGCGGCAAAGGCGAGCATGTAGGGCATCATAGGCATCAGCAGGGATGCCAACAGCAGAACGGCAACAGCTCCTACGGGTTCTACGGCACCGCTCAGAGAGCCGAGCAGGAACGATTTCCAACGCGAGTTACCTGCCGCCCGCATCGGCATCGAGATAATGGCTCCCTCGGGCACGTTCTGGATGGCGATACCCAACGATACGGCGACGGCACTGGCAAGAGAGATATGCGTTGCCCCGCTGTCTGCTCCTGCAAACACCACACCCACAGCCATACCTTCGGGCAGGTTGTGAATGGTGACGGCCAGGGCCAGCATCGCAGTCTTCGACAGATGCGAGCGCATACCCTCGGGTTTGTCCGTACCAATATGCAGGTGGGGTGTCAGTTCGTCGATGAGCAACAGGAAACCCATGCCTAACAGGAATCCCACAGCGGCAGGCAGTACTGCCCATGCGTTAGCCTCATTATCCATTATCAATTGTCCATTATCCATTGAGGCCATTTCTATGGCCGGAATCAGCAGCGACCATACCGATGCAGCCACCATCACGCCCGAAGCGAAACCCAGTAGCGACTTCTGCAATCGGGCCGACATCTCGTCCCGCATAAAGAACACGAAGGCTGAGCCGAGCATCGTGCCCAGCAGCGGGATCAACAGTCCTATAATCAATGTCGTTGTCATCGTAAGAAATTTCGCTCAAATTCTATTTCCACGATGCGCAACTCGCTCTTGGTGTCACCACCATTCTTGGCTTTGAACAGATCCAACTCGCCAGCGACAGGTTGAGCCAACTCTGTTATTCCACCAAAGGCATCCTGATCCTTACCGGCACCTTTCAGACGAATGGTGATCTCGTTGGTCTTCACACGCCTGATGGGCGTCAGATGAATGTAGCCCAGACTACGTTCCGTCTCACCACTCCAGATAAGCTGTTTGCCAGCATATACTTCTATCGGATAACTGCGCAGACGCCAACCGGTCAGCTTCAGACAAATATCATCAACAACCGTTTTCTTCGCCAGTTTATAGGTTATCCAAGCCGTAGAGAGTCGTCCATCGTTTTTCCATTCCGACAGTTCATTATCATCATAACTACAAACGGCGTGCTCACTATCGTAGCCTGCCTTTGCCGAAACGATTTCTATACCACACGCCTGCTCTGTATAAGAAGGTGTAAGCGGTGTTTCGCCCTTGTTTAATTGAGAATTAAGAATTAAGAATTGAGAATTAGCCTTTTCACTCTTCACTGAAATATATGCAGGTTTCACGCCATCGGCATAGGCTGAGAGATTGATCTCACCAGCATTCGTGGTGGTACGTAGCAGCACACGATTCACGCCGCATTCCACGGGTAGCGACATCGCATCTGTTTCGATACCGCCAATCCACTGGGCTTCACCCCAGAGCGAAAAATGTATCATCCTGTTATCCAACGGGCAACGACGTCCCTGCTTATCTACCACCTCCACTTGAACAAGCACCATATCAGCGCCATCGGCCTTAATACCCTGTGGATTTTCTATGGTTGTGAGTTTCAGTTGATACGGTTCGCCCACCGTCTCCAGCTGATAGCGACTGCCATCGGAACCCACAGCCTCCAATGTACCAGGCTCAAAGCCCACGTTGTCGAAAGTAAAGAGGTAGCGATAGCTCTGCTTGCCGTAACCTAATGACTTGCCGTTAAGGAAGAGTTCAACGCTGTCAGCCGTAGATACCACATACACAGGCTTTCTCAATTGTGAATTATGAATTATGAATTGTGAATTGTCATAGCTCCAATGACCCACAATATACGTCCTCGCCTCTTCCGGCTCTACCCATCCGTTCCACATCACCTGATGTGCATAGAAGGCATCCTTGGGAATACGCATAGCATCCACAACGCCACTGGTGCGATAATGCTTCTCGCCACGATGATGCGTATTCGTGTCGGAGAACACAATCTTCACGCCACCAGACGACACACGGGTGCCTGTGCCAGGACGCTCACGCCAGTAGTCATACCAGCGGCGCACCATCTCCACAGCAAACTGATCCATATTATGGTTGTACTCATCCGCAGGTTTTCCACGATAAAGCGGTCCATCACCTTCCTTGTGATAGGGATAGCTTTGCTCATCCCAATATTTGCGCAGACCCTCATCACGACAGTATTCCATCGCCCACATGGGGTGTTTTTTGCTTTTATTGATATACAGCATCTCGCCGCCATACTCAGCCTCATCGATATCCAGCATCTCACGACTACCAATGGCTCGTCCGCCATGAGGGTCATACTGATCGCGGATAGCTTTCATCTCCAACATGTGCTCACGACTGATGCTCTCGTTGCCACTCTCATAGAAAAGTATCGAGGGGTTGTTGCGGTTATAGATGATGGCATCGCGCATCAATGCCGTGCGCTGCTGCCAGCGAGCACCCTCCACATCCTTCTCAGCATCGCCAGCAGGCATTGCTTGCGGCAATCCTACGCGGTCGCAACTCTCTATATCCTGTTTGCTGGGCGTCACATGCATCCAGCGCACCATATTCGCCCCACTCTCTACCATCAAACCGTTCGAGTAGTCGCTCATCCATGCTGGCACACTAATACCAACGCCTGGCCATTCGTTCGACGTACGCTGGGCATAGCCGTGCACCATCATCACGCGGTCATTCAGCCAGATCTTTCCTTCGGCAAAGCGGGTCTTGCGGAAACCAGTACGGGTAACAACCAAATCGTTAGCTGCTGTAGCTGTTTCGAGCTTGTCGCGAAGATAGGTCTCTACTGTATAGAGATAGCCGTAGCCCCACGACCAGAAATGAAGACCTTGTACCTCATGCTCGGCCTTGGCGATAACGGTCTCTCCTGGCTGCAAGGTTATTCGCTCGTTGCCATTGAAGCCCACCACCTTATTGCCGTCAGCATCTCTCAGTACCACTGTCAGGAAAAAGGTTCTTTCGCGACTATCCTCGTTCTTCACCTCGCTCTCTACATGAATCACGGCCTTATGTCCTGCCACGTCTATATCCGTGGCGTAGATGTAGGTACCCGTGGTGCCGAGGTTCGAATAAAGCGGCAATGTCTGGTAGAGTTTATCCGTGATGTGCAGCCATACGTTCTTTGGCAGACCGCCGTAGTTAGCGTTGAAGTTATTATCGTTCCATTGGTAGCGGCTATCCAACACCCTATCGCGGTACTTCCAATTGTTATCGCATCGCACGGCAATCACGTTCTCGCCTTCCTTGACATACGGTGTGATATCAAATCCGAAAGCCATCACACCATTGTCCGAGAAGCCCACTTTCTGACCGTTCACCCATACGTCGGCACCTTGACGGGCACCCTCGAACTCAATGAATAACTTAGAACTATCAATTATGAATTGTGTAATCGGCTCTGCCGCTTCGCTATTCGAAGAATTATGAATTATGAATTGTTTCCGGTACCAACACACCGTATCCGTCAGATCCACGATATCCTTACGGAAGGCTTCAACGCCGTTGAAGGCATAGGGCAACGTCACCTGCTGCCACTGACTGTCGTCAAACTCTGGCTTCTCGGCATCCACATAATCGCCTACTGCCAATCGCCAGTCAGCATTAAAGTTGAGCTTCTGACGTTCAGCCGCCTGCACACCAACGGTGAGCATCAGCATCAAATAGAACAGAAAAACTTTGGGCTTCATCATCTTATTTGCTCTTTAGTTTCAGGCTGGCAGTGGGCAATGCGCTCTTGACGCTCACGTTGACAGAGCCTCCCTTCTGTGTGCTGCGAACAACGAGGAGGGCACGACCCTTCCACGTTTTTACACGAGGCGAGGTATAGGGTTCCGTATCCTTCAAGTCGGCAGAGGCGAAAGCCAGCAGTTGTCCTTGTCCCTTGACAACAGCCTCGCAGTCGATGGCGGCTTCGGGGACGGGTGTGCCGTCTTTGTCAACCACCTCAATGGTGACGAAGGTGAGCGACTGTCCGTCGGCAGTCATCACGGTACGGTCGGGGGTGAGGCGCAGACGGGCTGGTTCGCCAGCGGTCTTCAGCGTCACGCTCTCGTCACCGGCTTCTGCACGGAGGGTGCCTGACTCGTAGTTCACCAAGAAGACGGCCTTGAATTCGGTCTCGCGGCTTACCTGCTTGGTGCCAATGAGCTGGTCGTTCAGATAGAGCTTCACTTCTGGCTGACGGGTATAGACCTCCACCTCGACAGGTTTACCCTCCCAACCTGTCCACGTCCACGACTCCCATGTGGGCCATACGCTCCACATCGTGGTGTGAATCTCGCCGTGGTAGCCGTTGGGTTCTTTCACGCAAAGGTATATACTCCCCTCGCCCTTAAAGTTCCCCTCGCCCCTTGGAGAGGGGTTAGGGGTGAGGCTCCTCCACAGCATCTCACGGTAGTGGCTGATAGGCTTGCGCCAGCCGGTAATATCGACATCGCCACAAGGAGCGCCGTGCCATTCGGGCTGTCCGCCCTTAATCCACGACTCACCCTCGCGCTCACCTTTATAGTAGTTACGTCCTATGCCGCTTTCGCCCAGATAGTCGAGACCTGTCCACACGATGTCGCCCACGACGTATGGGAAGTCATTTGCCACAGCCCAGTTGCGGAAGGCATCACGCGGATAACTCTCCGTTTGCCAGATGACACGCTTGGGGTCACGCTCGTGGTCAGAGGCGTGCTTGAAGATCATGTAGTTGTAGCCCACCACGTCGAGCACCTCAGCGTGCGGGTCGTAGATTTCCCAGTCGGAGTCCCAGGCACAGAGGGCTTCAGTCACGGGACGTGTCGTATCCAGTTCGTGGATAGCCTTCTTCATCTGTCGGGCGGTATAGACCACGCGGATGTCCTTGCGCTCGATGACCTCGTTGCCGATGCTCCACGAGATGATGCTTGGGTGGTTGCGGTCGCGCAGCACCATCGCATGGATGTCCTCACGGAAGCAGGAGTCGATGACGGTGGAATAGTCGTAGGGATTCTTCTGCGTGCGCCAGCCGTCGAAGGCCTCGTCGATGACGAGCATACCCAGTGAGTCGCAGGCGTCGAGGAAGGCACGTGTCGTGGGATTATGCGAAGTACGGATGAGGTTGAAGCCCGCCTCTTTCATCTGACGCACCTTACGGATTTCGGCATCGTCGAAGGCACGGGCACCCAGCACACCATCATCATGATGAACGCAGGCACCGTTGATGAGCACCTTCTTGCCGTTGAGCACGAAGCCATTCTCGGCATCAAACGAGAACGTGCGGACACCAAATTTGACAGACTCACCCCCAGCCCCTCTCTGGGCAGAGAGGGGAGTGGATAGACTTACTTCAGTTGTATAAAGATATGGCGATTCGGGCGACCAGAGTTTGGGATTGTCGATGGTGTAAGTGAAGGTGACAGCCTTGCTCTCGCCAGCCTTTAACGACACCTCTTTCTGTTGGTCTTCCACCTCAACGATAGCTTGTTGGTCTGTCGTACTTTCGTTCTGCACCGTTACCTCAACCTTAACCGTTGCTTTGTTAGCACTCACCTCGGGTGTAGTAACAAAGACGCCGTTCTCGGCAATGTGGAACGCAGGCATCGTTTCGAGCCATACGTGGCGGTAGATGCCGGAACCTGAGTACCAGCGGCAGTTGGGCTGATCGCTGTTGTCCACCTTCACGACGACCTCATTAAGTCGCTTGTCTTTATAAATATAAGGTGTCACATCAACGGTGAATGGCGTATAACCATAGTGATGCTGTCCAGCCTTCTGACCATTCACATAGACCTCAGCCTTCTGATACACGCCCTCGAAGTGGAGTTTGACCAGAGAATTATCTCTAAACTCTAAACTCTCAACTCTAAACTTTTTATGGTACTCGCCCTTGCCGGCCTCGAACCATCCGCCGCCAGTGCCCGTAGCACCTTTGACCTGCGGTCGAGCCTGCTCACGCTCGGCAGAGCTGATGCGAGCATCGCTCTGCTCTCGTTCAATCGCAGCCTTGCCAGAATTAGGACCTTTGAAGATGTCCCAGTCGTGCGGCAGGTCCACGGTCTGCGTCGTTCCGTTATGTGTAAACTGCCAGCCGAAGTCAAACAGCTGTCTTGTTGTCTGTGATGATGACGTCATTACGCCCATCATTGCCATAAGGCAGAAAAAAACTTTCTTCATGCTTTTATTTCTTGTCAATAGTTACCTGTTGGTTTATGATCACAAAACGACTTCCATAGTCGTCTTTTGCACTTTCATGCCCATGTTCCTATAAAAATGCAGAGCAGGATCGTTACCCTCCCATACATTCAAGGTGATGTTGTTGCAACCTATTGACTGGGCATAGTCGCGCACATACTCATACAAAGCCTTGCCGACATGTTGGCCGCGAGCCTTTTCGTCCACGCAGATATCATCAATATACAGCGTCTTGATGTCTTGCAGCAACTTGTCGTCCTTCACTTCTGTCACCATACAGAAAGCATGACCTAAGACCGCTCCGTCTTCAAAGACGAAGACAGGTCTGCTGTCATCACCCAGCAAGGTTTCCAGTTCCTGCTCATCATATTTTGTCGTGTAAGGTTTAAACAAGTCGGGCCGCAGCACATGGTGCACCATGTTCACTTGATGCAACAGATGAATGATACCTGGAATGTCTCTTTTTTCAGCTCTTCTGATCATCGTTCTACATTGTTTAAAGGTTTAGTCTTTGCTGAAGTTCTCAGTTTTATTTGCAAAGGTACTCAAAAATTTCTTTTATTCGCATCCTTGCAGCAAATATTAACATAAGTTTTTCTCTCACAGGGGGACAGTCCCCGTGTGAGGACATAGGGGGAAAACCCTACGCAGTTTTAGGAATATTACCCCATCATTATAGGGTTTTTCATTTTGGTATGCCAGAGATTCGCCTTATCTTTGCACTTGAAAAAAGCGAGAACAGGCTGCACCTCAGCATAGAGCAAGCTCTCTGCATTCGGTTTGCACTGTCCTTGCACTTGAAAAGGACATAAGAGCCTCTCACTAAACTGAAGTTGAACATTTAAAAACTGAAGATTATGAAAACAATGAATAAGGTGATCGCAGCCATGATGATGATGGCAATCACAACAGCAGCGCCAGCAATGGCAGGTAACAAACACGGTAATAACAACGACAGAAATGCCGTTGAAGTGAATAACCATAAAGGTGGGACGCACTTTGACAAGGTGATCAACACGTTGCACCACGATTCTTACAAGGGACATGCCTATCGTCCTGATGTGAAGACCTGCACCATCAAACTGAGCCGTCACGACTCTCACCGCAAGGCGGTGGCAAAGGTTGAGCACATGAAGGGCGTGATGGACACCAAGTGGAATCCGCGTACACGTGAGTTGACCGTCATCTACGATGCCAAGGTAACGTCAGCACGCTCTATCAGGCACTTCATGGCCTAAGAGCCATTCCATATATCATCCATGAGACCCCGACTTGCATCCTGCAGGTCGGGGTCTTGATATTTTATTTGCAAAAGGTACAACTTTTTGAAAAATAATAACTACCTTTGCAAGAAAAATTACGACACTTAAAACAATATTTACAGATATGGCAAAAGTTCTTTTGATTAACGGAAGCCCCAGAGAGAACGGCAATACGTTCACGGCGCTGAGCGAGGTGGCAACG
>Ga0247610_10006482_pt1 | contig 12168 bp, 10 predicted proteins | sample 174DNAGHGhighgp2_FD_193483 | JGI IMG/M metagenome (GOLD analysis project Ga0247610, IMG submission 193483) | Sheep rumen microbial communities from Palmerston North, Manawatu-Wanganui, New Zealand - 1742 DNA GHGhigh gp2 | ecosystem: Host-associated > Mammals > Digestive system > Stomach > Rumen...
TTGCACTGGCTGACGAACTGCAATTGCCCGTAGTACCACTGACCATCAATGGTTCGTTCGACATCCTGCCTCGTACCAGAGGGTTCGTCAACATCGTTAACTGGCATCCCATGCGACTGACTATACACGAACCCATCTACCCTATTGGTAAAGGTCCTGAGAACGTAGACGCCACACTGCGCCAGGCTTATGACTCCGTGATGTCGGCTATTGTGCCCAAATACCAAGGATTCGTAGAAAACCCTGATCAATGATAGCAAGAGATATCCTGACGTTCCTATTGCTCGTCATCCTGCCTTTCCTGTTTATCGACCTGAGGTTTTTCCGCAGAAAGAAGGCGTGGTGGAAGCGAGTGCTGTGGTGGATCATCTGTGCAGCGATGGTAGGCTACACAGTGTATCTGGCCATGGAGCGTGACTTTATCCCTGGCAACGATCGCATCCTGATACTTTACGGATACCTGTTCCTCCTTGGACTGGTGATTATCCCCATGTGGACATTCTCCATCTGCTCGCTACTGGGCAAGGCTTGCTCATGGATCGTGCGAAAATGTAAGAAGCACCCGAAGGCGAAGCCTCACAACTATGGTAACCTGATGGGAACACTGTCAGTACCAGCGGTGTGGTTTGTGCTGTTCTGGGGAACGTTCGTGGGATTCAACAAGCTGGAGGTAAACCACCAGACATACGTATCGGAGAAAGTGCCCGAAGCCTTCGACGGCTATCGCATCGTGCTCTTCTCGGATGCCCACGTGGGCAGTTATCAGAAGCATAACAGTTGGCTGCTGCAGCGAGCCGTTGACAGTATCAATGCCCAGAAACCTGATATCATCCTGTTTGTGGGTGATCTGCAGAACATACAGCCTACGGAGCTTTATCCCCACATCGACGTGCTGGAGAAGCTGAAGGCGAAAGATGGCGTCTACTCTGTGCTGGGCAACCACGACTATGCAGAATACATAGGCGCAGACGAGGCGATGAAAGTGGCCAACTGCAGGGAGACAGTGAGTCTGGAGCGACAGATGGGGTGGAACGTGCTGCTGAATGAGCATGGCGCCATTGAGCATGGGAAGGACCACATGATCCTGGCTGGTATGGAGAACGATGGCGACGGCAAGCGATTCCCCCAGAAAGGCGACGTAGACAAGACGCTGGAGAATGTAACCAGCGACGACTTTATACTGATGATGGAGCACGACCCATCGGCCTGGCGAAGGAAAATTGTAACAGACGGACGTGCCCAACTCACCCTGAGCGGACATACGCACAAGATGCAGTTCTCGATATTCGGATGGTGCCCCCTCTCGCTCACAGGAAAAGAGTATAACGGATGGTATAAGGAAGGAGACCAGCAACTCTTCGTGACAGCAGGACTGGGCGGACTCATCCCCTTCCGCTTTGGTGCCACAGGCGAGATCGTGGTACTGACGCTGAGAAGGGAATAAAAGGAGCAATTAACACCTCAAAACTATAAAATTATGAGAAAGTATGTATTCACCCTCGCCGTTATTATTTCGGCACTGTTTTTAACCACGTCTTGCAAGAACAAGGGTCAGGATCAGGACCAGACTCAGGCAGGACAAGTGAATAACTTCCGCATTAAGCGTGGAACTAACATGAGCCACTGGCTGTCGCAGAGCGAACAGCGTGGTGAAGCCCGCCGTCTCCACATTCAGGAGGACGACTTCGCACGTCTGAAAGAGCTGGGCTTCGACTTTGTACGTATCCCCATCGACGAGGTGCAGTTCTGGGACGAGGAAGGCAACAAGCTGCCTGAGGCTTGGGATCTGCTGAAGAATGCCCTCGACTGGAGCCGTAAGTATGATCTGCGCGCCATCGTTGACCTGCACATTATCCGCTCGCACTATTTCAATGCCGTCAACGAGGACGATAAGGCTGCCAACACGCTGTTTACATCAGACGAGGCACAAGAGGGACTCATCAACCTGTGGCGCCAGCTTTCAGAATTCCTGAAGGACAGAAGCAACGACTGGGTGGCTTACGAGTTTATGAACGAGCCTGTAGCCCCAGAGCATGAGCAGTGGAACCAGCTGGTAGCAAAGGTGCATAAGGCTCTGCGCGAACTGGAGCCTCAGCGTACACTCGTAATTGGTTCGAACATGTGGCAGGGACATGAGACAATGAAGTATCTGAAGGTGCCCGAGGGCGACAAGAACATCATCCTCTCATTCCACTATTACAACCCCATGCTGCTGACCCACTATGGCGCTTGGTGGTCACCACTGTGTGCAGCCTACAAGGGTAAGGTGAACTATCCTGGTGTACTGGTATCGAAGGAGGACTTCGACGCTGCTCCTGCAGCCATCAAGGATCAGCTGAAGCCTTATACAGAGGAGGTTTGGAACATCGACAAGATTCGTGAGCAGTTTAAGGATGCCATCGAGGCTGCCAAGAAGTACGACCTGCAGCTGTTCTGTGGCGAATGGGGTGTTTACGAGCCTGTGGATCGTGAGCTGGCTTACAACTGGTATCGTGACGTGCTGACTGTATTCGATGAGTACAACATCGCTTGGACCACATGGTGCTACGATGCTGACTTCGGATTCTGGGATCAGCAGCGCCACTCGTTCAAGGATCGTCCGCTGGTAGAGCTCCTGATGTCAGGCAAGGCTCTTGGCGAATAAAAAGAATCAGAGGTTCGAAGCTAAGAACTTACGCATCACTTCTACGGGAAGACCACGACGACGGGCATAGTCCTGAAGCTGGTCTTCCCCTATTTTTCCCAGATTAAAGTAACGGGCCTGAGGGTGAGAGAACATCATGCCACTCACGCTGGCATGGGGTTTCATGGCTCCACTCTCAGTGAGTCGGATGCCTATCTGCTTCATATCCAGAATATCGTCGAGCACGAAGTTCAGACTGGTATCAGGGAGTGAGGGATAACCCACGGCGGGACGGATGCCCTGGAACTTTTCAACCAGCATATCGGGGATGGACAAATTTTCATCCTTGGCATAGCCCCAATATTCCTTTCTGATCTGCTCGTGCATACGCTCAGCAGCAGCCTCAGCCAGGCGATCAGCCAGCAGCTGTACCATCATCTTCTGATAAGGATCTGCATCGAAATCAGTCTCCAGGCCCATATCCACCGTTGTGGCAAAAAGGCCAAACGTAGAGGTGAGAGATTCTTTAGAGGTGAGAGGTGAGAAGCTAGAGGTGAGAGATATGTTTTTAGGCGGGAGGAAATCGGAGAGACATAGGTAGGGGGGATTGCCTTGTTGCTGGCGCAAACAAGGGATTCTCAGAGTTTGAGGTAATCTCTCACCTCTAGCTTCTCCCCTCTCACCTCTAATAATTATATCATCCTCTTCGCCATAGGCATCGAAAAGCTCGAAGATACCATATACATGATAACGCCCCTCCAGTTTTGAGAGCAACACCTCAGCCTCCTGGCGAAGACGCTGTTTCTCTGCCTCTTCCTTAACCTGCCAGGCATAGAAGAAGTACACCCAATTGACATAGGGCACAAGGTCGGAGATATTGTAGGTTATCTTCATCGTTGAAAGTTGGGAGTTATCTGAACGCTACAGGTTGTCCGATATAATCAGTATCTACCCTACCCTGCTGATAAACAGTATGTCCGTTGCAAAGCGTACGCTCCACACGCCAGAGATACATATGTCCTTCCATCGGACTCCATCCGCATTTGCTCAAGATGACATCCTTTGTGACTGTCCAACCTGTATTGGGGCGTACCAGCACGATATCGGCCTGATAGCCTTCGCGCAGGAAACCACGATTTCGTACCTCGAAAAGACGAGCAGGATTATGACACATCAACTCCACCAGACGTTCCAGAGAAAGCACACCTTGATCTACAAGTTCCAGCATGGTGACAAGCGAGAACTGAATCATGGGCATACCACTGGCAGCCTTAGCGCATCCACCCTCTTTCTGCGACATCAGGTGAGGAGCGTGGTCTGTACCTATCACAGCAATCCTTCCATCTTTAATGGCTTCGCGAAGTGCATCACGATCATGTTCTGTTTTGATGGCAGGATTACATTTGATACGAGTGCCTAATGAGGCATAATCGCGATCACAGAAATACAAATGGGAGGTCGTTGCCTCGGCGGTGATTGATTGAAGATTTAAAATTGAAGATTGAAACAATTCCAATTCGCGAACTGTAGTGAGATGGGCCACATGCAGGCGGGCATGGTGTTTCGTTGCCAGTTCTACAGCCAATCGGGTACTCTCATAACAGGCTTCCTCGCTACGTATCTCAGGGTGATGTATCACCTTGGGATCGTCGCCATACTTCTGCTTAGCCTCTGCCATATTACGATTAATGATACCTGTATCCTCGCAATGGGCCATCAGAGGCAGAGGTGCTGAAGCAAAAATCTTCTCCAGTGCCTCACGACGATCAACCAACATATTACCTGTAGAACTACCCATAAAGAGTTTAATACCAGGAATACGATGAACATCGAGTTGTGGGAAAAGGTCAGTATTATCGTTCGTGGCTCCGAAGAAGAAGCTGTAGTTTACATGGCTCTTCGCAGCAGCCAAGGCGAATTTATCCTCCAGAGCCTCAAGTGTCGTAGTCTGAGGCACCGTATTGGGCATATCAAAATACGTGGTCACGCCACCAGCAGCTGCTGCACGACTCTCGCTTTCTATATCAGCCTTCTCCGTGAGTCCGGGCTCACGAAAATGCACATGATCGTCGATGATACCTGGTAACACAAAACATCCCGAAGCGTCTATGACTTCATCATAGGATGCTTCGGGAGTGGTATTTCCTTGTAAAATCTGAGCTATTCTGCCGTCTTCTATGACGATGGCGCCATCGAAGGTCTTGCCTTCATTAACGAGCGTTCCCGACTGAATCAGTGTTCTCATATTGGGATTGGGGAGTTTGGGGGGTAGTATCGTCCAAAAGTCCGTTCTGGCGGGCCTGGATAGCCAAGGCCGTCTGATAATACTGCTTCACATAGGGATCTTCCTTGAACTTCTTCGTGGCCTTGCTCATAATATCCTCAATCTGTGGGGTAAGAATGGGATACTGGTAGTTGCCAGTCATCATCATGAACACACCAGGTCCGAGAATATTGTCGAAGTTCTCAACGATAAAGTTGGTCACCAGCGAATCTTCCTGCTGTGCCAGACGGGCAGCCTGGGCAGAAAGCTGACGATTGATGGTTTCCTCGTCAATGCCTTCGAGCAGCATCTGACTCTGGCGATGACCCAGCTCGTTCATCTCACTGCCTATCTGATCATGACGATGGATAAACTCATATAGCTTATCGTTCAGTGGCGAACCACTAACGATACGGCTGGTATTGTCAATACGTATCTCTATCTCTCCCTTCTCCACGACTACGGGCATCATCAAAGGCTCATCGTCCATATACAGGTTAGCCAACTTCACAGTGTCGAGCAGTCCTGCAAAACGGAATTTACCATGTACTACATCACATGAATCAATGTTCTTCAATTCCTGATCCTTGATAGTTTTCAGATAGAGTTTACTTCCGTCGAGCGAAGATACAGATGAAGAGCCCTGAATCGAATAGGACTCAGCGCAGGACGTAAGCGTGGCGATAATTACAATTGCGTAAAGAATCTTGTTCATAAATCATTCATTTCGTGCAGCAAATGTACAACGATATATTGAATCAGAAAAAAAAATTTGCGCATTTTAAAACAAATGCGCAATCTTTTATAGTTTTTTTGCCTCTTTCTCGAGTTCATGACCAATTCTATGCATAGAATAGAGCTGTAAGATAGCAGCCACCAACAGCACAATAACCCACTTATTGTACACATATTCTATATATATATGATGGTCGAGTCCCAGAAAATTGCCCATGTTGGCAAACATCAAAACACCTGCCACGAGGAAGAGCACATCGCTCAAAAGCATTATCCTGCGCAGACGACGGATGGTGAAATTGCTGCCCTCATAACGCTGCAACATCTGCATGGAGGCAAAACCAAGGGCACCAACGCTATAAATATAGGGTGCCCAGCTCCATGCCAGCAATGATATACCAGCCCCGATGGTCATCAGGGTGGCACCAAGAAGATAAATAATAGTCTGCGTCTTATTCAGTTGCTTCATGACTCTCGATAGGTTTGGGGGTACGATCATCGTCGCTCAGAATGAAGATATCTTCATTGTCGGCCTTCATGAAGTAACGCTCACGGGCAATCTTCTCGATGGCTTTAGGATTCCTGTCGAGTTCCTTGATCTGGGCCTGATCACGCTGGAAGTCTGCATTGTATTTCTCCTTCTCCTCAGTCAGTTCGTTAATGCGATGCAGATTCTTCAGGTGGCTCCACAGACTGTTCTCATCGAGGAACCCCACAAGTAATATGCCAGCAATGGTCACCACTGCATATTTGAAGATGGCGGAGTGCCACACCCGCAGTACAAATGCCTTGATCGAACCTAATACTTTCATAACTTGATTATTTGGCTGCAAAGTTACGGTTTTTTAGGCACGAATTACGCGAATTACGCGATTTTTTTTATTATTTCGTGTTAATTCGTGCAATTCGTGCCTAATTTTCACTATCTTTGCACCACGAAATCAAATTTAGCATTATGGAATATATCGTTTCGGCCAGGAAATACCGTCCGTTGACCTTCGACACCGTCGTGGGTCAGGCGGCATTGACCACGACGCTGAAGAATGCCGTAAAGAGCGGAAAACTGGCGCATGCCTACCTGTTCTGCGGCCCCAGAGGCGTGGGAAAAACCACCTGTGCACGTATCTTTGCCAAGGCTATCAACTGCCAGAATCCCACAGCTGAAGGTGAGGCCTGCAATGAATGTGAGTCGTGCCAGTCGTTCAACGAACAGCGTTCGCTCAATATCTTTGAGCTCGATGCTGCCTCCAACAACTCGGTGGAGCACATCAAGACGCTGATGGAACAGACACGTATCCCACCGCAGTTGGGCAAGTATAAGGTATTTATTATCGACGAGGTGCACATGCTCTCCACCGCTGCCTTCAACGCATTCCTGAAGACACTTGAGGAGCCACCTGCACACGTCATCTTTATTCTCGCCACCACTGAGAAGCATAAGATACTGCCTACCATCCTGAGCCGTTGCCAGATCTACGATTTCGAACGTATGACCATCCGCAACACCATCGATCACCTGAAGCATGTGGCCCAGCAAGAGGGTATCACCTGCGAGGAACAGGCTCTGGCTGTGATTGCCGAGAAAGCTGATGGTGGTATGCGCGATGCCCTCTCCATCTTCGACCAGGCAGCATCGTTCTGTCAGGGCAACATCACCTACGACAAAGTGATCGAGGATCTCAACGTACTCGACTCCGAGAACTACTTCCAGATCATCGACCTCTCTATTAATAATAAGGTGAGCGACATCATGGTGCTGCTCAACACGATTATCAACAAGGGATTCGATGGAGGACTCCTGATTCAGGGACTTGCCAAACACGTTCGCAATGTGCTCATGGCGAAGGATCCACAGACACTCCCCCTCCTCGAGGTGAGCGATCAGCAGCGCCAGCGCTATGCCGAGCAAGCCAAGAAGGCCGACACCCGCTTCCTTTATCAGGCTCTGCGCCTGATGAACCAGTGCGACATCAACTACCGCCAGTCGTCGAACAAGCGCCTGTTGGTGGAACTCACACTGATAGAGGTGGCTCAGATTACGCAACCAGATGATGGTGCCAGCGCGGGGCGCCGCCCCAAGAGATTAAAATCCCTGTTTAAGAAACTGATACAGCAGTCTCAGCCCAAGACAGTGGCCCCACAGGTAGCCACGGCTAAGACTGTTGCATCAACCCCAGCATCCCCAAAGATCCAGGCTTCTCAAGAGACCAAAACAGCCCAAGAGCCAAAAACTTCTCAAGAGCCCCAAACCACTCAGGAGCCTCAAGCAACTCAAAAGCCTCAGGCATCCCCCGCCAAGCCAGCTACACAAGGTTTGAAGCTGGGTGGCATCGGCTTCTCATGGAACAGGCTCCGCAATCAGAGCAAGCCCTCTAAGATCAACAGCATCCCAAACTCCATCTCTCACGCCATTGAGCAGCAGACGGATGCTGCTTTCACACAAGAAGACCTCGAGCTGCAATGGATGTCGATGTGTGTACGCATGCCACAGGAATACCAAGGCATCGCTACCAGAATGAAAAACATGAACCCAGTCATTGTAGAATCTCCCCAGATAGAGGTCATTGTGGATAATGATCTTATCAAGGATGAGATGGAGGACTTCAAGGGTCGTATTGTGAGCACCCTGAAGCAGAGTCTCCATAATAACAACATCACCCTCAGCATACGAGTTGCCAAGCAGAAGGAACGCGTGAAAATCATGACCCGCCGTGAGCAGTTCGATATGATGAGAGAAAAAAATCCTGCCGTAGAAGCTCTACGACAGGCATTCGATTTAGAATTGGCCTAACCCTTCCGGGTTAGGCATTCAATCCTTATTCTCCTAAGATACGCTTGATGGTGGACAGACAGAGGTCACTACTTACAGGTTTCGACAGGAAGTCGTTGCAACCTGCTTCCAAAGCTGTGGTACGATCACTGTCGAAAGCGTTGGCTGTCAGAGCCACGATCGGCAGTTCCTTATTCGTCTCACGAATCTTTATCGTTGCCTCAATACCGTCCATGATAGGCATCTTGATATCCATCAGAACCAGGTCGTAATCTCCAGTTGCCGCCATATCAACAGCCTCCTGACCGTTCTTAGCACGATCAAACGTATAGTCCTTCTTCAGGATGTATGACATCAGGATGAAGTTGCTGTCATTGTCTTCTGCTACTAAAATCTTTTTCATATCTTCAGAATATTAATATTATACCTTATTTACTTTTGTGCAAGCTTATCTTTCCACATCTTACTCATATTCTCAAGTGTCTTACCCTTGGTCTCAGGAACCAGTCGCCATACGAACAGGGCAGCAATCACGCAGATGATGCCATAGAGGCCGTAGGTGAACCAGTGGCCAAAGTCATCGCCCTCAGTCAGGTGCATATTGAACATAGGCACGAACGAGCTTGATACGATGAAGTTCGAGATCCACTGGAAGGCCACAGCAATAGCCACAGCACCGCCACGGATGGTGTTGGGGAATATCTCAGCGATAAGCACCCAGGTGATGGGGCCCCAAGAGAACATGAACGAAGCAGAATAGAGCAACAGCGAAGCAGCCGTTACCAGTGCCAAACTATCGTTGCCGAAGGTTACTGCCACACCAAAGGCACCCAAGGCCATACCCAACGAACCACTGATGAGCAGAGGCTTACGACCCAGCTTCTCTACTGTAAACACAGCAACAAGTGTGAATGAGATATTGATGATACCCATGAATACGGTCAGCATCATCGGATCGTCCATACCCATGTCGCCAAAGATACGTGGAGCATAGTACAGCACAGCGTTGATACCCACAGCCTGCTGGAATACTGAAAGCATGATACCTACGAAAATACAGAGAGCACCATAGGTCATCAGCTTCTCCGTCTTTACCACCATGGTATCCTTGATATCCTGCAGAATCTCAGCAGCCTTCGTGCTACCGTTAATCTTGGCGAGGATGCCTTCTGCCTTCTTGTCCTGACCCACACTTACGAGGTAACGTGGCGTCTCAGGCACGAAGCAGATCAACAGGGCAAAGAGTCCTGCAGGCACAGCCTCACTACCGAACATATAGCGCCAACCTGTTGTCACTGTCCACTGGGCAGCGGGGTTGATGGCAGCCAGTCCCTTACCCATCTCCTCTACGAGTGGCTGGATGTGGTCGCCCAGGATGAAGAAGTTCACGAAGTAAACCACCAGCTGACCAAAGATAATGGCAAACTGGTTCCAGCTTACCAACATACCACGGATGTTCGAGGGAGCTACCTCGCCAATGTACATGGGGCAGATAGCAGAAGCCAGACCCACGCCAATACCACCGATGACGCGGTAGATGTTAAACATAATCAGCAATGAATAGGTGGGAGTGCCATGCTCAAAGAACATGAATTCGGGCTCCATAGATCCGAGTGCTGAAATGAAGAACAGCAAACCGGCTATGATCAGCGACTTCTTTCGGCCCAGGTTGGTAGCCAGATAGCCCGAGAGGGCTGAGCCGATAATACATCCGATGAGAGCAGAGGCCGATGTAAAGCCGTGCCATCCGTCGGTATAAGCAAAGTCCTTCGCTTCCATGAAGAAAGCCTGCAATCCCTTTTCTGCGCCGGATATGACAGCGGTGTCATATCCGAACAACAAGCCGCCAAGCACAGCGACCATCACAATTGAAATCAGGTAGCTCTTACTACCCTGTTCTGTTGGTTGACTCATTTTTACTTAAAGTTTTTGTTTTTGTTTATTATTGATTTTATTATTTTCAATTCTTAACTCTTTCCACCGGCAGTCCCAGTTCAAAGGTCGTACCTTTCTCTGAGGTTTCCACGAGTCTTAGCGAACCACCCAGTTTCTGAGCAGTTTCCCAGCAGTAAGCCAAGCCCAGTCCTAAGCCTTCCTTAAACTCGTCGGCCTTCACCCATCGCTGGAAGATGGTGCCTACCTTGTCCGAGGGAATACCACATCCTGTGTCCTCCACGGTGAAGAACATCATCTTCCTGTTCTTCTCTTTTTCCGTGCGTACCTTTAATATAATATGTCCCTCTTCGGTAAATTTCACTGAGTTCTCTAGTATATTGCCCAGCATCTGCAACAAGCTGTCGCCATGGGTATATAGCATCTTGTCGCCTCCTGTCTGGTCGTCGAGCGATACTTTGATTCTGTTCGGATCCACATCAGGCATGTCAGCGATAGCCTTCTGGCATATCTCCAGGCCGTCAGTCATATCTACCTCACTCAGCAGGTCCTTCGTGCTGTCATTAGCCAAAGCCAGCATCTTGTTCACCAGCGATGTGATCTGACGGGTGCTGTTACCTATGGTGTTCGATATGGCCTTACGTTCTGTATCTCCCATATCCGAGCCTTGATCGGCCAGCACCTGGGTAAAGCCGTTGATGATGTTCAGTGGCGTACGTATCTCGTGACTCACGTTTCTGATGAATTCCGTCTTCATCTCGTCGGCAGCTGCCACGTGCTTGTAGGCAGCCCTCAGCTCTTCGTTCTTAGCTATCAGTCGCTTCGAGAACTTTCGGCGTATCTGGATATTGCGATGCAGCAGTATGATGGCGAGTATGAGTAATACCATGGCACCTGCCAGCACGTAGTTCATCAGTCGGCCCATCTTATGGCTGCGCCTCATCAGTTCCATCTCCTCCTCTACACGATCTATGTTCTCGGCTATCATCAGGCCCGTTATCGAGTCGCGCTTGTGCATCAGCTCACGCTGGGTCAGAAATGCCTTGTCGTCAGCGCCTATGTAGCGGTATATGTCGCACTTCAGCAGGTATTGCTCCTTCAGGTTATTCAGCGAGTCGGCCTCAGCCAGCGCCTGCGTCGAACCTTTCTCCAGCAGCGTCTGGTAGATGCGGGCATAAGGCGTAAACAGATCGCCCGATGGCACTTTATTCATCTTTTCCGCCTCGTCCATCTTGGCGATACACTGGCGGAAGGCGTCGAAGTTCTTCTGTTTGAATCTCACGATGGCCCGGATGGCATAGACATCCGCCAGACAACGATAGTAGTTCCATGAGCCCTTGTTTTTCTCCAGTTCTTCCTCCGTTACGTCGAGCCAGTGCAGCGTCTGCTTCAGACTGTTATTCAAATGTACGTGGGCAATGGCCAGATAAATGAATGCCAGTCCGTCTACCTCAAACGACGTGCCTTTGATCTGCTCCGCCGACTTCAGGAACTCTGCCTCGGCACCAGGTATATTGCCACAGGTGTTATACACGTGGCCCATCATGTTCGATATGAAGTATTGCCCCTTCTCAGCGTATGGTCCGCTCATGATGTCGGCCTTCAGGCCCTGGGCTATGTGGTAGGCCGATGAAATGTTCATCTTGCCCAAACTGTACATGATACCGCAAACCCAGGAAGAACCGGCCTCGAGCATGTCGCCGTCCTCCTTGGCATGGGCCAGATAAGCCATACAGGCATCATAAACCACCTGTTGCGAGTCCTGCTTACACGACGCCCACATAGCCTCTCTCAGTCGGATATGCTCGGCTGAGTCCTTGCAATGGGGTTGCTGTGCCAACACTTTCGGTGCTGTCAGCAAAGCCGCTACTATAAGCAAAGCTC
>Ga0247610_10006483_pt1 | contig 12165 bp, 12 predicted proteins | sample 174DNAGHGhighgp2_FD_193483 | JGI IMG/M metagenome (GOLD analysis project Ga0247610, IMG submission 193483) | Sheep rumen microbial communities from Palmerston North, Manawatu-Wanganui, New Zealand - 1742 DNA GHGhigh gp2 | ecosystem: Host-associated > Mammals > Digestive system > Stomach > Rumen...
AATACATTAACATCCATTAAAAATGGTACATCTTGTCCTTCAACATCAAAATATAAAGTAGATGTATCTCCAACATATCTATTAACATTTAATTTTAATTTTTTTTCAATTATTTTATGTTCTCCATTATTACTTTTTTTAATACAATAACTAGCCATATAAACCTCCTGAACAGTAATATATAATAAAATAAATTATTATAAAAATCAATATAATTAAAATATTGAATTTTTTTTATAAAATTTATATAATAAAATTAACTTAGGGTGGTAATATGGGTGCAACGATTAAAAGGATTTTTAAAAAGATAGGAAAGTGTTTAAAAGAGACACATAAAGCTATTAATGCTGTTCAAAAGAAGAAATATAATTTAAGATTATTTATTCTTTTGGATTTAATATGGTGTAGGATAAGATATAGAATTAAATTAAAGGAATATGTAATCTTTGAATTTTATAATATTCCTGGATATATAAGAAATACATATATTAGTATTAAAACATATGAATCTTATAAAAAATATTTATATAGTCCTGATATATTACATATTTTAAATAATAAAAAATTATTATTTGCAAGATTAAATAAATATCTTGGTAGAGAAGTAATTGATGTAAATGATGTTAGTTTTAAAGACTTTGAATTATTTGCTCTTAAACATAAAGATTTATTAGCAAGAAGACCTAATAGAAGTTTTCTTATTTCTAATAAAGAATATCATTTAAGTGATTTTAGAAGTCATGCATTCATGTTAGATAAGATTAAAGATGATAATAATATAATTGTTGAACCTGTATTTAAACAAGATCCGTTATTAGATGAAATATCAACTAATTTAGTAACAATTATTATAATTACTTTATGTAATTCAAATAGTAGAAGAATTAGTGTGGTAGGGGCTTGCGTTAAGTTTAGAGAAGGTGATGTAACTGTTAATGGTTATATTGATGTTAAAACATTAAGTATTAAAGGTCATTTAAGATATAACAATAATAGAATTTATCCTAAGAATGTAGAAGGATATAGAATACCTTCTTTAAAGAAAGCATTTGATTTAGTTAGTGTACTTGCTAGTGAATTAAATGAAATAAGAGAGATAGAGTGGAGTGTATGTTTAACTGATAAAGGAGAAGCTTATTTAGTAGATGCTAATGTTAGTGAAGATTTAGTATTTGAACAAACACCTGAATATTTAGATAATAGAATAGGATTAAAACCATTTTATAAACGTCATATGGTTGGATTAAAAAAATATAAATATAATAAAGAGAGAGATTAAATCATATTTTTAAATCTCTCTCTATTTTTTATTGTTGAATGTTTTTCTAATGAAGATGCTCTAAGTAATGCAGTAGAACCAAATTTTTCATTTATTTTTTCAATTAATTCATAATATTCATTTGTATTATATTTTTTTTCATCATCAAATAAAGATATTTGATCAGCTACTTTTCTAGTTAATCTTCCATAACATATTCCAACTTTTCTAATAGGTAAATCTTTTATGTTTTTATAGTATAAATATTTAAATGTATCTAATAGTTCATCTTTGTTATCTGTATAATCACTTAAAGATATAGTATCACTAAAAGATTCAGCAAATTCTCTTGAATAAGTAACACCTAGATATACAAATTTAGTAGTTAAATGTTTATCTCTTAATTGTTTATTTAACATATCATTCATTTCTTTAATTAATAAAATAGCTTCTTCTAAATTATAATTTCTATTTGTTACTTGGCTTATACTCATAGATTTATCATGTGTTTGATTATTTAAATCTCTAATAGTAGTTGTATATATACCATTAGCTTTATTTAATATATCATTACCCATAACTTTACCAAATCTTTTAATATAAAATTCTCTTGAATAATTATTTATATCACCAACTTTATATATTTTTAAATTATTTAATTTCTTTTCTAATCTATGTCCAAAACCCCATACTTTAGATATTGGAGATAGATTCCATAATTTAGTTTGTACATCATTATAAGTCCATTTGGAAATATTATTTTTGTTATGCTTTGCTTCTATATCCATAGCAACTTTAGCAAGAAATATATTAGGGCCAATACCAGCAGTAGTAGTAAGACCAAGTCTATCTTTAACAGTTTTCATAATTCTTTCTGCTAAAGCTATATCACTAATTTTATAATATTTTAAATAGTCAGTTACATCTAAAAAAGCTTCATCAATAGAATATATATGTATATCTTCAGGAGCAACAAATTCATAATATATACTCATTACTTTTTTACTTGTTTCTTCATATAATTTCATTCTTGGTTTTACATATTTAATTTTAATATTTTTTGGTAATTCATATAATCTACATCTAGATTTAACACCTAAGTTTCTTAGGTAAGGGGATACCGCTAATGTAATAGCACCTTTTCCTCTTGTATAATCTGATACTACAAGTGGGACCTTATATGGATCTAGACCTCTATTAACACATTCTGCTGAAGCAAAGAAACTTTTTAAATCAATACTTATAATAGTTCTATCTTTCATACAAACACCTTTTCGCTATCAATATATCACTATTAAAAAAATATAACAAGCGAACAATTATAGTTTTACAAATATTTTTAAAGTGATATAATACTATTGGAGAATGTAGTATGAATCATGAACTAAATATAAACTTATTAAAAGCTGCTGGATATGATGTAGATAATGCTATAGAAGCCCTAGGTGGCATCGAAATGTATGAAGAAATACTATCTGATTTTTATAATGAAAATTTAGATAGAGTTAAAAAAATAATAGATCTTAAAAAGAATAATGATATAAAAAATTATACAATTGAAGTACATGCTATGAAGAGTGAATGTATGTACTTAGGAATTAATCATTTAGCAGATATGTGTCTTGAACATCAATTAAAAGGTGAAGCTAATGATATAGAATATATTAATTCACATTTTGATGAATTGATGACAGAGATTGCTAAAGTACTTACTGTGATTAAAGAATATTTTGGAAAGTAGGTGCTAATATGAGTATAAGTTATTAAAAATTATATATAAATAATTAAATATAGCCCATTTTTAGTAATTTGTACTTGTATCATAAATTTTATTATGTTATAATACGTTTGACTGAAAGGAGTGGGCAAAACCCACTCTTTAATTTTTAAAAAGGAGGTAGTTATGGAAGAAAAAATAATTCATGCTATTGAAGGTCCACTAAATGAAGAAAATATTGATTTAGTAGGAGTTCATTTTGGAGAAGAGGATGGACAAAAAACATTATTTGTAACTATTGATAGTGAAGAAGGCGTTGACATTGATTTATGTGTAAAAGCAACACATATAGTTGATCCAATAATTGATTCATTAGATTTAGATATAGAAGATTATGTTTTAGATGTAGGAAGTAAAGGAGTGAGTGAAGATGAGAGCGAAGAAAACTAAAGAAGTAACAGCAGAAGAAAAAGCAGCAGAATTTAAAGCTGCATTAGATTACATTGTTAAAGAAAAAGGTATTGATGAAGATACTGTTATTGAAACAATGCAAACAGCATTATCTACAGCTTTTAGAAAAAATGAAAAAGCAGATTATAATAGTCGTGTATTAATTGATAAGAATACTGGTGAAATAAAAGTATTTAAAGTTACAACAATAGTAGATGACTATAAAGATGATGATGATGAAATTGATCCTGAAACAGGAGAAGTTAAAGTACAACATGATTATTTAAATGAAATGACTATATCTGAAGCAAAAGATAAAAAGTTAGATTATCAAATAGGAGATGAAATATTAGAAGAAGTAACTCCTAAAGATTTTGGTAGAGTAGCTATTTCAGTTTGTAAACAAGTTGTTTTACAAAAAATAAGAGAAGCTGAAAGAGAAAAAATCATGAGTGAATTTGAAGATAAAGAAGATGAACTTATGGTTGGATTCTTAGCTATGGAAGATGTTAAAAATTATTATGTTGATTTAGGAAAAGCAAGAGGAATTTTACCTAAGAGTGAATTAATTCCTGGTGAAAAGTTAACTATTGGAGATAGTATTAAAGTATATATTACTAAAATAGAATCTACTCCTAAAGGACCACTTATTCTTGTATCTAGAAAGAATTATGGTTTTGTTAAAAGATTATTTGAACATGAAATACCTGAATTTGCAGATGGTACTTTAGAATTAAGAGGAGTTGCAAGAGAAGCAGGAGTTAGAAGCAAAGTTGCTGTTTCATCAACTAATCCTAATGTAGATCCAATAGGAAGTTGTATTGGTGAAAAAGGAAGAAGAATAGCAAATATTATTAATGAATTAGGTGGAGAAAAAGTAGATTTAATTGAATATTCAAATGATCCAGAAGAATTTATTGCTCATGCATTAAGTCCAGCTAAGAATTTAAATGTAAGTATTACTGATGAAAAGAAGAAAGAAGCATTAGTAATCGCAGATGATGAAAATTTAAGTTTAGCTATTGGTAAGAAAGGTATTAATATTAAACTTGCTAGTAAGCTAACAAAATATACAATTAATATTAAGACTCTTGAGGATATTAACAAATCAATTAATGCGTAAGGAGGACTTATGAAACAGAGAAAGATACCAATGAGAACATGTGTTGTCAGTGGAGAAAAATGTGAAAAGAAAGATTTATTTAGAATAGTAAGAAATAATGAAGGAGAAGTATTTGTAGATGATACTTTAAAAGCTAATGGTAGAGGAGCTTATCTTAAAAAAGATAAAGATGTTATAGAAAAAGCTAGAAAAACAAAAGTTCTAGAACGTCATTTAGAAATTACTATTCCAGATGAAATATATGATGAATTATTATCAAAAATTAATTAATAAGGAGGTTAGTTATGAGTATAGAAGATTATGCTTTAGAACTTGGTATAAGTACTGATGAAGTTATAAGTACTTTAAAGAGTTTAGGTTATAAATATAGTAATAAAGATGATATTCTTGATGATGAAGCTATTATAGTTCTTGATAATGAACTTGGATCTTTATCTAATAATAATGATGAAAATATTAGTGAAGAATTATTAGATAAATTTGAAATGGAAGATAGAGCTGAAGAAGCTGCTATGGCATATAACATTGAATTAGATGAAGATACACAAGTTAAAGAAAAAATTAAAAAGAAAGATACTAATAATAAATCAAGTAAAAAAGAAAATGAAGAATTAATCATTAAAAAGAAAAATATTTATAAGAATAAAGAAAAACTTCAAAGTAATAAAGAAGAAGTAGAAAGCAATGTAGTTTTATATAAAGAAGGAATGAGTGTTTCTGATTTAGCTGATAGATTACATGTTAATGTAACAGATGTAGTTAAAAAGTTAATTGGAATGGGACTTATGATTTCTTCTAATCAAGCTATTTCTTTTGATGATGCTAGTGTAGTTGTACTAGATTATAATAAAGAACTTGCTCGTGAAGAGACAACAGATATTAGTAATTTTGAAGAATATGTAATTGTTGATAAAGAAGAAGATTTATTACCTAGACCAGCAGTTGTAACAATAATGGGACATGTTGATCATGGTAAAACAACACTTTTAGATTATATTAGACATTCTCATGTTGCTCTTGGAGAAGCAGGAGGAATAACTCAAGCAATAGGTGCATATCAAGTTGAAAAAGATGGTAAAAAGATTACATTTATAGATACTCCAGGACATGCAGCATTTACTGAAATGAGAGCACGTGGTGCTAGTGTAACAGATATAGTTATTATAATAGTAGCAGCTGATGATGGAGTTATGCCTCAAACTAAGGAAGCAATTGATCATGCTAAAGCAGCTGGTGTTCCAATAATAGTAGCTGTTAATAAAATAGATAAACCTGGTATTAATGTAGATAAGATAATGAGTGAATTATCTGAACTTGGTTTAACTCCAGAAGAATGGGGTGGAGACACTATATTTGTTAAAATAAGTGCTAAAACTGGTGAAGGTGTAGATTTATTATTAGATAACATTAATGCACTTAGTGAAGTATTAGAATTAAAAGCTAATCCAAATAGATATGCTACAGGTAGTGTTATTGAAGCAAGACTTGATAAGAATAAAGGACCAGTTGTAACATTATTAATTCAAAATGGTACATTAAGACTTGGTGATCCTATAGTAGTAGGAACTTGTCATGGTAAAGTAAGAACTTTAAGAGATGATTCTGGACGTGAAGTAGTATCAGCAGAACCATCTAAACCAGTTGAAGTAACAGGACTTGAAGAAGTTCCAGTAGCTGGAGATAAATTCATGGCTTTTGAAAATGAAAAAGAATCACGTAGTGTAGCTATGAAGAGAAAAGAAGTTCAAAAATCTCAAAAATTTGCTAGAAAAGCTCTTTCTTTAGATGAATTATTTGATTCTATTAAAGAAGGTAGAAAAGAAATAAATGTAGTATTAAAAACTGATGTTAAAGGTAGTGAAGAAGCAGTTAAAAATGCACTATTAAAAATAAATGTTGAAGGTGTAAAAGTAAATGTTATTAGAAGTGGTGTTGGAACTATTACTGAAAGTGATATAGTACTAGCACATGCATCTAATGCTATTGTAATAGGATTTAATGTTATACCACCTAAATCAGTTAAAGATGCTGCTAAATCATATGAAGTAGAAATAAGACTTTATAATATAATTTATAAATTAGTAGAGGAAATAGAAGCTGCTATGAAAGGTATGTTAGATCCAGAATATGAAGAAGTAATAATTGGTGAAGCAGAAGTAAGACAATTATTCCATTTTTCTAAAGTTGGTAATATAGCAGGATCTCATGTTACAAGTGGAGTTGTTAAATCAAATAGTCCATGTAGAGTAATTAGAGATGGTATAGTAGTAGTAACTTCTAAGATTGGTTCTCTTCAAAGAGAAAAAGATCAAGCTAAGGAAGTTAAAGAAGGATATGATTGTGGTATTATAGTAGATTCATTCCCTGATATTAAAGAAGGAGATGTTATCGAAGTCTTTGAAGAAAGAGAAGTGAAGAGAGCATGAGTAGTTTAAAAGGTGAAAGAGTTTCTTCAGACATTCAAAGAGAAATATCTAATATATTATTATTAGAAGCAAAAGATGAAGATTTTAAACATGTTACTATTACTGCAGTAGAAGCAACTAATGATTTATCATTTGCTAAAGTATTTTTTACAACAACAGATGATAGAGAAAAAGTAACAAAAGATTTAAATAATGCAGCAGGTTTCTTTAGAAGTTTACTTGCTGAAAGATTAGAAGTAAGACATACACCAGAATTAAGATTTATATTTGATGAATCTATAGAATATGGTGCTAAGATAGAAAAAATAATTTCTGAATTACATGAAGAAGAGAAGTAACTCTTCTTTTAATTTGACATAAATTTAAAATAAAATTATAATTATCTTAGAATAGGAAGTGATATTATGGATGATGAAAAAAATGAATTAGAACCTTCAACAGGGAGTCCTGAATTTGTAGAAGAACCTATGGTTGTTGAACATCCAAAAAGAAGAATGAGAAAAGGTACTATTCCAAAACTATTATTATCACTTTTACTATTTGTAGGAGGAGTAGCATTAATAATATTTTCAATAAAATATGAAGCTCCTAGTGAAAAACCAGAAGAAGAAAATATTACAAATGAAACAAGTAATGAAACAGTAGTAGAAGTAATACTTAATGAAAATGATAAAGTATATTTAACTGGTTCTAATGAAACAACTAATGATACTGAAATAGATAGACATTTATTAATACTTAAAGAAGATAATACATTTGTATATAGTAATAGTATTAAATCTACATTTGCTCCAGTAATCGGAACATATAAAGTATCTAATGATTCAATTACATTAGAAGAAAAAGTTAAATATGGAAGTGATAATTGTTTCTTTAAAGAGAATTGGAAAGGTGTATATACTGGTACATATAAAGAAGATACAATTAGTATAAAAATAAAAGATGAAAAATTAGATTTTCATCTTGGTGTATTACCAGAACATATAGATTATGATCCTAAATGGTATATAGTTGATCCAATAGCAGGAGAATCTCCAGAAGAAGATAGTAATGATGAATGGATTGACTGTGATGTTATTGAAAATTAAATAAATAAAAAATGCTCTTGTGAGCATTTTTATTATGCAAGATTTAATAAGTGAACTGCTATATTAAAATATACAATTAATGATATAGCATCTACTATTGTTGTAATAAATGGACTAGCCATAACAGCTGGGTCAAATCCTAATTTCTTAGCAAATATTGGAAGTGAACAACCAACTAATTTAGCAATAGATACTGTTAATATTAATGTTAAACATACTACAAAAGCAACATTTATAGATACTTTATCTATTAATAATAATTTTAAGAAATTAGCTGCTGCTAAAGTAATACCAATTATTATAGATACTCTAAATTCTTTCCATACTACTTTTAATAAATCACTAAATTCAATATCATTTAATGATAAACTACGAATAATAGTAACACTTGCTTGTCCACCAGCATTACCACCAGTATCCATAAGCATTGGTATAAATGATGTTAATATTACCATAGATGCTAAAGCAGTTTCATAATGTTGAATAATCTTACCAGTAAATGTAGCAGAAATCATAAGTAGTAATAACCAAGGAATTCTACTTTTCCATATATCAAATATAGATAATTTTAAATAAGATTTTTCTGTTGGTAAGATGGCTGCCATTTTTTCGATATCTTCTGTTGTTTCTTCTTCAATGATATCGATAACATCATCGATAGTGATGATACCAACAAGTTTTTGTTCTGAATCAACAACAGGAACTGATGTAACATCATAATCTTTTATTAATTTAGCAACATCTTCTTGGTCAGTTAAAGTACTAACTGAAATAAAGTCTTCATCCATTATTTCAGATAATTGAGTATTTTCATCATGTACAACTAAATCTTTTAATGTAACTGTTCCGATTAATTCACGTTTTTTATCAGTAATGAAACAAATATTAATTGTTTCTTTTTCATCATATTCATTTCTAATCTTTTTAAGAGCATCTTTAATAGTGTTATACTCTTTAAAATCAAGATATTCTACTGTCATAATACTACCTGCTGAATTATCAGGATATTTAAGTAATTGATTAATTTCTCTTCTAGTAACACTATCTACTTTATTAAGTAATTTAGTTACTACATTAGCAGGCATTTCATCCATTAAGTCAGTAGCATCATCAGCAGCCATATCACTAATAATATCAGCAGCTTCAGTTTCTGTTAATGATGTAATGATTCTTGCTTCTGTATCAGTTTCTAAATATGAGAAAACATCAGCAGCTATATCTTTAGGTAATAATCTGAATAATTTAATAGTTTCTTTATGAGGTAATTCTTCTAAAATATCTGCTATATCATGTTCATTCATATCACTTAACATTCTTTTAATATCAGCATATCTTTTATCTTCAATTAATGATAATATTTTTTCAAGCATAATATCCACCACCTTTTTACGCCCTAGATTATACCATAAAAATGTTAATTTGTCTCTAAAATGATGAAATTTTATTATTTTTTAGTATAATATATAAAAAAGAGGAGATTATATGAAAAATGAAATACCTAACCATGTTGGGATTATAATGGATGGTAATGGTAGATGGGCTACCAGAAGAGGATTAATACGTAGTGAAGGACATAGGGCAGGATATGAAAGATTAAAGAAAACTGCTTTATACATATTACATAAAGGAGTTAAGTATTTAAGTATATTTGCTTTTTCTACTGAGAATTTTAAAAGAAGTAAAGAAGAAGTAGATTTTTTAATGGCATTATTTTGTGATGGTTTTGGTAAAGAAAAGGATTTCTTTTTAGAAAATGATGTTAAAGTAGTATTTTCTGGAAGAGAAAAACCTTTATCTAAAAAACTATTAAAAATAATGAGAGAATTAGAAGAATTAACTAAAGATTGCAAAACTGGTACATTAAATATTTGTTTAAATTATGGTGGACAAAGTGAAATAGTAGATGCATCTAAAAAAATAGCAACTTTAGTTAAAAATAACGAACTTGATATAGAAGATATTAATGAACAAACATTTTATAAATACTTATATAATGATTTGCCTCCAATTGATTTATTAATTAGAACAAGTGGTGAAGTAAGAATAAGTAATTATATGTTATATAGTTTAAGTTATGCAGAACTTGTATTTACTAGTACATGTTTTCCTGACTTTGATGAAAGTGAATTTGATAAATGTTTAGAAGACTATCAAAGTAGAAATATTACTAAAGGTGGTGTTAAATAAAAAAGTACTTTAAGTACTTTTTTTATTATGTTATAATTATTATATGATAGATGATAATATGAAAAAGTATGTAGGAATTATAATATGTATGTTTGTTTTTCTTCCAATATTTGTAATGGCTGATAAAACATTTAATGATGGAAAAGATTTGGCAAACAACTATATATATTCATTACCAGAATATAGTAGATATTTGAAAACAAATGGAAATCAACCATTTGGATTTGATGGAACAAAAGTAACACAAGTTGATGGATTTTCAACAGGTGGTTTTTTAAGTACTAAAGAGTATGAAAGAAGTAAAAATGGAAATTCCTCATATTTAGCACCAGGAATAGAATACTGGTTAATAAATAGGCAAAGATTAAATATAAAATCAGAACCAATTAATAATGATTCTAATATGATGTCAGGAGTAAGGGTAACAGAATATGTATTACATGGAGCAAGAGTAAAAGGAGCAGGGACACAAACAACACCTTGGGAATTTGTAGATGGTTATACTGTAAAAATAGGAACAACAGATAGAACAAAAGGAACAATAAGTGAAAGTTATGAACATGTATATCCAAATTCTGAAACAGCCTATGATTTTTCATTAAAACTAACTGGAAAATACAATGTTAATATAGAAGAATGTTTAAAAAATAAAAATGGTAAATTTGAAAAAGTAAGTGAAAATGGAAACAAAATACAATACAAAGTAACAAAAGTTATTAGTGACTTTATATGTAATATAGATTTGGGTGCTAGTTGTAATAAAGTTAAATTTACTAATAATGGAAAAGGAACAGGCGGAATGGATGGAAAATCATTATATTATAAATATGGTAGTGGATGGTATAATGATGAAAAATGTTCTTCTTCAGTAACCCCTTCATCTATAACAAAACCAACGAGATCGGGATATATATTTTTAGGATATAAAACAACTGATAAAATTATAATTGATAAAGATTTAAAATTATATTCAAAGTATAATGATGAAAGTATTACCAATAATTTAACTGCTACTGCAGAATGGGATGGTTATTTTACAACATATATCACAGAGTTATATAATTCCGGATTAGATGGTTTAACTAAAGATAGTCATAATAATATTAGATATAATGGAAAAAATCCAAATAATTACGTAACTTTTAATGGAGAACAATGGCGTGTTGTAGGAGTATTTGTAGATTCTGGAGAACCTAAAGTTAAACTTGTTAGAGAAAATAATATAGGGAGTTTTGTCTTTGATTCTTCTGTTAGAGGAGTAAATAACGGATATGGTATAAATCAGTGGGGGCCAACTGAAACTTATACCGGTGCTGATTTATATATATTATTAAATGATACATATTATCTATCCAAAATTGGTACATGTTATGTAGGACGAGATAATAAAACAAAAAGTTGTGATTTCAGAAGTACTGGTATTAAAAGTGAAACACGAAACTTAATTGCTAATACTACATGGAATGCAGGCGCAACAAATATATATTTTTCTAATGTAACTTCAATACCAAATGCAAGTCAGTTTTATGATGGAGAGCATAGTAATAATAGCGGAAAAAAATGTAGTGGCGGAGATGATTGTAATGACGGCGTGACTAGGAATGCAAAGGCCAGTGGTTATGTGGGATTAATTGGTGCAAGTGATTATAAATATGCTGGTGGTAAAAACAGTTATTTGTATCATGATGAATCTATGTGGTTACTTTCAATTTATTGTCATGAAGGAAGTGGAAGAGCAATGTATAGTGTTTATACATCTAATGTTCAAAATGATTCTTCAAAAGTAGGAAATGTAAATTGCACTGGTGAAAGCCAAAATGTATATCCGGCTGTATATTTAAAAGAAGATACAATACGTGTTAGCGGAAATGGAAAATCAAGTAATCCATATATTATTTCAAGGTAGAAACAAAAAC
>Ga0247610_10006484_pt1 | contig 12165 bp, 12 predicted proteins | sample 174DNAGHGhighgp2_FD_193483 | JGI IMG/M metagenome (GOLD analysis project Ga0247610, IMG submission 193483) | Sheep rumen microbial communities from Palmerston North, Manawatu-Wanganui, New Zealand - 1742 DNA GHGhigh gp2 | ecosystem: Host-associated > Mammals > Digestive system > Stomach > Rumen...
CTGATTAACTAATTATAAATTTAGTACTATGGCAACAACAGGTAAAATTTTTCAAGATTCAAGTAACATCTACCAAGACGAGGCAAAGGTGTTATTTAATTATTACCAGCAAGCTGCAGAAAGAATCGTCCGTGAAGAAGAGCGAATTGAGAAGGAAATCGCTAATCTGAACGAGCAAAAAGCGCAGATTGAAGAAAAAGCTTCTACTTGCTGGAAATGGTTTCTAACAATTATCCTCTTTTTCATGTATTGGGTTCGCAAAAACAAATACAACAAAGAAATTGCTGCGCTTGATGATCGCATTGGCGAGTATCAAAAGCAGCATAAAGAAATCTTTAGAGGATATAAGGTAAACAAATTGGGCGTTGTATATGTCCCAATTGCGGACCAGATTAAATACGACGATAAGAGTTTTATTGTCGACTATACAGGTCAGGTCCCTAAATCGCAGGTTACTCTCCAAATGAGTCGGCAAAACGACTTGCTATGCAGTACAATTGCCGACATTAAGCAGTTGAATACAGAAGCACCTATCGTGGAAACATCTAATGAGGCAGAACCTGTAGAAACTGATGAGTACTCGTTGTCTATTCAAGAAATTAATCAAAACGATTATTTCGGTAAGTTAGATAGGTCTTTACGCACTATATCTTTTTGCATGAATGATTTGGACACGTCAGCGGTAGAACTGCCTCTAGTGGCAGATAACAGCGAACATTTGGAACACATAAACGAATATACCACCACTCAATTACCAGAGGATTCAGTGGTAGTTCCCATGTTTGATGCAGAACGTTATAAAGATGATATCGCCAAATTTGAGGAACTTAACAAATTGAAAGACTCGTTAAGTAACGAAACGGACCAATTTGAAGAAGTTCTTAAAGATTTGATGCAAACGATGGCAAGTTCGGTACAAACGATATCTATGCTTAAGTTATCCAGCACTGACAAGTTGATAAATCAATCAAATAGTTTGCTTTACAAAATATTGAAGGCCCCGTATAATCATTATTCTCCATTATTGGAGGCTGAGGAAATCCAACGTATTAGAGACGAGAAATTTGATTATGCAGACTCTGTGCAGGGTTATCAACCATTTAGTCTCCGTCAAAGTTCCCGAGTACGTTATAATCTTATTACCGATACTTGGACTGCTGAGGATGGAAGCACTACTTCTATGCCATTTGGAGTACATCAAATTTATGAAGAAATTGTTGCTCCTATGGTAGAAAAACTCATGCAGGAAAACCGAATAGAGCGTTTAAAAATTTATAACCACATCAAAGATCAGAAGATTTCCTATTTGAACAAATGGCATCAAGATACAGATGCTTTCTATCGTTCAAATCGAGAGCAATCTGCAGATCTAATCAATCTTATGCAAGAGAGTTTGCGTGAATATGTAGCTGCATTCAACACACTTGCTTCGCTACAAAAAACGCAAGACTCCATGAATAAATCACAAGATTTGGAAGCTGGTGTTGTATCTTCCGAAGACAATTCTGCAGAGACTCTGCTCGCATTTGAGACACAAGCAAAACAGTTTGAGCAAGTGCAGAATGATTTCGAAGAATACATGGATCGACTGAAAGAAGACATTGATGCGCGAGCTGATGAATTTGGGCACATCGAGTATTATGATGCTCGTTTGCAAGATGGGCACTCGAATGAATTGGCTATCGCATCCAACGAGGTTCGTGATATGGATGAGCGCCGCAAGTCATTAACAATGGTCAATCCGCTGCTGGCAAAGAAATCTACTCTGCCTCCTGAGCCTCAAGTTGAGGATCTCGTTTACGAGCATTTGTCTCTGAATCTACCAATGATTGCAAAGAATGCATTAGAGGAATTGGCAAATAAGGCATTAGAGAACGAAGTTGCATATGCAGCAGCCCCCGAAGTAGAAGTTGCTGATTTCCCTAGTGCAGAAGATATTTCCGATGAACCGGATTCTGATAACGAGGATACTCTCAATGAAAACGGCCTTATTACTAGTGCCGAAGAAGAATTCCATGAGGAATCTGACAACGAGACAGAAGAGCCTGTCGACGAGGCAGAAAACTCAGAAGGAGAGCATCCTGAGGAGGAAAATGAGACTGAAGAAGGCGAAGAGGAAGCGGACGAGGAAGACGGTGACGATGAGTTTGACGAGGATAATGAGGCTGAAGACGAAAACGAAGAGGAAGATGAAGTAGACGAAGACGAAGAATTTGACGACATCTATGGCGTAAGCCTGAATGATGCTGGAGAGAATAAACTTCAAATCGTCAAAATTCTTAAAGAAAGTCTCAATATTTCTTTGTCGGAAGCAAAAGATCTCGTTGATAATGCTCCGTGCATCGTTATAGAAAACGTCGATGAGCAAACAGCAGAAGATTTGCTTGACCAATTGGAAGAAGCGGGTGCTGATGCTGAACTTATCGAAGAAGAGAACGAGGATACTAACGAATAAATTGAGCGTATATGGAATACATTAATTGTGTAGTTGATACGCAGCCAATGGCCAATGAGTTGCAGTCGGTAAGTAATCATGTTACCGGCACAACAACTGCTGTTGTCGCCATGCAAGCTGCCGTTATCAAGGCCGACCAAGACGCGGCCGACAGGGTGTGCCATGACGTCAATCGTGGCTTTCATGCACTTATGAGTTCTCAACTCTCGCAAAAGATAGCTAAATTACAAAGTGATGTGGATTCGCATTTGTTACGACTTAATCAACAAGCGAAGCAGTTACTGAATATTAAAAAGCAGATGGAGCGGGATTATCAGCGTACAGCCATGAGATATTGTAAGACGTTTAATTCCATTAATAAGGAATTGCGTCAACGAGTACAAGAACTAGATCAGCCCATCTTCCGATTTGCCACTACAGAAGTTGAAACAACGCGGAATAGAATGACTGCTTTGACTGCCACCATTCCCGTCGTGCAGGCAGAATCGGTGGCAGATGCACAAAAGATATTGACATCGAAAGTCAAATATCATGGCATGCAGGTTCTTGAGGCTACGCGAGATTTTGTCGCAGACATGGAGCAGCAACGAGAATTAACAAACCGCATTTTGTTATCCAACCAAAAGGCAGAAAGTAAGGTTATTTACATGCCGGTAGTTGTTACGGAAGGAAGCTTTGAACAAGGTACAAGTTCAAATGTATATTGCAGCAAAGAACTTCTTTCAGAACAGAACGCAGCCAACATTCGGGGCGATATTATGCAATCGTGCTCCTCGTTGGATTGGCATGAGACGGGAAAAGATGCATTGGTTGAAAATGAAGTGGTTCGTCTAATGGCAGAAACTCCTATTTCTGATCGTATAAAGAAAACGATGGAGTCGCTTATGAACGCTGCAGAACAGTATAAATCTTTATAAGTTAAAGGCCATGAGTTACTCAAGACAATATACTAAAAAGATTGCTGTTCCATATAGTGGATATGCAACAGAAACCTTTAGTTATCCTGCCTCACAAAGTGGAGGTTCCAGAACAGTAAGTGTATACTATGAGGGTACAGCTTATGAAGATGTTCAAGTGGATATTAAAGTGGATACCGATCCTTTTGATGCGGGTGTCGCTAATTGCAATAAACATGTAGATGTTCTTACAGGCTCTGTGGTGGCAACTCAAGCAGCCCAAGTAGAAAGCATCAAACAAAAGGCAAAGCAAATAGGTGATACCGTTGTCAATGGGTTCTTCAATACCGTTCGCTTTGAAATATCAACTCAAATTGTTGAATTACAGAAAAGAGTTGAAGCATTGCTGTTGGACATGAACGAGAAACAAAAGAAATTACTTGCTCTTAAAGCGCAGATGGAAAAAGATTATCATCGCGTATCAGAGCAATATGGTAAGATTTTTGGAGAACTCAATCAAGAGTTAGATAATCGAGTTCATGCACTTGATCAACCCGTGTTCTCTTCTGCTAATGAAATGTATTTGGCCGAAGACCGTTTTATGCAGATGGACATGCTAAATGTCATTGCGTTGTCAGGTAAAGAAAACGCACTCCTTGATGCACAAATTGGTACAGCTTTAACCAAGCGTCATGCGCAACATGCACTTAATGAGGCAAATACTTTTCTGGCTAAGAAACAAGCCACTGAATTAATTTTGGAGCACTGTAAGATCGATGATAATCGTGAGCAGCGTTTCTATGCACCTGTTTGCTGCGCATCTATAACCGATGAGCACAATGTTATCAATGCACAAGCTTATGCAAGTGGTATTTTGCCGCAAAACATATCAGGCCAAGTAGTTGACCACGTGCAAATGGATAACATTCCGGATATGTCTGAGGAGGAGAAAGAGAATATTGATGTATTCTTCAAGACTCTCGTTAATGAAACTGACGCCTCGGATGAGCACGCAGCTCGGGTAAAAAACATTATTACTAAATTATATTCGCTTTGAAATTATGAAAAAGAATCTTAAAGAAGTTCATATCAATGAAACAAATATTCTGCTCGAAGGGAACCTTGTTAAGGGAGGAATTATTCCTGGCAAAATAGCAGAATTATCACGCATTGTAACTATTCAAGCTGACACGGTTATTGATGGACCCGTCTATGCAGCACAATTGGAAATTCAGAGTGGCGATGCACAGATTACTGGTGCGGTCTTTACACAGCGCGAGTTGCATGTCAACTCAGACGCTCAAGGCAATATCAATTTCCAGAAATGTGTAGCTTCGTCTAGTTCTGTAGTATCACGGGCACAAAAATGTCAACCCTCATTCCACTCTGACATCAATGCCAAGAGTGTTTCTTTAGTGAACGCGTTTGTAGCCGGTAGTATCTATGCTGACGAAATCGTACTCGAAAACTGCGTGGTAATTGGTGGCGTCTTTGCAACACAGTCAGCTGAAATCAGCAATAGTATTATTGGTACTTTTAATGTGCCAACAATCCATATTTCTGGAATCGTTCAGATGTTATTGCCGACAGCGTTCTCTGTAGAAAAAATGAGTTATGCTCCAGGGACTCGTATGTATAACTTGAGTCTTGCAGATTTAGGTTCTCTTTTCCGTGGGCTACCGCAATCTAACGAATCTGGTAAGATTGAAATGAATATTGACGTGGACGACATCCGCACTACTCTTACAGATGAGAATGTACAAAAATCTTTGCATAGCTACACCGTAGTGGGCAAAGTGTTAGCAGCTGATCTCGTAGACTATGATAAGTTCCAAAATCATTTCCTCTTAACCGCGGCTGCTTTAGGACCACAACTTTTGAAAACTTATGATTTTGGCACTGATGCGCAAGGAAATCTAAAACAACTCGTCTTTGAAGATATTCGAGAGTTCTTCTTTAATGTGCTTTCTGGAAAGGCAGAGATTCAGCCTATGTCAGGAACATTCAATATTTCTAATTTTATTAGAGAATGAGAAAAAATTGTTTATTAATAATGTTGTGCCTAACATTGTCGGCATGTAATATAGCTGATAAGCGGGTTGCGGAATTACGCACGCTAACGGAACAAGTTGAGCGTCGTGGAGAACGTTTTACAACAAAAGAGTGGCGGGAAGCTTACCAAAAATATAATCAACTTCTTGCCGACTTTGACGATCTTCAACTGACTGAGGAACAAGCTGATACTGTTTTCTATCTCAAGCAGCGCTTCCGCAAAGCATGTGTTCATAGTTCAAAAGAAGCAACAGAAGGCATTTTTAAAGAAGTGATCACTACTATCGTTGATGAAACAACTGATATGTTTTCAGATGTGGTAGACAATAGTGTAGAAATTGCTTCCTCGGACTCATCAGATGCTAAATAATAGTCATCCGTAGTTGTAAAGAAGTCACTGAATACTAGCAATCAGTGGCTTCTTTTTTCTTACAACCTCTAATTCACACATTCACACTTTCACACAACTTTTTGTCTTGATTCTTTTCTTTGATTTTCTTTCCCCCATAATAAGGTGCTCGTTTCTCTCGCGGCTTGTTTGGTTCTCCGCCGCTTTGCTCTGTCGATTATTTCGAATCGCTCACCCTTTTCGGTGCGGCTTTGGGACCTTTTTCTGTTTAATTGGCGCAAAAGTGCAAATTTATTTGCATATGTGCAAAAATTGTTGTACCTTTGCGCCGAAAATAAAAATGAACTTTGACAAGGACTCGCACTATGTATGCGCGTTCTCTAATTTATTTTTTCCCGCGAAGAAAGCGGCAAATGACGAAGATACTTTTTATATGTCACGGCAACATATGCCGGTCGCCGATGGCGGAGTTTGTAATGAAGCACTTGGTGGAACAGACCGGTCGAGCGGACGAGTTTGAGATAGCGTCGGCGGCGGTGTCCATGGAGGAGACGGGCAATGACATCTATCCTCCGGCTACGCGGATATTGGCTGCCAAAAATATCCCATATGAACATCGCGCGGCGCGACAAATGACGCGTTCTGATTACAACCGTTACGACCATATTGTATGCATGGACCAGAGTAACCTGCGTTGGATACGCTATATTATTGGTGATGATTCCGACCACAAAGTCTCGTTGCTCATGTCATGGGCTGGAAAGTCGCGCGATGTAGCGGACCCATGGTACACCGGCGATTTCGAGACGGCATACAACGATATTTTGGAAGGTTGTACGGCTATGTTACATCAATTATAGCACGCAAAATTGGGATGTATGTCACGCGTAATCGGAATAGGAGAAACGGTGCTGGATATCTTGTTCAAGAATGACCAGCCGCAAAAAGCCGTGCCGGGCGGTTCGACCTTCAACAGCATCGTGTCGTTGGGTCGCGCCGGAGTGGCATGCGCCATGATTACGCAGACGGGAAGTGACCATATAGGCGATATGATTTGCCATTTCCTGCGTCGGAACGGTGTCTCGGACGAGTATGTGTGCCGCCATCCGAATACCAAGTCTCATATCACGCTGGCTTTTCTGGACGAACATAACGACGCGCAATACGAGTTCTATAAAGACCATGCCACAGATTTGTTGGACATAGTTTTGCCGCAAGTGACGAAGGAAGACATCGTCCTTTTCGGTTCGTTCTTTGCCATCAATCCGGTCATTCGTCCTGTGGTGGGCAAGTACCTGGGCGAAGCGCACGATGCCGGCGCGTGGCTCTATTATGATGTCAACTTCCGCAAGAATCATATTCCCGAACTGCCGCAAATTATCGGAAATATAGAGCAGAATATGCGGCTTGCGAATGTGGTGCGCGGTTCGATGGAGGATTTCGAGTACCTATATGGCCTCACGAGCGGAGAAGCCATCTATGAGCGGGTAGGGCAGTACTGCGACACGCTCATCCTTACCGACGGGGCACGAACCATTCGTGTGTTTACGCCCAACGGGTGCGAAACCTATCCTGTGGCGCAAATAGACACGGTGAGTACGGTTGGGGCAGGGGATAATTTCAATGCCGGATATATTTATGCCAAACTGCAAGGCATGGAGGAGCAATCCGCACGAATCGGCATGGCGCAATGCTGGAGTCAGGATGTCTGCCGGCAAATAGGTAATAACATCAGTGATGAACTGGTTGTGGAGTTGAAAAAGATTTTGATTAACACAAAAAATATATAATTATGGCAAGCATTTATGATTTTACGGCCCTCAATAATAGGGGCAAAGAGGTAAGTCTCGCGGACTACAAGGGACAAGTGATTCTTATTGTGAATACCGCTTCCAAATGTGGTTTCACGCCGCAGTATGACGGTCTGGAAGCGCTGTACAAGAAATACAAAGAGCGCGGTTTCGTCATCCTCGGTTTCCCCTGCGACCAGTTCGCAAACCAAGAGCCGGGCAGCGATGAGCAGATAGAGGAGTTCTGCCGTCTCAACCACGGTGTGACGTTCCCGCTGATGGCCAAAAGCGACGTGAACGGCGCGAACGCCAATCCTGTTTTCGAGTACCTCAAGACCCAGGCTCCGACCGAGGAATACAAAGGTCTCAAAGCCAAGGCTGCCCACGCGATGCTCAAGCGTATCAGCAAGAGTGTCGAGAAAGAGAGCGACATCTTGTGGAACTTCACCAAGTTCCTCGTTTCCAAGGACGGCAAGACCGTTCAACGTTTCGCGCCCGTAGCCGAACCGAAAGATTTCGAGCAAAATATCGTGGCTGAATTGGATAAGTAAACAGCAGCAAATATGAAACGTATTATTTTGGCACTCCTCTGTGCCGCATGTATGACCTCTATGGAAGCAAAGAGTTTAGTGGCGTATTTCTCCGCCACAGGTACCACCAAAGCTGCTGCAGAGCGGCTCGCCAAACAGCATAACGCCCGTCTATGGGAGATTGAACCGGCGCAGCCTTATACGGCCTCGGACCTCGATTGGCGCAACGAGAAGTCCCGTTCGTCCATCGAGATGAACGACCCGGAAGAGCGTCCGACTATCAAACGTTGCACGGATGTCACGCCGTACGACACCGTTTATGTCGGTTTTCCTATCTGGTGGGGCATCTGTCCGCGCATCATCAACTCGTGGTTGGACAATAACCTGCCGCAGTTGGAAGGCAAAACGATGATTCCCTTTGCTACCAGCGGTTCCAGCGGTATCGGTGAAGCGGAAGACTACCTCAAAATGACCTATCCCACGCTGAAATGGCAGAAGGGTTTGTTACTCAACAAACGATAATAAACAATGAAAGTACTTTTGATTAACGGCTCGCCGCATAAGAGCGGGAACACCTGTCTGGCGCTGCGGGAAGCGGCGCAGGAGTTGGAGCGTAACGGCATCGAGACGGAGTTGGTGTCTATCGGTATCAAGCCAGTCCGCGGCTGTATTGCATGCTCAACCTGCAAGACGAAAGCTAATAACCGCTGTGTGTTCGATGATGACATCTGCAACGAGCTGTCGGCCAAGATGGCGGAGTGCGATGCGCTTATCGTGGGTTCGCCGGTCTATTACGGTCAACCGAACGGCACGCTGGTGTCGCTCGTGCAACGCATGCTCTATTCCAACGGCGCGGCGTTCAACGGCAAGCCCGTGGCAGGAGTGGCAGTATGCCGCAGAGGCGGTGCTACGGCGGCGCTGCAGACGCTTACCATGCCGTTTCAGTTGCTGAACATGCCGCTCGTGACGAGCCAGTATTGGAACATCGTCTATGGCCGTTTGGAGGGCGAAGCGGCGCTCGATGCCGAAGGACTGCAGACCATGCGTTCGCTGGCCAAGAACATGGCGTATCTGTTGAAGGCTGCGAACGGTCAGCCCAAGCCCGAATACGAACCGCGCCAAGCGACGCATTTTATTCGATAAAAACGACAGATTATAAAAAAATATCCATTATAACGAATGGTAACACACCCGTAATGACGAAAGAAGAGACATACCGGTCGCTCTTGCCGCAGATAGCGGCATTGGTGGAGGACGAGACGGACCCGATAGCCAAGATGGCGAATGTAGCGGCGGCGTTGCATCAGGCCTTCGGCTTCTGGTGGACCGGCTTCTATCGCGTCGTGGGGGACGAGCTGGTGCTCGGACCGTTTCAGGGACCGGTGGCGTGTATGCATATACCGTTCGGACGGGGTGTGTGCGGAACGGCGTGGCAGCGGCAAGAGACGGTCATTGTGCCGAATGTGCATGAGTTCGCCGGACATATAGCTTGTTCGTCCGAGTCCAAGAGCGAGATTGTCGTGCCGGTCTTTCGCGACGGAAAAGTCATCGCCGTGCTCGACATCGACAGTGCCGAGTACAACACCTTTGATGAGATTGACAGAATATATTTGGAACAAATAGTGTATGGGAGCGTTGTGGGTCGGTTCGCGGTACGGTAGTCTGGCGCTTGGCGCCATCTCCGGTATCGGTCTGGCGATTCTCGTTTTTGCCTTCGGCATGAAGCCGGGTACTCCTCCGTCGAGAAAGTCGATAAGATGCGCGAGAACTACGTGCGTGAGTTCACCGGCACTTCCCGTTACGACACCCGTAACTACCAGCTTGTGCTGTGCATGGACGGTATGACGGAGGATGCGGCGGTACGTATCATCATGGAATATATCAAAAGTACGAACTAATGAAACGATTTTACTTACTCCTGTTGCTTCCGCTGCTGGTGCTCTCGTGCTCCAAGCAGCAAGTACTTCTTTCGCCGGATGAGACGCTCGAGTTGTCGTTCCGCCTGACCGATGACGGCGCGCCGCAGTACTGCGTGACGCAGGACGGACAGACGGTCATCGACTGGTCTGCCCTTGGTATCCAAGCCGAAGAAGCGGACCTGACGAAGGGCTTTCGGATGGTGCATGCCGAGTTCTCGTACCTCAATAACCGCTGGGAAACGGTATGGGGTGAAGAGCGTTGGATTACCGACATCCATCGTCAGTTGAAAATGTCCCTTGAGCACGTGTCCGGCATACGCATGGACATCCTCTTCCGCGTGTTCGACGACGGCTTTGCATTCCGTTATATCTTCCTTGGAAACGATAAACTGACCGTCACCGACGAGGCGTCCGAATACCGCTTTACGGCGGACCATGAGGCATGGTCTATCCCTTGGCGCACCGAGTATTACGAAGGCTTGTGGACCAAGGCGCCGTTGAGTGGAAAAATTGACACCCTCTGTTCGCCACTCACCATCGAGCGCACCGACGGAGGTTATGCCTTCGTCCATGAAGCGGCCTTGACGGACTACCCCGCGCAGAACCTGTACATGCAGGACGGTGCGTTGCGTACGTACCTCACGCCGTGGATAGATAACGGTAAACGGTTAACGGTGAACGGTGAACGGGAGGTCAAAGCGTATGTGACGGCGCCGTTCGAGACACCGTGGCGCTTCGTCATTCTCGCGCGGGACCTGAAGACGATGGTCGCCTCGCGTATCATGCTCAACCTCAACGAACCCTGTGCGATAGAGGACACCGAATGGATTAAACCCATGAAGTTTATCGGTATATGGTGGGGCATGCACATGAAATCCATGACGTGGGAACAGGGTCCGAAACACGGTGCTACCACGGCGAATATGGAGCGTTACCTGCGTTTTGCGGCGGACCATCACATACAAGCCGTGCTCGCCGAGGGATGGAACAAAGGATGGGAGATGTGGGCAAATTTCTCGTTCACCGAACCCTACGACGACTGGGACATGGACTACCTCAGTCGCCTTGCGGACAGTCTGGGCGTGCAGATTATAGGGCATAACGAGACGGGCGGTAACGCAGCCGGCTACGAAGAGGTCTTGGACGAAGCCTATGCCTACCATCAGGCGCACGGCATCCATGCCATCAAGACCGGTTATGTGGCGCCTATCATCCGAACGAAGGACGGCTTGCAGTGGAACAAAGGTCAGTCGGGCGTACGCCATTACCGCAAGGTCATTGAGACGGCCGCCAAGTACCATATTTGCATCGACAACCACGAACCTGTCATGCCGACGGGTCTGCAGCGCACATGGCCGAACCTCATGTCGCAGGAAGGTGTGCGCGGACAGGAATGGAACGCGTGGAGTAACGACGGCGGCAGTCCGTGCGAACATGTGACGGTGCTACCGTTTACGCGTATCATGGCGGGACCTGTCGATTATACGCCGGGTGTGTTTGCCTTCGAGAATCCCGCGATGCCGAAGACGCGCGTGCACTCGACCTTAGCCAACCAGTTAGGTCTCTTCGTCTGTTTCTACAGCCCGCTGCAGATGGCGTGTGACCTGCCGGAGAACTACAGTAAGCGTCCCGAGGCGTTTGCGTTCATCGAGCAGGTGCCCTGCGACTGGGAACGCTCTGAGTTGGTGGACGGTAGGATAGGGGACTATTGCATCTTCGCGCGGCAGCAACGCGGCGCAGACAACTGGTTCATCGGCGGTATCAATGATGAAGAGGCACGCGATGTGACCGTGCCGCTCTCGATGCTGGAACCGGACAAGACCTATCGCGCACAAATATGGCATGACAGCGACGATGCCGACTGGCAGAAGAACCCCTACGGCCTTGCGTACGAAGAAGCGGATGTATGTCATACCGACACCCTCCATCCATGGATGGCTTCCGGCGGCGGTTTCGCCATCTCCCTCACCCCTGCCGAGGAAACAGAGGAATAGAGCAAAGACAAGTTCTTAGTACGTGTTGCCTCCGTGTTTACTAGGTGTTTACTACGACTTGCCTCCGATAACTTAGTTATAAAATACTGAAAATTCGTCAGTTACGCAAAAACGCACAAAAAAAAACTTGCACATGTCAAAAAATTGTAGTAATTTTGCAGCGCAAAATTGTTTAAAATA